>RCNH01000602.1_pt1 | contig 14172 bp, 9 predicted proteins | sample 2041161 | NCBI WGS metagenome assembly RCNH01 (sample SAMN09708215, study PRJNA481090) | Feces metagenome, whole genome shotgun sequencing project. | biome: feces | host: Leptonychotes weddellii | place: Antarctica: Sion Island | collected 2010-03-01 | reverse complement strand
TAACCTTTTCTAACAGTTCCATCAAAATCTTGTCCTTAGTGACAAGCAATACCATACCATAGTAAGCTGAGCACACAATAATCGTTATAATAATATTGACTGCAAATTTTATGTCTATAACCATATTGGTCGGTATAATTAAATTTATCAAAAAGGCTAGCGGAACAAATCCAATTACGATGCACCCATATTTCATAAATGGAGCAAAAACTTTACTCAAATCCGCTAATTCATTTTTCTTGATAAAACAATATTCTATAAAGAGCAAAATGTATTCTGATAACAATGTTGTCATAACATAATACTGTGGCTGTGTAACGTCAAACAAATATAAGGCACTATCCAAAACAAGATTGCACAGGCCGCCGACAATATAAAATATAGACAATTTATTTTCAAATCCTCTAATTAAAATAACCTGCGTTCCCATGATAATCTCTAAGGCCCATGATATTGCCCTGAAAGCAAAAACCTGTGTAACAATTCCTCCCGCCATATAGCGTGTACCATACATTAAAACCGTTGCTTGTACACCTAAGACAACCAGCCCCATTCCAATAGGCGCCATAAGGAAACTGAACATACTACTACTTTTATTAACAAGACGCTGATATGAAACTTCATCTTCCATACCTATATAATAACTTAAACGTGGTACACTGACACTAATCGCACCACTTATCACTCCTGAAATCAGCATAATCATTCTCTGTCCGTTGGCATAATAAGACACCTGTTCAGGAGCTCCTATCATAGATACAAAAGTCATATCAAGATTCGTATACAACATCCCCGCATTTGATAATAAAAACAATCCTATTAATGGTTTCACCAAATATTTAAAATTTTCAAGAGGCACTTTAACAAAATGTACTTCTTTCTTTATCCAAAGATAACTAAGCAAATAATTTAAAAGCTGACTAATTGACATAATCAGCGCATACTGCACTATATCATCAGCTTCTTTAACAAATGTAAATATTGAAACAAGCATTATAATACGGATTAACAAAGTCTTATAAAATAAAAACGTATAGTTTTCAAAAGCCTCATTAATCCATTCAATATAAAAGATTTGTGTTATTAACTGAATCCCAAGAATAAACATTAATAGATGTACACTAGGTTTTCTTGTATATATAGGCTTAGCAGCAATATAAAATATGGATGTAATCGCTGTACAAAAAACAGAAGTATAAAATAATGTAGAAAACATTGTGTTCATCTTATCAACATTGTTTTTAACTTTACTGATTTCTCTTATTCCATAGTTATATATACCTAATGTTGCAAAAGGAATAAACCAGTTTAAGTAAGTATTGGCGACATTAAATTCTCCATATAACTGCTTGCTTAAAATTCTTGATAAATATGCAGTTGTAATTAATGGAAAAAATATATTCAGTAATCTGACCAGCGTATTAGCTAACGCATTAATTCTAATATCTTTCATAAATTCTCCTATTAATTTTCCATTTGTTTTACTATTTTTCAAATGGAATTTTAACCAATCCGATAAGGCTAAAAAAGTAACTAACATTATATCAATCTCGATATCCATTGTCAATTTGCCATGCCTTATGTCAATTTCCAACTATATGCTTTCCAATCTACTTTTTATACTTCCAAAACGGTAACTTTATTATTCCCACAAGACTTCCAATTCCGTAACTGATATGTAGTAAGAAAAATAAAAACGGAAGTGCTAACTGATACCATGTTTTCTTTATACCTTTTACAGATAAAATAGACATTCCTACAGCAGCAAGCCAATATAAGCCCCACATCAGATATGCAAGAAACGGAAATCCGAATGCTGCCAGCACGCTTGTCCCGATAATTCCCAGTACAAAACATAAAGGCACAAAGTGATAAATTGATAAACATTTCGGACAGGCTTTCAAAGTCAATGCCACCCAGTATCCATTTCCATACTTTTGTTTTAACATTGCTTTTAAGGAGTTTCTGGTATGCTGATAAGAAACAATATCAGGAGAATAACAAATTTTATATCCTGCCTCTCTTATTCTGTAGTTTATCTCATTATCCTCTGTTCTTCCTAACTGTTCATTAAAGAAACCTACCTTATCAAATACCGCTCTTTTGTAGGCTCCATGAAAAACAGATTTTACATATGTTTTCTTTTCACTTCTTCTATAAGGAGCAATACTACTTCCAAACATAGACTGTTCTGCTAATAAAAGCGTCTCTTTCCACGGAGTGCTTTCGTCAATAATATTGGGTCTAAGTCCTCCGGAAACATACTCCCCCGACTCCAGAACTTCCACATTCTTTTTCACAAAATCTTCTGGAATTTCTGCATGTGCATCAATTCTTACAACTGCATCTCCATGGTAATTTTTCAAAATAACATTCCAGCCACCAGCCAGTTTTTTTTGTGGATTATTCAAAACCTGTATATTATAAAAATCTTTGTTTTCTTTCTTGAATTTCTCCATCAAACTTTTTGTATCGTCTTTTGACATGCTATCCACCAGGACAATCTCCATTTCATCATGAGGATAAGTCTGTGCCTTGATACATTCAAATAATTTTGGTAATGTATTCTGTTCATTATAGGCGACAACGCCAACTGATATAATCATCTGAAAACTCCTATTTTATTACTGCTGCTACCGTTGCAAACATAGTTTTAATATCTTCAAAAAAACTGAATTTTTCAATAGCTCTTAAATTATATTTCATTTTTTCAGGCAACACCTGATGAATATAAACTTTATCTGCATTCTGTGCATCTTCCAGTAATTTTTCTTCATCTTTATATTCAATACTTGCTCTTGATGTAACTCCTGCTGGAAGAAGAAGCGTCGCCTTCATTTCATTGGTATAATGAGCAACATACTTTTCGACTTCCGGTCTTGTCCCTACAAAAGTCATATCTCCTGTAAGAATATTAAATAACTGTGGCAGCTCGTCTAAACGGCATCCTCTTAACAATTTTCCCATTCTTGTTACACGCATATCACCCTTTGTAGTAACCTGCGTACCGATTTTTTCCGCATTTTCTACCATAGTACGAAATTTACAAATACGGAATTTTTTTCCATAAGTTGTCACTCGAACCTGTCTGAAAAGTACCGGTCCTTTTGAGTCTAACTTAATGAGTATACTTAGAATCAAAAGCACCGGAGAAAACAGTACCAGCAAAATGCCGGCAACAACTACATCAAAAACACGCTTCGTCACCAGCCCTGCCTTGTGCTTTTCCAGTATTTTATAATATTTTTTCACTTCCTCCACCTGCATATCTAAAGGAAGCTCATTCCACTTTTTCATTGTCTTTTTCCTATCTTATACATTCTTTAAAAGATTTAATTACATACTCTACTTCCTCGTTTGTCAGCTTTGTATGTAATGGCAATGTAATTTCATTACAAAACAGCTCATAAGCGTTTGGATAATCTGCAATGTCAAATCCCAGATTTTTATATGCAGTAAGCATTGGAAGGGGTTTGTAGTGTACATTAGTGGCAATACCTTTTTCTGCCATTTTTATAATAATCTCATTACATTCTTCTCTTGTTTTTCCAAGAACATGCGTAATGTATAAATGTCCGCTAGAAGATAAGTTTTTTCCATAATGATGAAGATGTTCTATGTTTTCGCCTTTCAATCCTTCATCATACATTCTGATGATTTCTTTTCTGCGTGCTAAAATTGCAGGATATCTTTCTAGCTGAGCCAAACCGATAGATGCCATAATATCTGTCATATTGCATTTAAAATATGGTGCCACAATATCATACTCCCACGCACCCAGCTGAGTTTTAGCCAAGGCATCTTTAGACTGTCCATGAAGTGAAAACAACATAAACTGTTTATACAGCTTTTCATTATCTATGCCATCAATATCACGCCAAACAAGCGCTCCTCCTTCTGCTGTTGTCAGATTCTTAACAGCATGAAAAGAAAAACTTGTAAAATCTGCAATTTCTCCACAGTGTTTTCCTTCTCTTACAGCTCCAAATGCATGAGCCCCATCTGCTACAACAGCCACTCTGCCTATTTTTCTCTGGATTTCATTTGCAGGTCGAAACAGGTTTTTCTTTTTTTCTAAAATTTCAAATATTCTATTATAATCACACACGATACCTGCAAGGTCTACAGGAATAACCGCTTTTGTTTTCTCTGTAATCGCGGCTTCCAGCTTGTTATAATCCATTTCATGGGAATTTTTTGCTGTATCTATAAGAACAAGTTTTGCTCCTATATGACAAACCACACTTGCAGAAGCTGTATAAGTATAAGCAGTGGTAATGACTTCATCCCCAGGTCCAATCCCCAGTGCTCTCAATGCCATTTCTGCACAAGCAGTGGCAGAATTTAAACATACTGCCTTACTTGTATGGCAAAATTCAGCTATTTTCTGCTCAAATAACTTTGTTTTCGGTCCGGTTGTAATCCAACCGCTTCTTAATGTATCTACTACCTCTGCGATTTCGCTTTCTGTAATATCTGGTGGTGAAAATAAAACATTCATTTTTTATGCCTCCATAATTCTATTTCTTTATATGATAAGTAGGAACTAATTTCTGCACTTTTTCTTTAATTCTCTCATCATCATTATAGCAAGCTTTTTTTAATTCTGCTAATTCACTAAAGAAATTTTCTTCATCCATCTCAATAGGTTTTCCGATATGAATCAACTTATTTGCAGTTTCCTTCAGACCTTCTTCTGCCATAAGAATCTCCTCATAAAGTTTTTCCCCTGGTCGAAGTCCTGTATACTCAATCTTAATATCTACATCAGGCGTATATCCAGATAATCGAATTAAATTTCTTGCCATATCATCAATTTTAACAGGCGCTCCCATTTCCAGTACAAAAATTTCTCCTCCTCTGGCATAAGCTCCTGCCTGTAACACTAGGGATACTGCTTCCGGAATTGTCATAAAGTATCTGATAATATCTTTATGAGTTACGGTAACAGGTCCTCCTTCTGCAATCTGTTTTTTAAATAATGGGATTACACTTCCGTTGCTTCCCAGTACATTACCAAAACGAACTGCTACAAATTCTGTTTCTGATATTTTATTAAAACTCTGAATAATCATTTCACACAGACGCTTGGATGCTCCCATAATATTTGTAGGATTTACAGCTTTATCTGTGGAAATTAAAACAAATCTTTTTGCACCATATTCACTGGCTGCTTTTGCTGTTTTATAAGTTCCAAAAACATTATTTTTAATTGCTTCGTTTGGACTATCCTCCATAAGCGGTACATGTTTATGTGCAGCCGCATGATATACAATCTCTGGGCGATATTCTTCAAATACGGTTTCTATTCTATGTGTATTTCTCACAGATCCAATCAAAACTACCAAATCTAAATCCGGATAGTGTCTTTTTAACTCCTGTTGAATTTCATAAGCATTGTTTTCATACACATCAAAAATAATCAACTGCTTAGGATTGTACATAGCAATCTGGCGACACAGCTCACTTCCAATAGAGCCTCCTCCACCTGTAACCATTACTACTTTCTGTTCTACATATCCCATTATTTCATCCAGATTAACCTGTATAGGATCTCTGCCCAGCAAATCTGTAATTTCAACATCTCGTAATTTTCCGATGTTCAGTTCTCCATCAATTAACTGATACATACCTGGAAGTGTTTTCAATTCACACTTAGACATTTTACATATTTCAAGAATTTCTTTTCTTTCCTCTTTTGAAGCAGACGGCATTGCTAAAATGATCTTATCAATTTTGTATTTCTCTACATTTTTTAAAATTGCGGAACGATCTCCTACAATAGGAACACCATTGATGTAACGCCCTTCCTTATTAGGATCATCATCAATCACACAGCATACTTTCATAGTAAGAAAACGGCTGTCTAAAATTTCTTTGATAATAACACGTCCTGCATCTCCGGCCCCAATAATCATAACTTTTTTCTGTGGATGGCCACATCCGAAGCGCTGTTCTCTCGCCTCCTTTAAGTATCTGCAAAAACGATAAGAAAATCGAATTCCCACAACCATTACTGCCTGTAATAAAATTTCCATAAAAAAATAACTTCTTGGTATAGGATACTGAAGCAGATGGAAACCTGCAATCTGCATAAAAAATGAAATCATATTTGCTAATATAATATATCCTAATTCATGAATACTAATAAATTTCCAAAGGCTATGATACATTTTGCAAAAATAAAATACTAAAATCGTTGTTACAATATGAATAGGCAGATAGTGATACATACTTTCCAAATATACTGTGTCTACACTATTGTAAGAAAAATCAAATCTGGCTATCAATGCTCCAATCGAAGATATTGCAATAATACAAATATCACCCAACAGGAGAAGTAATGCTCGTCTTACCCATTGTAAATCTAATAATCTTTTTTCTTTTATACCCTGTTCCATGTCTTTTGTTCCCTTTCAACTTGATATATTTTACAATAATTTCATCTTCTTTTTACCCATACTCTCACAGTATTATATCTCAAACTTTCCTATGAAACAAGTAAAAATCTTTTTTCAACTATGAAAACACTATAAAACTACCATTCCCCGTAGCATATAATCCTATTCTTCACTCAGCTTTACCTTTATATATAATATATATAAAAAACGCCATCCTGTCAGATGACGTTTTCTCTGCTTTTACCACCATATGCAACTTCCTCTTCCGGAATTCTTATTTCTACGACTGCTCCATAATTATCACACATATTCTGTATCGTCATTGATGCCCTTCCTGAATACAACAACTCCAATCTTCTCTTAACGTTTTGCAATCCTACATGTTTTCTTCCCCCATAAACAATTGGAGTATCTTTTTCAAAAGCCTCCAATATCTCTTTAGAGAATCCCCTACCCGTATCAGAAACGCAAATATATAAATAACTCTGTTCCCCATAATTTTCTCTGGTAAGGTAAAGAGATATTTCCACCAAATGATCAAGACTCACACCATGTACTACAGAATTTTCCACTAATGTTTGTAAAATCAAAGAGGGAATTTCTGCCTCATTTACATCTTCTTCAATCACCTCAAAGGTAAATGCATTGTCTCCATACCGAAGTTTTTGAATTTCCATGTATTTTTTTACATGATCCACCTCTTCTTTCAAATCCATTTTTTTCCCAGAATCTTTATAATTATAACGTATATACTCGGAAAGGACTCTCGTTATATAAACAATTTTTTCTTCTCCCTGCTTATCTGCAATACCATGAATAAGACTAAGACAATTCAGAAAAAAATGTGGTCGAATCTGTTCCTGCATATACTCCAGCTCTGCTTTTTTTTCATTCAATTCTTTCTCGTAAATTGCAATTTTTAATGATTGTATTTTTCTTAAAAGAACACGAAATCGATCACTAACAACTTCTAATTCTAGTATATTATTTTCTCCATTCTCATTCAGCATCTGTTCTTCCTGCATATTGGAAATACCTTGAACAAATTTCCTAAGAGGTTCCATGAGATGATGATAATAGCGTAACACAAATAGTGTGCATAAAATCAAGAGAACAATAATTAGTACAACTAAAATTGTTTGCATTTCCAAAACCACTTCTAAAATTCCACCATCAGGAAATACATACACACACATCTTTCCAACTGTTCCCAGCTGATACTCATAAAGATTACTTTTCTTTAAATTCTTTATTTTTTCCTCAAAATGCTTCTCATCAGAAAATTTACCAGAATATATTATTCCTCCATTTTTCTCTTTCATGAACGGAATGACTTTATAGCGCTGTGTCATCTCTTCAAGCAGTGAAAAAATAGTTTCTAAATCCATGACACACCCTATAAGTTTTCCTGATTTTGCATACCAGCCTATCACATATGTACTTTCCTTTGTTTTTAAAATATCCCAGGTTGTTATGCCATAATTTCTATCTACTGCTTCTCTCGAAAAGTCTCTCAAAGCCTTTAAAAGTCCCTCTACCTGGCTTTCAGCAAAAACAGTACCACCATCTCCGATAAATACATCAGATTCTTTTGCATAAACAAAAAAACTCTGCACTTCTTTATATCTTATTTTTAACAAACGATTTTGCTCTCTAATCTCTCTCAAGAGTTCATAATATTCCTCCCCGGAAGAATTAAAATTATCGGGAATTTCTCCTATCATACTTTTCCCCAATACCTGTATGAGCTCATTATTTATCTGGAAAATATCCTTATTAATCTGCTCTACATATAGTCCAGCTGTATCTTCTGTATACTGTTCTGCCAGTTTTCTGGTTTCATTCATCCCTAATATTAGACAAAACAGAAGTCCAAATAGTGCAAGAAAAACTGGAACAAGAACCTTTAACCCTAAAACCTGAAGAGTTTCTGTCTTTCTCCTTTTCTTTCTTTTTCTAATCTGCACATATCTGCCCCCCTGTCTGTCATTATCTGTATCTTATCATAAATATTTCATTAGAAATTGTCAAATACCATCATATAACAGCTTTCTTTTCTTGCGAATACTGGAATTTTATCTATTGGCGCATCTACTACGACTGACTGTCCTCCTTTAATAGCTTCTTTCGTCCATACATTTATCCAATCTGCTCCTTTTGGTAAATACACTTCTCTTTCTCTTGCTCCTGCTTTTAAAACCGGTGCAACTATAAAATCAGGTCCGAAAAGATAAGCATCATCAATTTCCCATGCCTTTTCATCTGTTGGATAATCGTAAAAATATGGACGCATAATAGGTGTTCCTTTTTCATGTGCTGCTTTCATCTGTTCCCTGATATATGGACGCATTTTTTCTCTTAATGCAATATATCTTTTTGAAATGTCAAAAATCTCCTCACCAAAACTCCAAATTTCATTAGGACTTCCTGATCCAATAGCATCTCCTTCAAAATCCATCTGCGGATTTCTGTTTCCATGAAGCCTCATTACAGGACTAAAACAACCATAAGCAAACCAACGTGCAAACAACTCGCGAAATTGTGGATCATCTCCTTTTGCTCCATGAAATCCTCCAATGTCTGTTGTCCACCATGGAATACCAGCTATTGCCATAGATAAACCAGCTCTTACCTGTCGATTAAAGCACTCAAAATTACTAACTATATCTCCTGACCATACCAGAGCACCATATCTGGCACTTCCTGCCCAGGCAGAACGAACCAGATTAATTGGCTGTTTATCTCCTGCTTCCTGCATTCCTTCATAAAATCCCTGAGTATAATACTTCGGATAACTGTTTCCAACTTCTAAGTTCGTTCCCATATAGTATCGATAATTTTCAAATTCATAAGTACTATATTCTGGTTCAGCCACATCAAGCCAGAATAATCTGGCACCTTGATCCCAGTAATTTTTCTTAATTTTTTCCCACACATATTTTCTTGCTTCTGGATTTGTTGCATCAAAGAATACCTCATTGCCTCCACAAAGCATAGAAATACGAACACCTTTTTCACACTGTATCAAATATCCCTTTTCTTTCATTTCGTCAAAGTTTTCTGAACGATAATCTACAGTTGGCCAAACAGAAACCATCAGTTTCATGCCCATGCTTTCCAGTTCCCTACACATAGCTGGTACATCCGGCCAATATTTAGGATCAAATTTAAAGTCTCCTTGCTGAGTCCAATGGAAAAAGTCTGCTATAATCACATCTACCGGTACTTTTTCTTTATGATATCTCCTTGCCACTTCTAATAGTTCCTCTTGAGTTCTGTAGCGCAATTTACACTGCCAGAATCCCAGCCCATATTCTGGCATCATTGGTGGCTTTCCAGTCAAAGTCATATAATTTTCTTCAATCTCTGCTGGTGTATCTCCTGCAATAATTAAATAATCAATCTGTTTTGATGATTCTGATTTCCATTCTGTTCCATTCATAGCAAACGTCACATTTCCGATTGCCGGATTATTCCAAAGAAATCCATAACCCAAACTAGATATATAAAATGGCACGCTTACCTGTGAATTTCTCTGTGCCAACTCCAGCATACAACCTTTCATATTGGTTTGCATCTGCTGATACTGTCCCATTCCAAATATCTTTTCTTTATCGTCAGCTAGAAATCTCACAGAAATTTTATAATTTTCTCCATCCCTTGGGATATATTCTCTACCATAAACATTAAGGGGTGCACTAATTTCATCTTGAAGTCTTTTCCAGTTTTCTTTTAATAGTAATGTACCATCTTTTTTGTAAAATGAAAGAACTCCTCCTGCATTTATAATTGCTTTGATTTTACCATTTTCAATTTCTGCATACGACTTATCTGTTCCCATATACATATTCGCATAAGCTGCTGCATCTGCTTCATTATCCTCAAAAATTTCTATTTCTGCCTTGCGCCCTGCATCCTCATAAAGTGCCCAATTGTTCTCTGTGAAAGTTCTGTTTTTTGTACTACGAACACGCAGTGCATTTTCACCCCACGCTTCTATGCATACTTTTTCACCATCACATGAATATACTAACTTTCCATCTTGTTTTTTAAACATTTGATTGCCTCCTTATCTAAAAAGCTGTTGCAAAACAACTTCTATTAAACTCTTGTTTTACAACAGCCTTATTTTGTTTCTTATTTCATATTTTTCTGATATGCCGCATAAGCATTTTCTTGAATTTCAATTAATTCCTGAACTCCCATAGCATCTAATTGTTTTAAATAATCATTCCATTCTTTTTCAATTCCACCATCAACAACCCAGTGTGCATACTGTGCTTCACAATATTTATAAATGTCTGTTCCAAGAGTAGTAATCTTATTTAATTCTTCATCTGTATATTGTACCATTGGAAATCCTACATTTTTATCATCTGTCACATATTTTCCGTTGATTTCATCTTCTTTCAACTTAATTCCATCGCCCTGTTCTTCTGGAATATTGATTTTATCATAAAAATCAGGAGTCATATATTTCGGGCCAAAATCTCTTAAAGAGTTTGACCATGCAGATGTATCTAAGGAACTTCCGTCTTCTGGAGAATTCACATCATATGTTCCATCGCCGTTATCTGTTACACAACCATCTGAAACAGAACCATAAAACGTCTGTAAAGATGCAAGATTATCATAAAAATCATCTGCCCATGCCAAAAGCTTTTCCGGTTCCTCACATTTTTTTGTGATTAATAATTCTCTGTCTGAAATATCTAAAAAATTAGATGCATTTTCAACATAATGATTTCCATCATATCCTTCCAAAGCTTCCAGAAGTACAAACTGGGATGCATTAATACCAGCTTCTGCATCTGCTGTCCAGCCATGAATTAATCCTACTTTAGACCCACCTTCTGCCTGTTTTTTAGATGTGAACATAGAAGAATCCTGTGTAAAATATTCAGGGTCTAAAATACCTTTTTCCCATAATTCATGCATCCATACAACTGCTTCTTTATAATTTTCCTGAACTGGCATAAAAACTGCCTCTCCGTTTTCATTCAGTCCCATATAATTGTCTGCACGGCTTACCATTGTTCCAAATGGAGATAGAATAGTTCTTAAATCCCCACTCAAAAGTCCTGTACTTGCAGAATTTGAAAATCCAATTTCATTATTTGGATCACCGTCTTTATCGGCATCCTCTGTTATGAATTTTTCTAATACCATTTCAAGTTCTTTGTAAGTAGTAGGTACTTCTAAACCAAGATTATCCAACCATTCCTTGTTGATATAAAGTGAGTTTCCACAAACTTCCGGACGTAAAGGCAATTTTTTTGGCAAGCTGTATATCTTTCCATCTCGGTCTGTACAAACTGCTTTTAACTCTGGAGCCTCTTTAAATGCCTTTGTAAGATTAGGCATATTTTCCTCATTAACTAAATCTGTAAGTTCCAGAAAACTGGATTTATTTTGAGCAACATCTGATGCATTCAAACTAATAGACCCAATAAATGCGTCTGGCAAATCTCCCGATGCAAGCAATAATGATTTCTGTTCTGCCCAATCCGAATTATAATATACCTGCCATTCAATATTAATACCGTGTTTTTCCTCCAGTTCTTTCATAATACCACTTTCTAAAAAGTCTGTAGGCCAGGAATCCACCCAACGTACGGTTGCTATTTTGTAAGTTGGAATATCCCCTTTCTTAGCATCTTCTTTTCCACCGGTAGTATCTTTTCCACCTCCACACCCTGCCAGCATACCAACTGATACAGTTGCTGCTAATACAACACTCATACCTCTCTTCAAATTTTTCTTTCTCATTTGTAATCTCCTTTCATTTTATATTATTCGGTTCTTCTTATCCTTTTAGTGAACCGAGCATTACACCTTGATTGAAATGTTTCTGAACAAATGGATACATGCACATAATAGGAGCTGATGATACTACAATAACCGCATATTTTATAAGATCTGCCATTTGCTTTGCCTCCACTGCTGCTGCACCTGTTGTCATAGAACTTATTGTTTGGTTACTTATTAAAATATTTCTGAGAATAATCTGTAACGGTTGCAGTTCAGGACTTCTCAAATAAATCAATGCATTAAAATACGAGTTCCATTGGCCTACTGCAGCCCAAAGTGCAATAACTGCAATGACCGCTTTGGACAAAGGAAGTACAATTTGGAAAAAGAACCCCAAGTATCCGCAACCATCAAGTTGTGCTGCTTCCCATAATTCTTCTGGAATACTATTTAAGAAAAATGTCCTTCCTACTATTATATAGTAGGTTACTACACAAAATGGAAGCACCATTACCCAAAATGTATCCTGTAAATGAAATTGCTGAACAACCAAATAAGTCGGAATTAACCCTCCTGTGAAAAACATTGGTATCAGATAAAAAATCGTTAAAAACTTACGTCCATATAAATTTTTTCTAGATAGTGCATAAGCTGCCGGAATATTTACTATTAAAGTAAACACTGTTCCAAAAACAACGTATAAAATTGTATTTTTATATCCTGTCCAAAGTTGTGAATAACTTGCAAGTTGCTCATATGCCTTAAAATTTATTCCTTTAGGCAAAAACATAATTTCACCATTTGAGACAAGGTTGGGATTACTGATTGATGCAATGACAATAAAATACATAGGATACAATGCAACAATAATCAAAATCACTGCGATTCCATATATTATAAAATCAAATATTTTATCTTCTTTTGATTTTTTAACTTTATTTACTTTAGCAACTGCTCTCATATGTCTTATCGCCTCCTTTTTATAATAATGATGTATCACTAAGTTTCTTTGAAATCCAGTTAACCAGAAGCAGTAAAGCCAAATTAATAACATTATTAAATAAACCAATTGCTGATGATAAACTATACTGATTACTTACAAGACCCATTTTATATACATAAGTAGATATAATTTCACTTGTGCTTCCATTTAGCGTATTCTGCAATAAATATATTTTTTCAAATCCAACGCTCATAACGCTGCCCATACGTAGAATAAACATAATTGTTGCAGTGGGAAGAAGCGCTGGAATATCAATATGTATCATTCTTTTCCACTTGCTTGCACCATCCATAGTTGCTGCTTCATACAAAGTAGGGTCTACTGCAGATAAAGTTGCTATATACAAAATACTGTCCCATCCTATATGCTGCCAAGCCTCTGTCCATACATAAACACTTGGAAAGGCAGATGGCATACCCATAAGATTTGGAAGTGTAATTCCAAAAAGTTCTGCCAGTTTCGAAATAATTCCTGTACTAGGTGATAAAAACAAAATAATCATACCACACATAACTACAGTAGAAATAAAGTGTGGAAGATAAGTTGATATCTGAAAAAATTTCTTAAATCTTTTCCCACGAATCTGATTGCACATCAATGCTAATACAATTGGCAATGGAAATGTAACCAGTATGGTATACAAACTAATCACTATCGTGTTCCGAATTGTCGGCCAGAACTGATAGGAATTAAAATATTGTATAAAATTTTGTAAGCCAACCCACTCACTTCCTAAAATCCCTTCTGCTGGAGTAAAGTTTTTAAAAGCAATAATAACTCCATACATAGGATAATAAGTAAATAACACAAAAATTACGAATGATGGTAATAGCAACAGATATAATGCTCTGCTTTCTTTTATCCCACTTATAAAACTTTGTCTGTTTCCAATCTTATTCTTTTTCACACATTGTCCCCTCTTTCATCTTATCGTCTTTTGTTTATGGTTATATTGTATAGTTTTTTCTTCAGCTTTTTTGATATTTGTTCCTTTTTTCTTTGTTTCCTTTGATATTG
>RCNH01000601.1_pt1 | contig 14208 bp, 9 predicted proteins | sample 2041161 | NCBI WGS metagenome assembly RCNH01 (sample SAMN09708215, study PRJNA481090) | Feces metagenome, whole genome shotgun sequencing project. | biome: feces | host: Leptonychotes weddellii | place: Antarctica: Sion Island | collected 2010-03-01 | reverse complement strand
GGTCCCCCGTATTTTGAAAGGGGTCCGTTTTGACCGAAATCAAGAACACGTCTGTCATCGATTTCGAAGATATCTCTGATGCAGAGATGAACGAAATGATCGATGGCACCCTCACTGAATTCGACGAAGGCGATTTGGTAAAGGGCACTGTCGTGAAGATCGAGCATGACGAAGTTTTGCTCGACATTGGGTTTAAGAGCGAAGGCGTTATTCCTGCTCGCGAGCTCACCATCCGCAAGGACTGCGATCCTAGTGAAGTTGTAGCAATGAACGATGAGATTGAAGCTTTGGTTCTTCAGAAGGAAGACAAAGACGGTCGTTTGATTCTCTCTAAGAAGCGTGCTGAGTATGAGCGCGCTTGGATTCAGGTTGAGGACAAGTTCAAGGCTGGCGAAGTCGTCACTGGTGAAGTTATTGAAGTTGTTAAGGGCGGCTTAATTCTCGACATCGGTCTCCGCGGCTTCTTGCCTGCATCTTTGGTTGACCTTCGTCGTGTTAAGGATCTTGACATGTACATGGGCACTGAGATTGAAGCTCGTGTTATCGAGATGGATCGCAACCGCAACAACGTTGTATTGTCTCGTCGTGTTCTTCTCGAAGAAGGCCGCAAGAATGAGCGTGCTGAGATTCTTTCCAAGCTTGCTAAGGGCATGCGCTTGAAAGGCACCGTTTCTTCTATCGTTGATTTTGGTGCTTTCGTTGACTTGGGCGGCATCGATGGTTTGGTTCACATCTCCGAGCTCTCTTGGAATCATGTCAATCACCCATCTGAGGTTGTCAAGGTTGGCGACGAGGTAGAAGTAGAAGTTCTCGATGTCGACTTGACCCGTGAGCGTATCTCCTTGGGCCTCAAGCAGACCACCGAAGATCCATGGATGAAGCTTGTCGAAGCTTACCCAGTAGGTACTGTTGCTGACGGTAAGGTTACCAAGATTGTTCCATTCGGTGCTTTCATTGAGCTTGGTGACAATGTTGAGGGCTTGGTGCACATCTCTGAGATGGCTGCTAAGCACATCGACACTCCAGCTCAGGTTGTTAAGGTAGGCTCTGACGTTAAGGTTAAGGTCATGGAGATTAACCCTGAGCGCCGCCGCATTTCCTTGTCTATGAAGGCTGCTGCAGAAGAACTCGGTATCGAAATTGAAATCGATGAGTCTGTTGTAGTTGAGCCACGCCCTGCTAAGAAGAAGGCAGAGCAAGCTGAAGAAGCTGCAGAATAGTTTCTAAGTAACTTGTTATGTTCAAAGGTCGCCTTCGGGCGGCCTTTGTTTATATGCACTGCAGCAGTTGTTGTTTAACAATAAATGATAGAAGGTGAACATGATGAGTAACCCGGTTGAATATACGCTAGTGTCATCCTTAGTGTCTAAGTTAGCATCTAAGGTAGATAGTAAGGATGATGTTGATATTTCCTATGCGTCACTAGCGAAAAACCGTGTTGTAGTGGGCATGAGCGGTGGCGTGGATTCTTCTGTATGTGTGTTGCGCTTGCGGGAACAGGGATACGAGGTTATTGGTGTGACCTGTCTTTTTGTGGACGATGACGTTTCTCGATCTGCTATTAAGGATGCTCAAAGTGTCGCACGAATGCTTGGCGTTGAACATCATGTGATGGACTGTACGCAGGCTTTCTCAAGCTATGTCGTGAAGCCTTTTGTCGAGCAGTATGGATGCGGTTTGACCCCTTCGCCATGTGTAGGATGTAATAAGTTATGTAAAATACCTTCACTGATACATGTGGCAGATGCTTTGGGTTGTTATTATATTGCAACCGGGCATTATGCACGCGTTGTCTCATGCAAAGGACGTAGAAGTATTGCGGTATCGCACACCATGAAAGATCAAAGCTATATGCTGGCGCTTTTAGGACAGAGTGCTTTGGCACGCTTACTACTCCCATTAGGCGATATGTCGAAAGATGAAGTGCGCAATGTGGCAGCTTTAGCACAGTTGCCGATTGCTCATAAGGCTGATAGTCAGGATATATGCTTTATTGCGGGCAACTATATCGATTTTTTACACGATAAAGGTCTGATGGATGAGCCAGGCGATTTTGTAACGAGTGAAGGATGCGTGGTAGGCCGCCATCAGGGCCTATTTCAATATACGCTCGGCCAGCGTAAGGGATTAGGTATTGGTGGTGCACCTGAGCCGTATTATGTTATTGATAAGCGTTATGACACCAATGAAGTTGTCGTTGGCTTTGCGCGTGAGGCATCCATGGTTAGTGCAGTGATTTCGGATGTTGTTTGGCAGGCGTTATCGCAAACCGATCGTGTAACATTGAGTGAACAAGGCGAGGTATTGCGTTTACAGGTGAAACTGAGGTATAGACAGCACGCACAAGATTGCGATGCATACATCACTGATGTTTCCAGAGCAGGTGATAGAGTTGTTATTGAGCTTGATTGTCCTATTGATTTGACAGCGCCAGGTCAGTATGGTGTTTTGTATGATGGCGATAGGGTAATGGGTGCAGGTGTGATTACGTCTGTAACCCGTGTGCGTTATAAGGAGTCCAAGTAAGTATGAAGCATATCGATGGCGTTGTAAACGTAGCAGTTATTGGCGCTATTGGTTCTGGTAAATCAAGTGTGGTAAAGACCTTTAATACTTGCGGTTGCGGATGTGTATGTTTAGATGATGTTGGCCATGACATTATCGAGGTTTTTGATGTAAAGCGTGAGCTTGTTGCTGTATTTGGTAGGCAGATTCTTAATGAGTCGGGTTGTATTGTACGCAGCCGTCTTGCTGCGCGGGCTTTTGATACTGCAGAGCACACCGAATTGTTAAATGCTATTACGCATCCTAAAATCTTTGAAGAAGCGCATCGTGCGTTATGTGCGTATGCTGTACAACCGCAAGTAAAAGTTGTGGTTCTTGAGGTTTCGGCAGGAGAGATGACATCGGAAGCTTTTTTGTGGGCGGACGCTGTAGTGTATGTGTATGCTCCACTTGATATTCGTTTACAACGTACCCTTACTCGAGGTAATCAATCCTGTGAAGATATTATTAAGCGTATGCGCATTCAGCCTACCGATGAGGTGTATCGTTCGATTGCGGATATAGTAATCGAAAATAGTGGCTCAAAGCAAGAGCTACATGATGAGGTTGTACGTGTATATGCATCGCTTATCAATAGATATGGTGAGGATAGATAGTATATGCCAGAACAGCAAACGACTCCTCATGAGATACTGAGGCGTTATTATGGATATGATTCATTTCGACCGCATCAAGAAGAAATTATTACATCGATTATACAGGGTCGCGATGTACTGGCCGTCATGCCTACATCTGCAGGGAAGTCTCTGTGCTATCAGGTCCCTTCGCTTATAGTGGATGGCGTAACAATTGTTGTATCGCCTTTAGTGGCGTTAATGTATGATCAGGTACAAAACTTACGTCAACTAGGTATTCCGTCAGCATATTTAAACAGCGCACTTGATGGGTGTGAGCGTTATGAGGTGCTCGAAAGTATCCGAAAAAATGATGTGCGTTTGGTTTACGTTGCGCCTGAACGTTTGAATGACCCACAATTTGTGGCACTGTGTAAAACAGTTACAATAGCTGTTGTGGCGGTAGATGAGGCTCATTGTATTTCGCAGTGGGGCAATGATTTTAGGCCAAGCTATCAGCGTATTTCAGCGTTTATTGATATGTTGCCTAAGCGTCCATGCGTGTGTGCGCTTACGGCTACTGCTACGCCTACAGTAAGAGACGACATTCGTGAATCTTTGCAACTCAAAGATCCATTGGTGGTCATTTCGAGTTTTGATAGGCCTAATTTGTCATTCGCGGTTAAGCGGTTTTCTCGCATGAGAGATAAAGATGATTATCTGTTGCAATTTGTGACAGATCGCCCAACGCAAAGCGGCATTATCTATTGTTCTACACGCAAAGCGGTCGATGACGTATGGGCGATGTTGGTGGCGTGTGGTGTTGAAGCAACACGGTATCATGCAGGATTGTCGCATGATGAGCGTGATTGTAATCAGAATGAGTTTGTGCATGATGTAAGGTCTGTTGTGGTAGCGACTAATGCATTTGGTATGGGGATTGATAAGTCTAACGTTTCTTACGTTGTTCACTATAATGTCCCTTTATCGCTTGAGGCATATTATCAGGAGGCAGGACGCGCGGGTCGTGATGGTATGCCCGCGGAGTGTTTAGTTTTGTATTCTAAAAAGGATGTAAGAACTGCCCAATTTTTAATAGATAAAAGTGCCGAACAGCCAAGTGATTTGACGCCAGAGCAAAAGCATATGCGCCTTGAACAGGATAAAGAGCGCTTAAAGCGTATGACATTTTATTGCACAACAAGCGATTGCTTACGCGGCTTCATCATGCGTTATTTTGGCGAAGTGGGACCTCGTGCTTGTAGTAACTGCTCGAACTGCGTTACAACGTTCGTTGTTCGTGACGCTACAGTGGATGCACAAAAGGTAGTGTCTTGTGTTCTTCGCTTATCTCGGCGACATCAAAAGACCACCAAACGTATGATTATCGATATTTTGCATGGAGCTGACACTAAAGCAATTCGTGAAAGCGAATACGATACCCTATCTACATATGGCATTATGGCTGAGAAGAATATACGTTATATTGAACGTGTAGTGGAACAACTGTGTGAATATGGATATCTTGATATATCAAACAATGAGTCGTCTGTAGTTGTTGAAACACCGTCAACGCGTGAGATAATTCGTCCCAATGCGCGCTTTAGCATCCGAGTTCCCGTTGCTAAAAGCAAAAGCGTGGTTTATGAGGCGCAGCGTTGTTTGGTGGATGCGGATCAAAATAAAACGTCGGCAAAGGCGACATCGCATAAAATTCAAGTTGATGCGGACGCATTGTTTGAGGCATTAAAAGCGGTGCGAAAAACGGTAGCAAAAGAAGCTGGCGTGGCGCCATATATTGTTTTTTCGGATGCAGCTCTTAAGGACATGTGTGAGCTTTTACCCACAACCAAGAAAGCGTTTTTACAGGTTAACGGGGTAGGCGAGATTAAGATGCAGCGTTACGGCAGACAATTTATTGACTGTATCAAGTGTTTCAAAAACGCTCAGGTATAACATCAGATAAAGTGAAAAGGGTTGATATGTCCACTCATTTACAAAATATCGAAGGTGTTGCCATGGAGGGTAAGCTTCCAGAAGTGCGTTTGGCGTCAACGCCTTTTGAGGTAGTGTCTCCCTATGAGCCATCAGGTGATCAACCGGCGGCTATTGAGAAATTAGCTGATGGCGTAAGGCGTGGCTTGCGCTATCAGAATTTGGTAGGCGTAACGGGCTCTGGCAAGACATTTACCATGGCTAAGACCATTGAGGCCGTTCAAAAACCTACATTGGTCATGGCTCCTAACAAGACCTTGGCTGCTCAGCTTGCAGCCGAGCTTAAAGAATTCTTCCCACATAATGCCGTTGTATATTTTGTTTCATATTATGATTATTATCAGCCTGAAGCGTATATTCCTACAACGGACACTTTTATTGAAAAAGATGCGTCTATTAACGAAGAGGTTGAAAAGCTTCGACATGCTGCAACGGCTAATTTGTTGTCACGACGAGATATTATTGTTGTTGCCTCTGTAAGCTGTATCTATGGCATAGGTAGTCCTATGAGTTATGCAGGCATGGCTGTGTTTATTGATAAGGAAAAGTCAACTGAGCGTGATGATGTTATTCATGAGTTGATTGACATCCAATATGACCGAAATGATTACGAGCTTAAACGCGGAACGTTTCGTGTTCGTGGGGATGCACTTGATGTCTTTCCGCCGTATGCTGATAATCCCATTCGTATTGAGTTTTGGGGCGACGAGATTGAAAGCATCACTGAATTTAATCATATTACTAGTGAGATTCTCAATGAGTATGAGGCATTGCCAATCTGGCCAGCTTCTCATTATGTAACTGACCGTCCTAACATGGATCGAGCTATTAAGAGTATTCAAGATGAGTTGCGCGATCGTTTGGAGCAATTTCGTGAAGAGGGCAAACTTCTTGAGGCGCAGCGACTTGAAATGCGTGTCAGCTATGATATTGAGATGCTTGAAACCATGGGATTTTGTAGCGGCGTTGAGAATTACTCTCGTCACATGGATGGTAGAGAACCCGGTGAACCTGCATACACATTGCTAGATTATTTCCCAGAAGATTTTTTGTGTATTATTGATGAGAGTCATGTCACTGTTCCTCAGATTCGAGGAATGCATGAAGGCGATCGTAGCAGGAAAGTTACGCTGGCTGAGCATGGTTTTAGGCTTCCAAGTTGCCTGGATAACAGGCCTCTTCGCTTTGATGAATTTGAAGAACGCATCCCGCAGTTTATTTATGTTTCTGCAACGCCGGGTGACTATGAGACGAAGGTTTCTCAGCAAGAAGTTGAGCAGATTATTCGCCCAACAGGATTGCTTGACCCTGAAATTGATGTGCGCCCATCAGCAAGTCAGATCGATGACATTATCGATGAGGCTAAAATTCGTGCGGACAGAAATGAGCGTGTGCTAATTACCACGTTGACCAAGAAAATGGCCGAAGATTTAACGGATCATTTGCTTGATCAGGGTATTAAGACGCGATATATGCATAGTGATATTGCAACGCTTGAACGTGTTGAGATTTTGCGTGATTTGCGAAAAGGTGAGTTTGATGTTTTGGTAGGAATCAACTTATTACGTGAAGGCTTGGACCTGCCTGAGGTAAGTTTGGTTGCGATTTTGGACGCAGATAAGGAAGGTTTCCTGCGTAATCATAGAAGTCTTATTCAGACCATTGGTCGTGCGGCACGAAATGTCGATGGTGAAGTCATTATGTATGCCGATAAAATGACCGATTCTATGAACGCTGCTATTTCAGAAACACGTCGTAGGCGTGCTATTCAGATGCGGTATAACCAAGAGCACGGCATTGTTCCTCAGACTATTCGTAAAGCTATTAACGATGTTATGGGCTTTATGACCGATGGTGACAATAATCAAGTAGGTACGGCTGAAGAAGTCAATAAGATGCTTGCGGAGTTTTCTCGTGGTGAGGTTATGCGTATGATTTCCGATCTTGAAGAAGAGATGGCTGTGGCAGCTGAGAAAATGGACTTCGAGGAAGCTGTTCGCTTGCGTAATCAATTGGTTAAGATGAAGGCAACTATTGAAGGCACGACTGAAAAAGACGTTTTGGCCGATCTTAAGAAGTCCGCGCGAAAGGGCAGTGCTTTTGCTGCTGGCCGTAAGAGCACTTATGGCGGCGGTAGGCTTCGATAACGATTGTGGCAATAAATAGGCTTTATAAAGCTCTTAGTATTGGTGGGATGGCTTTAGTTGTTGCTGAATTATGTTTACGTGACCAACAAAGTAAGGTAAGTAAATAAAACAATTTATTGTGACTACCTGGAGTAACAAATGTCACCCTAATAAGGTGATGGCTTCTATTCCTTTGAGAAACATGCAATCTTGGTATAAATAACCCTGCTAGGGTGCTTCTTTCGTGTGGGGAATGTTTTAATTTAGACAAATAGGCTATATAAGCTGGTAATATATATTTGCTTATCTTTGACCACGGTGATGCGTCTTGAGACGCTTTTTCTGTGTGCCGTGAAATGCGCACAGGAGAAATGGGGAATGAGAGTGAGAGTCTCTCGCTATACCAGTAACCGTAAGTGCATTGAAATATGCATAAAGTCGGAATGCCTGTCACTATTTTTAAGGCCCTGGAAGGAAGGTACACATGACTGGATTAGTATCCAGCGGTGAATTTACGCCAAAGCGTAGTCTCATGCATAAATTCACCTGTCTGATGCTTTCGCTTGTGTTGGTGACGTCGCTGACACCGTCACCTGCGTTAGCTCATGAAAATCTGGAAGAATCAAATACCGCTGCAATTGCTGCAACTCAGGTAGTTCCTGAGTCTTTCGACATTGAAATGGCGGAATCTAAAACGTCTGCTCAGATTAATACAGAGTCTGATGCTCAGGACGTAAATGTGGATGGAGACTCTGCTGTTGAGCAAGAGGCTGCTAAAGCTGAGGCGGTTGAGGTTGAAGCTGAAGCCACCAATGAACTTGCTGTAATGTCTGATGCTGCATCTCAGATGAACATTAACGATGGTTTTGTTGCTATTGGCTCTGAAAAAGATTACCCGGAAAATCGCATTAATGGCGAACTGACTGCTGGCGTTGAGCTTTGGGCAAATGCTTGTTATGAATATGAGGATGGCTGGGATTCATATCTTGAGGCTATTCCAAGTGATGCGTCCCTTTCTTATCAGTGGATGTATGCCATGGCTCCTGCAATGCTGCCTTCGGATTATCAGCCAATTCCTGGTGCAATAAATCAGAAATTAGTTATTGATGATGCGCTTGCAAAGACTTATAAAGGTGCATATATTTCTGTTGCGGTAACTGCTAACGGGGTAACATACTATGGTCCGACGTCATGGAGTGGACAGAACGAATTTGATGTTAATGATGTTCCGGGTCCTATTTTAAGCCTGAACGAAAATACTCTGAAATTGAAGAGTATCGTTGAAGAATTAGAACAGGATTTCTATAAACCTTCATTAACATTTGGTATTGATACCAATATCAATACCGTATTGGAAGATGAATTAAACGCGCGTGGCTATGAGGGCATTACGGCTACGGTTAAATCTGTTCAGTTTCGAAATACCAACGAAAACGCTATAGTGGGAGTTAATTCTGGGCTGCAGGATAATGGTAAAATTACCTATTTCTTTGCAGATCCTGAAGCTGTACCATACTACAGTATGACACAGCTTTCTCAAGCGGATGTTACGTTTACTCTCTCTTTAGATGGTGACACGTATGATTTTACGCAATTCGTAGCTATTCCGTGGGACGAAACTAAGACGACAGATTTTCTTAATACTTATGCAGATAAGCTTGTTATAGGCTTTGCAGAAGGTGATAGGCTAGAATCCATAACTAAAGACATAACGCTACCGCATAAAGCGGATGGAAAGTCATGGTCAGAAGTTACGTGGGTTTCCAGCGATGAAAGTACTTTGAAAGTTACTGGGAGTTCTTGGGAAGGCTACACAGGTAGCGTTACTCGTTCATTTAATGATACGCCTACTACATTGACGGCTCGCGTGGGATTTTCATTTTATGGGGCTCCAAAGATAGCTGTTAATAAAGAGTTTATCGGAGTTGTAAAGAGTGATCCTGAAGCTGTAGAGGCAGGTAAAGCTGACCTTCAAAAAAAGGTGGACAATGCCTTTGTTCCGGAAAACATATCTTACGTCAATTCTGAAGACGCCGTTAATATAGCAAGTCTAACTGATGATATTAATTTGCCAAAGCCTTCTGATTTTGGCGTAGATGGCAAATACTATAAGGTTAAATACACTGTTACGACTCCAGACAATCAATCACTAGTTGTTAATGGCTATCGTGCTAACGTAATTGCTCCTTTACCAGGCATGCAAGCAGCTAAAGGCTTGTTAACTGTTACAGTTACAAGTAAAGAGAATAGTGAAATTACTGCTACCAAAAGCATTGAGTATGGTATTACTGCGTTAGACCAAAAAGAAATTGATGCTGAAATTGAACTTATGGAAGCTGTAAAAACTTCCTATTTTGAAGGCATTGCTAACGGTCAGTCTGCTGATGGCGTTACTTCAGATATGCAAGCGTTTTCGAAAGCATACATGGGTTCTGATGGTAAGGTAAAATGGTCTTATTCTAAAGCTGATGCGGACGCTGCAGGTCCTGGTATTGTGCCAGTAGAAATTCCAGGCTATGATCCTATGGGATTAGCATCGTGGCGTTTGTTTAAGTCTTCTCATCCTAATGTTGTACATCATGAGAATCTTTTAGTAGTTCAGGCGCAATATAATACTGAAGTAACGATTCAGTCGGTTCTTTCAAGTGAGAAATTTGCTCGCTATGCAGAAATCTATCCTGATAATGCAGATTTTAAAGCATTATCCCAGCAACCTGTTTCTGCAACTTTTGTTGTAAGCGGCCTCACGGGTAAAGATGATCCTAATCCTCCCTCTCCTGTTGCTCCTGATAAAGTCCAAGTAACAGCGAAAATTATTGGTGAGAACAGTCAGGGATTACCTGAACTTTGGGCTGCTCTAATTTCCACTCAGATGAATCAGGGTGATACGGCAGCTGATTTATCAATAAAATTATTTGAAGACGCTGGTTTAGTATATAGCGCTTTAGGGTCTGGCCTTGGTTGGTATCTTGATTCGGTTGATTCGCCAGTTACGGGTGAATCTTATGGTTGGAATGAGGAAACAGGTAAATTCTGGCAGCTTTTCGTAAATGGTAAACCTGCCGAAAAGGGTGCTGGTGGTATTGTTCTTGAACCCAATGATGAAGTGCTGTGGTTCTATTCTAAATCCGATGATTCTGCGCCTGTACCAGGTGATTTGATTCTGAATCCTGAAGCGCAGCATCCTGAACTAGATGCTTATTGGCCTACTTTTACTGGTCAATCCACAAATGGTGCTATTACTGAAGCTCCGACACCTACTCAAACTACAGAGCTTAAATGGTCTCATAACTTGATGGAAGATGGGTGGAATCGTTCGGATGCATTAATTATTGATAATGACATTATTATTGCTGCTGGCTCCACGCTAAAACGTCTTGATGGGAATACGGGTGATGTAAAAGATACAGCGAAGCTGTTAACTGGTATTGATACAACATGTCGTCTTTTGTATTCTCAAGGTCTTATCCTTATTCCGCTAAGTGAAGGCCGTATCCAGTGTGTTAGTGCTGATTCTTTCGAAACGCTTTGGGTGTCAGACAAAATCGGTCCCATTAATGAGCACAAACAGCAATCTCTTAATACTATGACCGCAGACGGAGATAGATTGTACTTTAGTACTGGTGCTGCTGGGTTTAAGGATAGCTATTGCGGGGCGTTGGGCTGTATTGATCTTTTGACAGGTAAATTACTTTGGTTGAATCAAAACGATAATTATGCGTTTTACTGGGCTGGCGGAGTTGTTGCAAATGGATTATATGTCATTGGTGATGACTCTGGCTCTATTGTTGCCTACGATGAAAACGGTAAGATTGTTTCGTCGGTTGATGTAGGTGCACGTGTTCGATCTTCTTTAATTTACGATCAGGATTCATCGACAATTTATGCTGCAGACTATGATGGCGTTATGCATAAGCTAAGTATCAGTGGCGATGGTTTAAAGCAAATAGCTTCCGTAAAGTTTGGCTCAAAATGTACCTCTACACCAGCATTGGTGAATGGTAAACTTATTGTTGGTGGTATGACGATTGAGGGCACCGATGGTCGTTGGGGTACTGTTTATGATGGACAGATTGCTGTCATTGATGCCAAAACCATGGCAGTTGAACATGCTGTTTCCAAATTGGCGGGTTCTAATAAGCCTGTTGGCGGTGAAGTGCAAGCATCTCCGCTTGTGTCGGTACAAAATGGTGAGATATACGTTTATTTTACAGCTAATGCTCAGCCAGGCGGTATGTTTATGTATCATGTAGGTGATGAGTTTATTACGTCTATCTACGAACCAGAAAAACCTCAGTACTGTATTTCTTCTGTTATAGCCGGACCAGATGGTACATTGTATTACACTAACGATTCTGGAAATCTTTTTGCGTTGAATGGCTCTGGAAAGTATTTGGTATCTTTTAACACTAATGGTGGTAACGCAATTATCTCTGTTGTTGTTGCTCCGAATACTGCTGTTGTTAAACCTGTTGATCCTGTACGTGATGGATATGTATTTGGTGGTTGGTATGTCGATAGTACATTGACTCAGGAATTCGATTTTTCTGCTCCAATTAACGCTAATACCGTATTGTTTGCTAAGTGGGATACGCCAATTATTCCTGCTCCTGGCGGTGACGATAAGCCGTCTAATTCTCAGGATAAAGGCAACGGCAATAGTATTAATGGTGATGCTTCAGGTGGCTTTTTCTTGGGTCAGGGTGGTTTTGCTTCGGGATTTGCTGCGTTTGGCTCTGCTCGGTCTACTGTAGATAAGAGTATTGCTGATGGTGTCGATAAAAAGACCGATAAGACTGTTGAGCCTACAATCGAGAAGTCTCTTAAGTCTCGTGATACTGACAAGGGCACCGTTGCTCAGGCGGCTTCCGAGACTTCTGCTGGCGCAGATGAACACCATGGTATTCCTAACTGGATTTATATTTTAGGTTTGATCGCTGGTGCTGTTATTTTTGGCGCTGCTACTTGGTGGCTACTTGCAAGCCGTAAGCGTAATTAAGTGTTTATATGATATACGTTTAAAAGGGGGTGCTTCGGCATCCCCTTTTGACTGGGTTGTGTAACACTTTATAATCAACACTGTAGTGCATTGAGTATAGGATAGAGTGCTTAGATAGGGCAGAATACATGTAATGGCTCAAACAAAGGAATCGGTGATTCAGTATTGATACATACAGTTCCAGCGCAGCTTACTTCAGCATCGCACAGCGTAAGTCGTCGTAATTTTATGCGCATAGGAATAGCGAGCTGTGGCTTTATAGCAGCAGATTTGTTGTGGTCTTGTGTGCCAGCGACAGATGATAAAGCTCTGGTCGCTTCACATGCGGATGGATACGCATTAGGAACGTATGTGTCACTTATGGGGTATTGCTCTCAGTCAGTTATTAATGAAACACTGGAATTGTGCGCTCATTATGATGCTTTATTTTCACGTACGCTTGAGGGAAGCGATGTCTGGCGGATCAATCATGCTCAGGGTACTCCGGTAGAATGTAGTCCTGAGACTATTGAACTTGTACAGTGTGGTATTAAATATGGAGAGCTTACATGCGGTCTTTTTGATGTAAGCATTGGTGCAGTGACTGCGCTTTGGGACTTTCTGGAAGGTGTAAAGCCTGATGATGCGGCTATTGCTGATGCTGTGGGTCATGTGAACTATCGATTAATTCAAGTGGATGGAAACATAGTTACGCTTTCCGATCCGCAGGCAATGTTAGATTTTGGTGGTATTGCAAAAGGCTTTATCGCTGATAAATTGATAACTTTTTTACGTGAACAAGGTTGTAAATCGGCTCTTTTAAATCTTGGTGGCCACGTGTGCTGTTTGGGCTATAAACCTGACGGTTCTAAGTGGCGCGTGGGTACTAGCAATCCTTCTGTCAATGATGGCAAGGTTTACGCTACCTTTAATGTAGCGGATTCATCGGTTGTTTCAAGTGGATTATATGAGCGCTGTTTTGAGCAGGATGGGGTAACCTATCATCATATTCTGAATCCTCGTACGGGCTTTCCTGTAGAAACGAATGTGTTAAATGCCACTATCGTGTCTTCTTCATCGGTTGAGGCGGATGTTTATACGACGTTCTCATTTTTAGCCGGTATTGATATAGCTCGGGAAACATTGAAGGGAATGGAAATGAACGCTCTACTTATGGATGAAAATCAACAATGGGTATGTGTGGGTAATCCTAGTGTTGAGTAGTGAGGGATGAACCATGAAGCATGGATATGTGCAGGTTTATACTGGTAATGGCAAGGGTAAAACAACCGCTTCTGTCGGTTTGGCGCTGCGGGCTGTTGTCGCAGGGCTACGTGTTTATTATGCCCAGTTTATGAAGCGGGGCTACGCGGGTGAAAAGATTGGCTTAATTGAAGCTGCTGAGAGTGAGAAGGTAAAAGGCCAGATAACTTATGAGCAGTTTGGGACTGGTATGGAATTATGCGCTGCTGATGCTGGAATGGATGCTCAGGCGGTTCGTGAAGGTTACATTCGGGCTCAGGAGATTCTCGAGTCCGATAAGTATGATGTCGTTATTTTAGACGAAATCAATGTGGCCGCTTGGCTCGGTTACGTTTCTGAAGAGGAGGTCTTGAACCTTATCAAGTTAAAATCTGAGTCTACGGAATTAATTCTTACGGGCAGAAAAGCCAAGCAGTCTGTCTTAGATGCAGCTGACCTAGTGACTGAGATGCGTGAGCAGAAGCACTACTATGAACAGGGTGTTATAGCTCGTAAAGGTATCGAAATATAGATTTTATCATTATTGTATGTCGGCTACTAACCGCTAGCTTTGTGTTATGTTTTAGTTTGGCGTGCTACTTTAATCGTTTAATATATCCCAGAAATCAGAAAGCATTCCAATTTCTGGGATATGGATGTGCAAATCGCATAGAATGACAGCGGTGTTTGCACATCCATGAGTTATCTGGGGCTGTGACCTGTATTTATAGTTCGATTAATTTTTTAG
>RCNH01000600.1_pt1 | contig 14218 bp, 20 predicted proteins | sample 2041161 | NCBI WGS metagenome assembly RCNH01 (sample SAMN09708215, study PRJNA481090) | Feces metagenome, whole genome shotgun sequencing project. | biome: feces | host: Leptonychotes weddellii | place: Antarctica: Sion Island | collected 2010-03-01 | reverse complement strand
CGCGGCAGCATATGCTTCACAACTTCGGCGCTGACCTTCAATGGACTGCTCAGTTTGGTTGCTGCCCTCCGAGTACCGGTAATAGGCCACTGCAGTAAGTTGACCATCGGTGGACTTTTTACTTTTAACAGACATTTCTGCGCTCCTTTCCATAAAAAAAACACCTCTTGGGTACACTTGTCAAAGCCTACCCAGAGGTGGTACAATCTAAGTGTCGGATGGATTGCCCATGCTGGGTAAGCTGTTCATCAATCCCGTCTACCTGCGCCAACAGGTGGGCGGGATTTTTTTTATTATCTAACTTGAGAGATAAAGAAAACCGCTTTGCCTAAAATCCTGATTTGATCAAGTTCAGAGTCTGCATATTCGAGCGGTGTATACGCCGGATTTTCAGGCCGCAGGATAATCCGACCGGGAATCTTATAGACCCGCTTTAATGTTGCCTCATCCTCAACTAGGACCACGCCTATTTCGCCGTCTTCCACATCCGGCTGACTGCGCACACATACAATGTCGCCGTCCATGATTCGGGCACCGATCATACTGTCACCTTTACATCGCAACGCGAAGTCGGCGTGAACGTGATCGGGAACAGTGATCAGCCCCTCAAGATTCTCCTCTGCTAGGATTGGCTCACCGCAGGCCACTGTGCCGAGCAAAGGAATCTTCACACTGCTGGGGAGTGGGATGATGTTTCGGGCTTCGTAAAAGTCCTTGTTTTCGGAACCGGACTTGCCGTGCAAGTAATTCATGTCAACGTTGAACAGGTCGGCAATCGCCTCGAGAGTCTCAAAATCAGGCTCACGCCCACCTGTCTCGTACATGCCTATAGTGCTGCGGGATACTTTCAGCCTTGCCGCAAGGTCACTTTGGGTCATTTGATCTCGTTGACGCAGCTGTTTGAGTATTGTTCCAAATGTAGCCATACAAACTCCTCCTTTTTTCCACACCTCTATAGTATCACGTTCTGTGATAAAAATAAATAGAAAATGTCACAAAATGTGTTGACACATAAGGCGACCAGTGATATAGTGAAGAAGAAGTCACGAAACGTGACCTAAAGAAAAGGAGGTGAGTTGACGTGAATACGGAAAAAATCGCCAGAAAACTTGTTGAGCTGCGCGGTGATAAAACTAGGGTGGAAGTTGCAAAAGCCGTTGGAATCAGCATTTCTGCGCTCACGATGTACGAAATCGGCGAGAGAGTTCCCCGGGATTCGATCAAGGTGCGCTTGGCACAGTATTATGGTGTGTCCGTGGAGGAGCTTTTTTATACCTTGTAATGTCACTATAAGTGACAAAACAGCAAAGAGAGGTCACTATGAAAGCTGAAGTTGCAATCCGCGAGGATCGGGAGTATCAGGCCAGGGCGTTGGTTGATCTGGCAAAGCTGTTCTTCTCCGATCCTAAAAACCAGGCCGCATTTGAGGCCTGGCAGCGGGAGAAAGGAGTAAAACCATGCAAGTCAAACAATCGGATGCAGAATATCTGATTAGTACGAGCTACGTTGGGAGGGAACGTCCTTTGGAAGTTCGACTGTCCTTTGAAATGCCTTACCACGGTTGGTGCTTACTTCAAAAGTCAAAGCAGTGGGAGGATTTTCTGGAAGTTCTGGCAAGTGTTCAAAGAGAACAACCCCACTAAATGCCCCAAGAGAGGGGATAGCAACAGGAATTCTCGATGAGTAGTATGTTTTGTTTTCAAGTATTGTATCTCCGCGCTTTCGAGTATTTTCAAGAATGAACGTGGGGATAGGGGTGCAGTAAGATTTGTGGGATTTGCTTATATAAGCAATATTGGTAACAGCAATAGGTAATTGCGACAAATTCTCTATTGCAATAGTAACGAACATTGTATCTTTGAATTTATCCATTGAAAGAACTCGAATTCTTAGGCGTTTGCGCTTAGCTAAAATGCTTTGAGCAAGTGTAAACAGCGAAATGAGTAAACCAACAATTGAGATAAATGTCGTAATGTTCAGTTGATTATTAAACCATTCCATAAAAATCACCTTCCTGATGCCCATTGTACCATGAATCCAAGGAAAGGAGATAAATCATGACCAATAAAAAAGAGGCCGCAGTGCTGGCACACCGCGACCTCAAAGAAGTGAGAGAAATCCCAGACGGACGTACTCTCACCATAATTTTACCGCGCCTGATCTGTAAGGTCAAGCGCACGGCCAGCCAGATTGGGTGCCTGTTCGCCGGTTTTTTCGCGCTTGAGTTTTTCTTCGCGCCGTTTGATCCGGGGATCATGAGCCTTACAGCAGGATGGACGCTGGCAGCGGTGAGCGGCTGGCTGGCTCTGATGCTGGGCCGCCTGGCGGGCGAGCTTGGAGGTGAGCAGAGGTGACCACCTATTACTGCAAGTGCGGCCGGGTGGTGCAAAAGTCCACTCATGCCGATGTCACAGGCAATCGCGATACAGCAGGATGCAAGGAGTGTCCGTACCTGATTCCGTGGGGAACAAACCAGTATAGCCCTGAGCGTGGGGCATGGATGGACATCAAAGGATATGAGTGCCGTATGAGCAAGCACATCGAATACGGTACTTATCTCCAGGGTAGTTGGGACGATAAACTGACCCTGCGCCTGCGCAGTCTGGATCTGGACTTTTTAGCTACGGTCAGTAAATGGATCAAAAACACCTACCCGGGCCATGAGCTGGAGATGTATTTTGACCGTCACAGGCTGCACAGTAGCGATTTTGACGCTAACGGTCTGATTGCTATCACGATTACATGTGAAGCCAATAAGCGCGGGGTTGCCGCAAAGCAGGCTTTGTGTAACGCCTTTTTTGATTCGGTAGAAAAGACCCGTCTTGATATGACGCCAGAAGAGGAGAAGGCAAAGGTGCTGGCCGACATCGAGAGAGAAACGGCTCAGAGAAAGGAGAATACTGCAGTGGAAAAAGTCTATAAGTGTGTAAAAGGAAATCTGACTGGAGTGCTGTATAAAATCGGTATCATCGAAGAGGCTGGCAATGCTGACCGCAGTAAGCTCACTATTAAGCAGCTGGGCACAGCGCCCGGCTGCACCTGGCGCAGAAAATCGATGGCACCTGAGTGGTCTGTGCTTAACTCGAAGGATGCTGAGGACGGTTTGGCGGAGATGGCTGCACAAGAAGGCTGGGAGTTGGCCACCGATGAAGAGATCATGTACACCCAGCAAGGGCGTCCCGTCCTGATCGGCGAGGAGGCCCCGGCCGCACAGGATGACGAGTTGACCATGGCCGAGTGTACTGCCATCATCGAACGTATTCCAACAGGCTATGCCTTCCACCAGAAGTTTCTGGAAATTGCTACTCGCGCTAACAACAGAAGAGATTTTGAGTCTTTTATCATGGAGCCGGAAACAAAGAATTTCCTTTTTGATAGGGACTTTTTAGGACATGATGCAAGAGGACAAAAGCTGTCTTGCAGTGCATGCGAAGAATCGGTAATAATCCAAGCACATAGTGACAAATATGGTACCACTACAGTAAAGATGCCCTACCCGGCAGTGATGGAGATTCTGTGGTCCCGGGCGCAGGAGATGCAGCAGTATGCCGAGGCCGGTCTGGATCCTGACGATGAGGAAGGTACCGACATCAGCGAATTGCACCTGTCTGTGGATGCAATGGTGGCACTTGACCGGGCAGGCATCGGAACCATCGAGGAACTGGCCGAGATGTCTGATGACGAGATCATGTGCATTCGCGGCTTAGGCAAAAGGGCTTATGACGAGATCACTGAGAAACTGGATGCCTGGGCGAATGAGGACGCTACCGGCACAAATGTCGGGGCGAGCGCTGAGACCTCCCCAGAGATTGCAACATTCCAAGATTTGAGGTTATCAGATAGCTGCATCAAATACCTTGATGATCGGGGGATTGATTCTGATGATTTGGGAGCATTATCCTGCCTTTCTGGCCCTTTAAATGTATATCTGATGCAGCATTTCCCGGATGACTGGGAAAAAATTCAAGCTTATGTAAACAGGCAGGAAACCGAAAACCCTACCTCTGCGGCCCCCGCCTCCCATGCAGATGCTGGGGAGGCAACACAGAGCTTATCCGCTGCCGAACCCGCCCCTTCGGCAGCCCAGTCTTCGGATGGCGCAGCCTTTGATTACAGTGGGCTGGCTGATCAGACGATCAGCGTGATGCACATGGCGGAAAATGAGATCCGGAAGGCCCGCCAGGGTTATATCATCCGGGTTTCTGCGGCGGTGGCTGCAGTACATGAGGAGCTTGTCGGAAATTCCGACAACTCCAAACACGGAAAGCGCGGTGACGATACCTTCGCTGCCTGGTGCGCCTTTGTAGGCATCAAACGGGATGCTGCCTATCGCTTCCTTCAGGTGGACCACCTGTTGAATGATGCCACCCCGGAAGAGCAGGCCCAACTGGGGCAGGCATCACCGTCCCTGTTATACGCAGCCGCAAAGCCCAGCGCTCCGGCAGAGCTGGTGCAGGCGGTCAAGGATGGTGATATCACCAGTCACAAGGACTATCAGGCCGCTCTGGCCCGCATCAAGCAGCTGGAAAAGGATGCCGAACTGGACCACAAAGAGCGGGATGCCGCCTATGCAAAGGCAGACCAGTACCGTGCCGAGGCCGACCGCCGGGCACAGGATCAGCAGCGCCTGGAAGGGCTGGTTAAACAAAATCATCTCCGGATCGATGAGATCCATGACCAGATGGCCGCCGAAATGGAGGCCCGCATCCGGGCCGAGAGCGCTCTGAAGGACGCACAGGAAAAGGCCGAGCTGTGGGAAAACAAGTGGCGCACCGATATGCCTGAGATGCAGCGCCTTTTTGAGGAGGCGGATGAGGAGGCCGAGGCCGCCAAAAAAGCCCTGGCAGAAATCAGCAGCGCTGCCCCCATCGAAGCCAGCACAGTGGACATGGAAGAAATCGAACGCAGAGCGCAGGAACTGGCGCAGAAAAAATTGTCTGAGCAGGCCAGTCCGCTGGAAGTCACTGTAGATGCGCTGCGGCAAATGATTGATGCAGCATGGGGCCGATCTCATCTTGACGCAGCAGACATTGCCACCCAGCGTGAACGAGATTCTTTCGACGCGCTCAGCGACATGTTGGTCAGCATTGTGAATGATATTGATGACATGGTTGCTGAGTATGATCATGGCCAGAATGAGGGAGGTAACGAAGGTGAATATTAAGTTGATCAGCCTGCACTTGTCCGATTTTAAGGGCGTGCATGATTTTTCGGTTGAACTTGATGGCAGCAATGCTGTTATCACTGGTGCTAACGGCGTGGGTAAATCCACCATCGCAACCGCATTTCTGTGGCTGCTCACAGGCAAAGATGCGGCTGGACGTGATAACTATGAGATCTTTCCGCTGAATGAGGATGGCAGCCGGGTAACTGGCTGCACGCCCACTGTGACCGCCGTCATCGAGGCGTGTGGCAGCCCGAAGACCATTACCCGGAAGATGTCCGCAAAGTATACCAAGCGTGCAGGCAGTGCTACAGCAGTCTACGCAGGAGATGAGACTAAATGCACGATCGATGATGTACCCACAGCCATCACCAAATTTAATGCCTGGGTAACGACTGCGCTCTGTCCGGCAGAGCTGCTGCCGCTGCTGCTCAATGCATCCTATTTTAGCGAGCAGACCAAGGATTATCGGCAGCGCCGCGAATTACTGATGCGACAATTCGGTGCGATAAGTGAGGCAGAGATCCTTGCCGGCGCTCCCCAGCTGACAGCGCTGCGTGAGGCTATGGGGCGCCATAGCGTGGCAGAAATGCGCCAGATCCTGACAACCCAACGTAAAGCTCACAGCGATGCACTTAAAGCTATTCCGGCCAGAATTGATGAGCTGCGGCGCCAAATCATCCCCGATTTGCCGGATCTGGACACGCTGAGGCACAAACGGGGAGCCCTGGAAGTTAGCATTGCAAAGCTCAAAAAAGAGCAACGCAACCTGTCTGCAGCTAAGGTTGCAGCAGAAGCTCAGCGGGAAAAGGTGCAAGCGCAGCAGGAAATTAAGCTGCTGAAAACTCAAAAAGCTACGCTGTTGGCTGTGGCTGGGCAAGACAACAAGGTGGCCCAACGGGAAAAGCTGGCTAAGTTGGATGCCCGCCGTATGGATGATGAGGCGAGGGCACGCAGTTTGCGCCAGACATTGAATAGTGTGGCCGAAGCGGCGGCAGGGTATGAGGAAAAAGTAGCCCAGCTGCGTAAGGACTGGGTGCGCCGCAATGCAGAGACAGCACAGATCGAGGATACTTGCCCTTGCTGTGGGCAGCCTTTGCCACTCGAGCAGGTACAGCGTGCAGTCGAAGCATGGAATCTCCAAAAATCTCAGGACTTGGATCGTATCATCCGCGACGCAAATGAGCTCAAAGCAGGGGCTGAAAAACTGAGGGCGGACGAAGAAAAGGCGCGAGTTATGGCCGATGCAGCTGATGCGGCCGCCGAATGTAGTCGCAAAGCATATGCACAGGCACAAGCTGAAGAGATCCCTGTTGATGCGCGGGCAATCCCGGCAGTTGAGGAAATCACTGCTCAGATCAAAAAGCTGGAAGAGTCGATGGTGACGATTGAGCAGAAAATTGTTGACTCCGAAACAGTGGCAGAATCCAGCGCGACGGAAATAAAAGCCAAAATTACGGAACTGCAGGAAGCCAGTGACACTATCAGCCAAGATATGGCCCGCATTGAAGTGGCCCAGTTGAGCACCGCCCGTATTGAGGAGTTGGAGCGGGAGCAGCGCAGCACTTTGGCCGCCCTGGAAAAGGTAGAGATGCTGTTGGCTCTGTGCAGCGAGTACACGGCTGTCATGATCGAGCATTTGACTGAGCAGGTCAACCAGCATTTTAAGAGCGTGGCTTTCCGGCTGTTTGAGGTCCAAAAGAACGGCGGGCTGCATGAGATCTGCGAAGCCGCCGTGAATGGTGTGCCTTATGGGAGCTTAAACACCGCGTCGAAGATGCAGGCCAATGTGGAGATCGTGGAGGCCTTTGCAAAGGCCTCCGGCTGCCGTTTGCCGCTATTTTTGGACAATCGGGAGAGTGTTACTCAGGTGAATGCATCCCCTGATATGCAAATTATCAATCTGCAGGTTGCGGAGGGCCAGCCCCTGCTCTGCACTAAAATTTAAGGAGGAATTACCATGGCAACTACTAAAGCAATGCAGACCACTCTCGATTATCGTACGATTGTCCAGAAGACCAGTGACGCGCTGATCCCTATGGTCCGCGAGCAGATGGCAGCCAACGGTGTGCCGGCAGACGATTACCAGGTACAGTGTATGGCCAACGCGATCACCATCATCAATGATCTGGTGATTGCCGAGGGCATTAGCTTGAACGATGTGGACCGTACGTCTTTGGTGGAATCCCTTCAGCAGACTGCTATGCTGCGGCTGAACCCCTTCAGCCAGCCGCGCGAATGCTATTTTATGCTGCGCAACAAAAAAGACAAAAAAGGCGGCTGGAATAAGCTGATTGAAATGGGAATTGAGGGCGACGGCAATGAATCCATTCTGCGCAGCTTTGGCCACAATGTGGACACTATTTATCCTTACTGGGAAGTCCGGGAGGATGATCAGTTCAAGTATCCCCATTACCGTGGCATTGAAACAGATCCGCCGGAGTGGACGCCCGGCGGCACCGGCAAGGTTGCCAGAGTGGTTTACCCGATTAAGTACAAAGACGGTACTGTCCGCTACTTTATCGGTGAACGCGAGGATGTGCGAGTCAATTTGATGGCACACATCACCAACAACCTGATGAATGAAACCTTTGGTCTGGCGGAGACCCGCTACACGGCCACCGTAGACCAAAAAAAGCAGATCGATGCCAGGAAAAAAGAGCTGCTGGCACTGGCTGACGGCAAGACCTTGGATGAGATCCTGGATATCCCTGAGCTGCAGCCCTACATCAGCCCGGCATGGGCGGGGGATGGCCGTGAGCGAATGATCGTACGCAAGATGCGCAACAACGTCATCAAACCCATTCCCAAGGATTTCAGCAATGCAATGCTGCTGGCGGCATACTCCAAGGCTGATGTGGAGCAGGACGAACGCCCGAATCCCCGTGAGATTACCACGATTGACATCCCAACCAGCGACTTCCATGAGGTCCAGACACCTCAGCCGGAAGCACTTACCCCGCAGCCGAAACCGGCTGTGTCCCAGCAGGCAAAGCCTGAGCCCGAGGCTCCCGGCACAGCTCCGTTCTGATAAGGGGGAATCGGCATGGACATCAAAGTATTGGCCACCGGCTCCACTGGCAACGCCTATATCGTCAGTGACGGACACACAAAGCTGCTGCTGGAATGCGGCCTTCCATACCGCTGCCTGATGCAGGCCAGCGGCTACAGCCTGCATGGTGTGGATGCCTGCTTAGTCACCCATGAGCATAACGACCACGCTCGCGCCATTCGGGATGTAATGGATCATGGTATCCCTGTTTATTGCTCCGAGGGTACTGCTATTCACAAAGGTGTAGATGGATACCATTTGACCGGAATGCAGCGCACGCTGCACAATATGTTTCCAACGGAAATCGGCACCTTTACTGTGCTACCCTTTGACACCGATCACGACGCCGCAGAGCCGCTGGGCTTTATGATCTACAGCCAGGCTACCGGGGAGCGGCTGCTGTTCGCCACCGATACGGCCAGCCTGGACTATGATTTTCCTGACCTTACGCACATCATGGTTGAGTGCAACAACATGGGCATCGCGGCTATGGGCGACACCAATGCCTTTTTGGCAGACCGAATTTTAACATCACACCTCAGCCTGGAAGAATGCCTGCGCTTTTTGCGTAGGCAGGATTTGAGTCAGGTTCAGGTGATTTATCTGATCCACATGAGCGCTGCACACGGAGATCCGGAAGCTATGCACAATGCGATAGCAGCAGCCACGGGCAAACGGATTATTGTGGCAGGGTATGAAGGGAGATATTGATATATGAACATTATTACCGTACAGTATGAATCTCGTAAAAAGCCCGGGGCTTTCGGCGGCAATGATTATACATACATTGCCGATCAAACGTATCAGGTGGGGGATGTGGTAGCGGCCCCCACTCGCTTCGGTACCAGCTTGGCGCTGGTAACGGCCATCAATATCGACGCAAAATCCATCCCCGAAAAGCTGCGCGGGGTATTGCTGCATATCACCGGAGATCCCATTCCGCAGCAGGTGGTTGCACCGGAGGCTCAACAGTATGATTTGTAATACAAAGACAGGGTGCCTGGTATCAGGCACCCTCATTAAAGACGCAGAATATAAAACTGTGGGCCAGAACGGCACCCCGCTGCTCAAAGTGTGTATCCGGTATGGCTATGAGCCCCCCGGGACTGAGGGTGGCCGTCGCAAAGGGAAACTGATGGATGTGGATATCTGGGGCAGTGATGCCGACAAACTCAATGGTGTGCTGGTCAAAGGTATGTCTGTATTGGCATCTGGTGAGCTCAAATCTTCGCAAGGCAATGATGGCAAAAGCTACTATGCTATCAATAGCTACGGGGAAATCTTTTTGTCTGCGAGCGCAATCTTAGACTATATCGACAGACAGATGGATCAGGCTGTACGGCTAAATGCAGGTGCACCAGCGCGGCAGCAGCCCCAGAAATCTATTATCGATCCGAAAATCAACGAGTTTGCTGTTATTGATGACAGCGAAGATCTGCCGTTCTAAGGAGAGGAAGAACATGGAAAAAAGGTGTAAATTCAATTTGGTTCACAAGCAATTTGTTCTCATCCCTACCTTCGGGGTAACATGGCACTGCAGCGCTTTCAAGTTCCACGTATGTGCTATGTGGCTGTTCTGGGGGATTACTATTGGCTGCTGTAAGCAGAAGGTGGACGAATGACTATCAAACAGGGAGAGACTGTGTCCATGTATGTTGAGGTCACAGTGAAAGATGGCACGATGAGTGCTTTTGTGCAGTTAGGAAAAGCACTGAAAGATATAGACTCACAGTACCTTGGCGAGACGCCAGACAAGGTGTGTATTGTGACCCCGAAAGAGTACACCGGGAAAAACAGCGGCGAAAACAACTGAGAAAGGAGCGAAGCCGGTATGGCGAAGGATACCATTATACTGCACCTGGACTGGCAAGCCTTCTTGTCCCGGCTGAGCAACGAGCAATTGGGGCAATGGACACGGGCTGTACTGCATTATATGGATACCGGGGAAATCCCAACTATTACAGATCAGGCTGTCGATGTAGCGTTTTACGCAGCCGTCGAACGCATCAGCCGAGATCAGGCTGCATGGGACCGCAAATTGAGTGGATTAAAGCAGTACCAAAAGTCAGAATCCGCAGAACCACACCGTAAGCCTCCGTACGGTGCCCGTACGGGCGGTGTCCCTGTCCCTGTTCCTGTACCTGTACCTGATCCTGTATCATCATCTATCAATGATGATAGTACCGACTTTGCCGAGACGACGATGACATTATCTGTTGAGAAATTATTAAAACGGTGCAAAGACGGTGGTATCAAAATTACCCCATTTGCGATAAGTCAGCTAATAGCAGCTGGCAAAAAAATGCCCATAGATCTGCTGGAAGCCATCATAACCAACAGTGTGGCAAACGGGGCACGTAGTTGGGCGTATATCCAAAAAGCAATTGACAAAGCAGTTGCTCAAAAACTGCAATCAGCTCAGGAGTATGAAATCCAGCATCAGCATGATAAGGGCAATGTGGTGGATCGAGAAAGCCCCAGTGGCAATGATCACTTGCGGCGCAAAGGCCCACTAAAACTTAAACAGGAGGGATGATGGCAGTGACCTATCGAAATGCAGAGCATTACTATGATCCTACTGCTGGGATGGCCATTAGCCGTGTGGAATGCAGAGCAGAGGAGGATAAAACTATGAAAAAAATACTGGCAATTGATCCCGGTACATACGACTCGGGATGGGTCCTGGTGGAGCATGATGGTGCTGAGATCCGCCGTATCCTTGGCAAAGGCAAGACAGCAAATGAGGAGATTCTGCACCAACTGTATTATCGGGTGGGAGTCTGTGATGTCGTGGTGGAGATGGTGGCCAGCTATGGAATGCCGGTAGGGAAAGAAGTTTTTGATACTTGTGTATGGGTTGGGCGCTTTTTGCAGGCAGCTGCTATTTTGCCAGAGCATACCGCGGAGCATCTGATCTACCGCAAGGACGAAAAATTGGACCTTTGCGGTACACTGAAAGCCAATGATGCAACGATCCATCAGGCACTGGTGGATCGATATGCATACGGCCAACCCAACAAGGGCAAAGGAACAAAAGCACATCCGGGCTTTTTCTACGGCATGAGCAAGGATGCTTGGGCGGCTATGGCGGTAGCTGTGACCTGGCTTGATAAGCGGAAGGAAGGGTAAGTGAAAATGGAACTGTGCGAACGCTGTGGCATTCGGCCGATTGCATTGGGGCGCAAAAAGTATTGCGAGCAGTGCGCCGCCGAAATAAAGGACATCAGGATGGAAGGCTTTAAGCGGGGAAGTTTTGACGCTGCCAGGGACAGGGTAAGGCAAGTCCTGCCGTGCAAGTATGTATGCGATAATCTGCATTGCCCGTGGGGTTGTAGCGGCAGAATCTGCGTGTGGCCTCGAGGGATGTGCCCTGATTCGCTGCACGGAAACCGAGGAGGACTGAAAAAAGAATGATTATACTGTTATCTTTCGCCATTGGGTTTTTCGTGGCGTTGCAACTTACCGGTCGGGCAATGAGCAATCTGGACTTAATCCCAACGCCAGAATATCTGTATAAGATAGTTTACAGCCAGGACTCTGCACACATTAAAGGATATCCCACGCAGGGGCTATATATCAAATGTGCCGGAGAATATCTGGCAGTGACAGAAATTGGGAAAAGCGTTTACGCAACGTTGCGGGAAGCAGCAAGCTCAATGCACCCTCGGAAAAAGTAGGAAAAGGGAAGGGGACGAAAAAGGTGAAGAACTGGCTGAACACTTTGTCGTTTGTGCTGCTGGCCTTGATCTTTGGCGGCATGACAATCTTGGGATTTGCTTGCGGGGTGGATGCATGACATACGAAGAGAAAAAGCGCTGGCTCTGGAGGTATCGGGATGCCCTGAGGGCTGAGGAGGAGCTGACACAGGAGATTGAGCAGCTGCAGGCTGAGGCAACAAGGATCACGCCGCTCTTATCGGATGTCCCCGGCGGGGGCGGTGCAGATAACGCCAAGCTGCCGAAGGCGGTGGAACGGATCGTGGAGGCCCAGCAGCGCCTACAATATCAGATCAACTGCGCCCAGGCTGCGCGGACAGAGATTGTGGATGCAATCAATGGCTTGCGCAATGCCAGGGCACGGGAGATCCTGCGGCGGCGGTATCTCTTGGGAGAGCGCTGGGAGCAGATTGCCTGTGTCATGTACATGGATTATCGGTGGACACTGAAGTTGCATCGCAAGATTCTGGACAATTTGGATATTCTGGAGTAAAGAGGCCACTAAAAGCCCCTATGAACCTGTGTTATAGTGTACATGGAGTGATATAGATGAGGCGAATCGCCTGGACCACGATCCCTGCCGGCTCAGGTCCGGGGGAAGTTTAGCCGTGTACCTCTTTTACTCCCGCTCTGGCAGGCGATAGGAAGAGTAGTCTGCCCAGCAAAAAAGGCCGAGGATTACTCCCCGGCCTTTTTGCTGGATGCACTGTAATTTTCAAAAAGCAATTTTAAAAACGCAGCACGGCTCATATCGCCTCTAGCGGCTTCAAGCTGTTCGAAGTCTTCGATTCGTAAATCGGCAAACCAGCGCTTATAAGTCTTTTCATTATAGCGGCGTTTGACTTCTGTTGAAGTTTTGCCCATTGTCATTCCTCCCTTTTGTTATTGGCATATAAACATAATAGCCAAAGAATCGCTTTGATGCCATCGAGTAAAGAAGGCGAAGATAAATCTCCGTCTAGGATGTTTAACACGATCAGAGCAATCAACAAAAGATTTATATTTGTTCTCTTCATAATGATTACAGAATGTGATATAATAAAGTCCCCTGAAGGGGGAGGGGCAATGCCCCTCCGGGACTTGCTTATTTCTTCTTTTTGTTTTTCTTTGTCTTTGTAAGCTGCCGAGCTGTTAAGGCAAGAACGAAGATTTCAAGCAAGTCCTTTACTATTTCCAGTAAAGTTTGGACTTTCTCGGACATTCTGTTTACCTCCTTTCTATGATTTAATTATAGCATACTAGTACGAGTAGGTCAAGTGGTTTAAGCAAATTAAATTATATTTTGCCTTTATCCAAAAGGATAAGGGCTTTTTTGTTGCAATTTTTTAGGCGGCCGGCATAGAAAACGCTGGCGGGCGGGAACGGGGTCTTTTGAAATGAGAGGTGGTGGCGATGGCCAAGCGGCAGAAGTTGCCGCCAAAGCAAAAAGCGTTCGCGGAAGAGTATATCTCAAATGGTGCAAATGCATATCAGGCAGCCCTAAAGGCTGGCTATGCGCAGTCCACTGCAAAGTCCCGCAGCTATGAGCTGCTGCGCAATCCGCAAATCATGGACTATATCAGCGCCCGGCGCAAAGAGCTGGCAGCGCAGACGATAAGCCCGGAGCGTGTGCTGCTCGAACTGGCAGACATCGGTTTCGGGCAGCGGGAATATCCGGCGTACGATATGTCGGGCGAAGAGTATCAGCGTAAGCCCAGCATGACAGCACGTCTGAAAGCGTTGGAGTTGATGGCAAAAAATCAGGGGCTGTTGGAGAGTAGCCAAAATCGTGATAGCGATACGGAGGTGCAAATCATTGATGATGTACCGCCTGAGTAAAATCATCTCCCCAGCCTTTTATGGTGTACACCAAGCAATCAAGGCGGGAACAGTTGCCGAGGTGGTTTTGCCCGGTGGGCGAGGTTCCACAAAATCCAGCTTTTTAAGCATCGAACTGATCCTTCAACTGCTGCTGCATCCTGGATGTCATGCGGCTGTTTTCCGCAAAGTGGGCAATACGCTGCGCACCAGTGTGTATGCACAGGTCTGCTGGGCCATTGCAGAACTTGGGTTGTACAGCAAATTCCGTTGTACAGTCAGCCCAATGGAATGTGTGTACAAGCCCACCGGGCAAAAGATCATGTTTTTCGGCCTGGATGATCCGGGTAAGGTAAAGTCTATCAAAACATCATTTGGGTACATTGGAATTGGCTGGTTCGAAGAACTGGATCAGTTCAGCGGACCGGAAGAAATCCGTAATGTGGAGCAGTCGATTTTTCGCGGCGGCTCCTTTTCTTTGTCCTTGAA
>RCNH01000599.1_pt1 | contig 14260 bp, 10 predicted proteins | sample 2041161 | NCBI WGS metagenome assembly RCNH01 (sample SAMN09708215, study PRJNA481090) | Feces metagenome, whole genome shotgun sequencing project. | biome: feces | host: Leptonychotes weddellii | place: Antarctica: Sion Island | collected 2010-03-01 | reverse complement strand
AGTGTTATTTTATAATGAGGTTATAGTTATGGATTTAAATAATTTAAATAGTGTATATACTTTAGGACTTGATATTGGATCTACTACTGTTAAAATCGCCATTTTGGATTTTTCTAACAATGTCGTATTTTCTGATTACGAGCGCCATTATGCAAACATACAGGAAACCTTATCCTTATTGCTTGAAAGGGCAGTAAAAAAACTAGGGCACATCCAGGTTTCACCTGTCATCACAGGTTCTGGTGGACTGGCCCTTGCAAACCATCTTGCAATTCCATTTGTACAGGAAGTAATTTCCGTTTCTACTGCTCTACAATACTATGCGCCACAAACAGATGTAGCAATAGAATTAGGTGGTGAAGATGCCAAGATCATCTATTTTGAAGACGGAAATGTGGAGCAGCGTATGAATGGCGTCTGTGCAGGTGGAACCGGCTCTTTCATCGACCAAATGGCCTCTCTACTTCAGACAGATGCTTCTGGACTTAATGAATATGCAAAAAACTATCAAGCATTATATTCTATCGCTGCTCGTTGCGGTGTTTTTGCTAAATCAGACATTCAGCCTCTGATCAACGAAGGAGCGTCTAAGGAAGATCTTGCGGCTTCTATTTTTCTTGCCGTAGTCAATCAAACCATATCCGGACTTGCCTGTGGTAAACCAATCCGTGGACATATTGCGTTTCTTGGTGGACCATTACATTTTCTATCAGAGCTTCGTGCATCCTTTATCCGTACTCTTCACCTAGATGATGAACACATAATCTTTCCTGAAAATTCTCATCTTTTTGCAGCTATCGGCAGTGCACTTAATTCTAAAAAAGAGCATTCTATTTCTCTTCACGAGCTCCAGGAAAAGCTTGCAAAAAAAATTAAACTGGAGTTTGAAGTAGATCGTATGGATCCATTATTTTCAGATCAGACTGAATATAATGATTTTCTCATGCGCCATGACCAACACAAAGTTCCTGTAAAAGATTTATCCTCTTATAAAGGAAAAGCTTATCTTGGAATTGATGCTGGATCTACTACAACAAAAGCCGCTCTTGTTGGAGAAGATGGAACTCTTTTATACTCTTTCTACCATAATAACAATGGAGATCCACTTGGAACTGCCATAAATGCAGTAAAAGATATCTACACAAAACTTCCCGAAGATGTCAAAATTGTACATTCCTGTTCTACCGGATATGGTGAGGCTCTTATTAAAGCAGCCCTTCTTCTTGACGAAGGCGAAGTAGAAACTGTTTCTCACTACTATGCCGCTTCCTTTTTTGAACCAGATGTAGACTGTATCTTGGATATCGGTGGTCAGGATATGAAATGTATCAAGATCAAAAATCAAACGATAGACAGTGTACAACTTAATGAAGCTTGTTCTTCTGGCTGTGGTTCATTTATCGAAACCTTTGCAAATTCATTGAATTATTCTGTAGAAGATTTCGCAGACGAAGCTTTATTCGCCCAAAACCCTATCGATCTTGGCACACGATGTACTGTATTTATGAACTCAAAAGTAAAACAGGCTCAAAAAGAAGGTGCCGAAGTTTCTGATATTTCTGCAGGACTTGCTTATTCCGTAATCAAAAATGCACTTTTTAAGGTAATCAAAGTGTCTGACGCTTCAGAACTTGGAAAGCATATTGTTGTTCAGGGAGGAACTTTCTATAACAATGCAATACTAAGAAGTTTCGAAAAAATTGCAGGATGTGATGCAGTTCGTCCTGACATTGCGGGAATTATGGGTGCATTTGGTGCAGCTCTCATTGCTCGTGAACGCTATGTTGACTGCGAAGATACTACTATGCTTTCAATCGAAGACATTGAAGCATTGGAATATCATACAACTATGACAAAATGTAATGGTTGTACAAATCACTGCCGCCTCACAATCAATCATTTTAGCGGAAACCGTAAATTCATCAGTGGTAACCGCTGTGAACGTGGACTTGGAAAAGAGCGTAATAAAAATAATCTGCCAAACCTTTTTGCTTATAAAAACGAGCGTTATTTTGGGTACACTCCACTTGACAAAGCTGATGCAAAAAGAGGTATTATTGGAATCCCACGTGTATTAAATATGTATGAAAACTATCCATTCTGGTTTACCTTTTTTACAGACCTTGGATTTCGTGTTGTACTCTCTCCTGCCTCTACCAGAAAGATTTACGAAACAGGCATTGAGTCCATTCCAAGTGAATCTGAGTGTTATCCTGCAAAACTTGCTCATGGACATATTCAGTGGCTGATCAATCATGGTATCAAAACTATCTTCTATCCTTCCATTCCTTATGAAAGAATCGAATTTCCTGATGCCAGCAACCATTTTAACTGTCCTATTGTTACCTCGTATCCTGAAAATATAAAAAATAATATAGAAGAAATTGTAAATGGAAGTATAGAATTTCTGCATCCTTTCTTATCATTTGAGTCAAAAAAAATACTTGCCGATAGGCTTTATCAGGAATTAGCAAACAGGTTTTCTATCTCTAAATTGGAAATTTCTTCTGCTGTAGAAAAAGCGTGGTGTGAACTTGCTAAATGCCGTATAGATATTCAGAAAAAAGGTGAAGAAACAATACGTTTTCTAGATGAAACTGGAAACAGAGGTATTGTTCTGGCTGGTCGTCCATATCATCTTGATCCTGAAGTTAATCATGGCATTCCTGAGCTTATCAACTCATACAATATTGCAGTGTTAACTGAAGATTCTGTTTCTCATCTTCAGCAGGTAGAACGTCCGTTAAATGTCATGGATCAGTGGATGTTCCATTCTAGATTATATGCAGCTGCAAGCTATGTTAAGACCAAAGACAATCTGGATTTAATTCAGTTAAATTCCTTTGGTTGTGGATTGGATGCTGTTACTACAGACCAGGTAGCCGACATTCTGACTGGTTCAGATAAAATTTATACCTCTCTTAAAATTGATGAGGTAAATAACCTTGGTGCCGCAAGAATTCGTATTCGCTCTCTTCTCGCCGCAATCCGCGTTCGTGAAAAAAGGAAGGAAGAACGAGTACTACATACAGCATCTATTAAAAAAGTTCGTTTTACAAAAGAAATGCGAAAGACATATACAATTCTTTGTCCACAAATGTCACCATTGCATTTTGAATTTTTAGAGCCTGCTTTACGTTCTTACGGATATAATCTAAAAGTATTGCCAACCGATAACAAACACGCAATTGATATCGGACTGAAATATGTAAACAATGATGCCTGCTATCCTTCTCTTATCGTAGTTGGACAAATCATGGATGCTATTTTATCCGGTGAATATGACACAGACAAACTGGCTGTAATCATCACTCAGACCGGTGGTGGATGCCGTGCCTCTAATTATATTGGATTTATTAGACGTGCTTTAAAGAAAGCTGGTTATTCAAATATTCCTGTAATTTCTCTAAATCTAAGTGGTTTTGAAGATAATCCTGGCTTTAAGATTACTCCATTACTTGTTTTAAAAGGAATTTATGGTATTGTATTCGGAGATATCTTTATGAAATGTATCTATCGCATGCGTCCATACGAAAAACATGCCGGAAGCACAGATGCAATGCATGAAAAATGGGCTAAAGTCTGCAAAGAGTTTCTTGCAAAGACTTATCCATCACGACATGAATTTCGTAAAATATGTACAGCTATCATCAAGGATTTCGATCAGATAGAAACCATTTCTGTTCAAAAACCTCGCGTTGGAATTGTAGGAGAAATTCTCGTAAAATTCCTTCCTGCTGCCAATAACCATCTTGTAGATCTTTTAGAAAAAGAAGGAGCTGAAGCTGTTGTTCCTGATCTTCTCGACTTCTTCATGTACTGTTTCTATAATCAAAACTTTAAAGCATCACATCTTGGTATCAAAAAATCAAAAGCATTACTTGGCAATCTTGGCATCTTAGTCCTTGAATGGTTCCGCGCACCTGCCTCTAAAGCATTTGAGCAAAGTCGGCATTTTAGCGCACCTGCGAAGATCACAAAACTTGCCAACATGGCTTCTGACATTGTATCCGTAGGAAATCAATCTGGAGAAGGTTGGTTTTTGACTGGAGAAATGCTGGAATTAATTACCACTGGAACAGAAAATATTGTTTGTACGCAGCCTTTTGCTTGCCTTCCAAACCATGTTGTAGGTAAAGGAGTTATAAAAGAATTAAGAAGAAAACATCCAGGTTCCAATATTGTTGCTATTGATTTCGATCCGGGTGCCAGCGAAGTAAATCAGTTAAATCGTATTAAATTAATGCTGTCTAACGCAAATAAAACACTGGATTAAGTTACATATAAAAAAACCGTACAGATTTATTATTTCTAATTTATCTGTACGGCTTTTTTCAATTTGATTTCAAAACATTCCAAATTTCTTCCGGAGTGTTTGCGATTAATTCTGCTCCGGCATCTATAAGTTCTTCTTTCTTTCCATATCCATATTCTACTCCCATAGAGTGTACACCTGAAAGCTTGGCACCGATCATATCATAACTTGTATCTCCAACCATTAAAACACTGTCTCGATCTTTAACCTTACATTCTTTCAAAACATATTCTATAACTTCTTCTTTTTTTGTTCTTGTAAGATCCATGTAAGATCCTCCAATAAAGTCAAAATAGTCATTCAGATGGAAATGTTCCATGACAATGTGTGCTAGATGTTCTGGTTTTGATGTTGCAACTGCAAGCTGATATCCAGCTTCTTTTAATTTTTTAAGCACTTCAGGTATTCCTTCATACACACGATTCTCAAAAATACCTTTGTCTACATAGTATTCTCTAAAATGTTGTACTGCATTTAAACTTTCTTCTTCTGAAAATCCACAAAATTCCTGAAATTGTTTCGCAAGAGGAGGACCTACAAATCCTCTTAATCTATCAATATTCTCAACTTCCATCCCATATTTTTTTAATGCATGCTGTACAGAATTCATAATTCCCGGTCCCGAATCCGTCAACGTTCCATCAAGGTCAAATAAAATTGTTTTTATATTCATATTAAAAACTCCTGATCTTATCCTCTTCTTCACTGTGTGTTTTTATAATTTTTCGGATGACAACATAATATCCAAAATCATTATTTACTTTCACATAAACTCTTTCATTTTCTTTATGCCCCAGGATTGCTTTTCCTATTGGAGACTCTATACTAATCCGTCCATTTATAGAACTTCCTCTTACAGAAGTAACTAAACGGTATGTTTCAACTTCATCGTCATCTTCAAAATAAAGTTCAACTGTATTATTCATACCTACTTCATCTGCCTTTGACTCATCATCCACTATAACTGCTGTTTTCAGCATTCTCTCTAAATATCTGATACGACTTTCATTCTTATTTTTTTCTTTTTTGGCTGCGTGATATTCAAAATTTTCACTCAGATCCCCATGTGCTCTTGCTTCTTTAACAGCCTCGATCAATTCTTTTCGAACAACAACTTTTCGATGTTCAATTTCTTCTTCTATTTTTTTGTAATCGTTTTTTGTTAATTTTTCACTCATTTTATCAATTTCCTTTTTAACAAAATAAGAAAGTTTTGGCAGGTAAACCTGCCAAAACTTAATCATCCTACAATTTTATATTCACCTTATTTAACAAGCAGAGATTTTCCTGTCATTTCTTTTGGCTGTTCCATTCCCATAAGTTCAATAAGTGTAGGTGCAATATCCGCAAGGCATCCGCCTTCTCTTAATTTATAAGAAGGATCTGCATTTACAAGAATAAATGGAACAGGATTTGTTGTATGAGCTGTAAATGGCTCTCCAGTTTCTCCGTCAATAAGCTGTTCTGCATTTCCGTGGTCTGCACAGATAAACATCTGTCCATCAACTTCCTTGATAGCTTCTACTGTTTTACCTACGCATTCATCAACTGCCTCAACTGCTTTGATAGCAGCAGCCTCAACACCTGTATGCCCTACCATATCTGGGTTTGCAAAATTGATGATAATCACATCATATTTGTCAGATTTAATTGCTTCCACCAGTTTAGCGCATACCTCATATGCACTCATCTCTGGCTGAAGGTCATATGTTGCAACCTTTGGCGATTTAACAAGAATACGGTCTTCTCCTTTATTTGGCTCCTCTACACCACCATTAAAGAAAAATGTAACGTGTGCATATTTTTCTGTTTCAGCAATACGCGCCTGTGTCATATTGTGGTCTGCAAGGAACTGTCCAAAAGTATTTGTAATTTCTTCTTTTACAAATGCGATCTGTTTGTTTGGAATTGTAACATCATACTCTGTAAAGCATACGAATGTAGTTTTAATTCTTTCTCCTCTTTCAAATCCTGTAAATTCATCATCACAGAAAGTTCTTGTAATCTCTCTTGCTCTGTCAGGACGGAAGTTGAAGAAAATAACAGAATCGTCATCTTTAATTGTTGCAACTGGTGCACCATTTTTTTCAACAACTGTTGGAAGAACAAATTCATCTGTTGTTTCTGCATCGTAAGAAGCCTGGATTCCTGCTGGTCCAGATACAGCTTTTTCGCCTTCTCCAAATACTAAAGCTCTGTAAGCTTTTTCAACACGATCCCAACGATTGTCTCGGTCCATTACGTAGTAACGTCCCATAACAGATGCAACTTCACCAACACCGATTTCTTTCATCTTTGCTTCAAGTTTTTCTACATACTCTTTTCCAGATGCTGGTGGAGTATCACGACCATCCAGGAAACAATGTACATATACTTTTTCAATTCCCTGACGTTTTGCAAGTTCAAGAAGTCCGTAAACATGTTCAATATGGCTGTGTACACCACCATCTGAAACAAGTCCGAACAAATGAAGTGCGGAGTCGTTTTTCTTTACATTTTCGCAAGCTGCAAGAAGCGCTTTGTTTTCAAAGAAATCGCCATCCTGGATTGATTTTGTGATTTTTGTAAGATCCTGATATACGATACGACCTGCACCCATATTCAAGTGTCCAACCTCTGAGTTACCCATCTGTCCATCTGGAAGTCCTACATGAAGACCACTTGCGTTACCCTGTACAAAAGGATATTCTTCCATCAGTTTATCCATCACAGGTGTTTTTCCTAAAGCAACTGCGTTACCGCAATCGTTGCTATTTAATCCATAACCATCTAATATCATTAATACGGTTGGCTTTTTACTCATGTTTAATCTCCTTTTCTTACAAAAGAATACCACGAAAAAGGTACTTACTTTTCATCATGGTGAAGCATAAGACCGCTTTCGTGGTAATAGCTATGTCCGGCACATATAATGTCGGATCATTAATTTATTATTTGTAGTTTACGATCTTACCAAAGTCAGCTTTTAAAGATGCTCCACCTACAAGACCACCATCGATGTCGTTCTGTGCAAACAGCTCTGGTGCTGTAGCTGCGTTAACAGATCCACCATACTGGATACGGATAGCTGCTGCTGTAGCGTCATCATAAATTTCAGCGATGCATGCACGAATTCCTGCGCAAACTTCCTGTGCCTGCTCTGTTGTAGCTGTTTTACCTGTTCCAATAGCCCAGATTGGCTCATAAGCGATAACTGCTTCTTTCGCCTGATCAGCTGTTACATTCTGGAATCCAACTTTAACCTGCTGACGGATAAAGTCCATAGTAACTCCCTGCTCTCTTTGCTCTAAAGATTCTCCACAGCACATGATTGGTGTGATACCATGTTCAAATGCTTTAAGGATCTTTTTGTTTACATCAGCATTTGTTTCACCGAAGTATTCTCTTCTTTCAGAATGTCCTAATACTACGTATTTAACACCTGCATCTACAAGCATTTCAGGAGAAATCTCACCTGTGTAAGCTCCTTTTTCCTCGAAGTACATATTTTCAGCACCAACCTGGATGTTTGTTCCCTTAGCTGCCTCTACAACAGGAACGATATCGATAGCTGGTACGCAGAATACTACGTCAACTTCTTCGTTTGCTACTAATGGTTTTAACTCTTCTACTAAAGCTACTGCTTCACTTGGAGTTTTGTTCATTTTCCAGTTACCTGCGATAATTTTTTTTCTTGCCATGATAAAAATTCTCCTCTACATTTTGTATGATAAATTAATCTATTTTTTTAATTCTTACAGATCGTTAGCTGCTGCTACACCTGGAAGCTCTTTTCCTTCAAGGAATTCTAAGGAAGCTCCACCACCTGTTGAGATATGTGTCATCTTGTCACCATATCCTAACTGGTTAACTGCTGCTGCTGAATCTCCACCACCAATGATTGTTACAGCATCTGTTTCAGATAATGCTTCTGCAACTGCTTTTGTACCAGCTGCAAATTTTGGCATTTCGAAGCATCCCATTGGTCCGTTCCATACAACTGTCTTTGCGCTCTTAACTGCTTCTGCATAAAGCTCAGCTGTCTTAGGTCCGATATCAAGACCCATCCATCCTTCTGGAATATCTTCACGACCGATTACTTTAACTTCTGCATCATTAGAGAATTTATCAGCAATAACACTGTCAACTGGAAGAAGAAGTTTAACACCTTTCTCCTCAGCTTTTTTAATCATATCAGCTGCATACTGTACGTAATCTTCTTCAAGAAGTGATGATCCAACGCTTTCGCCCTGGGCTTTGATAAATGTAAATGTCATACCACCACCAATGATAAGTGTATCTACTTTATCAAGAAGGTTCTCAATAACAGAAATCTTGCTTGAAACTTTTGCTCCACCAAGAATCGCAACGAATGGTCTCTCTGGATTTTCTACAGCATTTCCAAGGAAATCGATTTCTTTCTGCATAAGGTATCCAACAACTGCTGTGTCAACAAACTGTGTAACACCAACATTTGAGCAGTGTGCTCTATGAGCTGTACCAAAAGCATCATTTACAAACACATCACATAATGAAGCAAGATCTTTACTAAATGCTTCACCATTCTTTGTTTCTTCTGCTCTGTAACGTGTGTTTTCGAGAAGAACGATTTCTCCGTCTTTCATAGCTTCAACAGCTGCTCTGGCATTTGGTCCTACTACTTCAGGATCTGCTGCAAATTTAACTTCCTGTCCAAGAAGTTCAGATAATCTTACAGCAACTGGTGCTAAAGATAATTCTGGTTTTGGTTCTCCCTTTGGTTTACCAAGGTGTGAGCAAAGAATAATCTTTCCTCCGTCTGCAACTAATTTCTTAATTGTAGGAAGAGCTGCAACAAGACGATTTTCGTCTGTAATCTTTCCTTCCTGTAATGGTACGTTAAAGTCACATCTTACAAGGACTTTTTTGCCTTTTACGTTGATATCATCTACTGATTTTTTGTTAAGCATCTGTTTTGCCTCCCGATTTAAATTGTTTTGATTTATCAAAGAAAAAAGGCCCGGTCCACTTCGAGACCGGACCCTTTCCTGAGTCTATTTTCAGAGGTTTTCTTCCTCCATAATTACTATGGATTACAGTAATGTTCCGAAATGTTTGATTGTTCTAACCATCTGGCTTGTGTAAGAGTTTTCATTGTCATACCAAGATACAACCTGAACCTCTGTTGTTCCATTTTCGAGTGGAAGAGCCATTGTCTGTGTAGAATCGAATAAAGAACCAAATCTCATTCCTACGATATCGCTTGATACGATCTGATCTTCATTGTATCCGAATGACTCGTTAGAAGCTGCTTTCATTGCTGCGTTGATTTCATCAACTGTAACGTTTCCTTCAACTACAGCTGTAAGAATTGTTGTTGATCCTGTTGGAGTTGGAACTCTCTGTGCAGATCCGATAAGTTTTCCATCAAGTTCTGGAATAACAAGACCGATTGCTTTAGCTGCTCCTGTTGAGTTAGGAACGATATTAACAGCTGCTGCACGTGATCTTCTTAAATCACCTTTTCTCTGTGGTCCATCAAGTGTCATCTGATCACCTGTGTAAGCATGGATTGTGCACATGATACCAGATTTGATTGGAGCGAGATCATTTAAAGCTTTAGCCATTGGAGCTAAGCAGTTTGTTGTACAAGAAGCTGCTGAAATGATGTTGTCTTCTTTTGTAAGTAATTCGTGGTTTACATTGTAAACGATTGTTGGAAGGTCTTTTCCTGCTGGTGCAGAAATAACAACTTTCTTTGCTCCTGCTTTGATATGAGCAGCTGCTTTTTCTTTTGATGTATAGAAACCTGTACACTCAAGAACTACGTCTACACCAATTTCTCCCCATGGAAGTTCTTCAGCGTTAGCTTTTGCGTAGATTTTGATTTCTTTTCCGTCAACTGTGATAGAATCTTCACCAGCTGTTACTTTGTCAGCTAATGCATATCTTCCCTGTGTTGAGTCATATTTTAATAAGTGAGCCAGCATCTTAGGAGATGTTAAGTCGTTAATTGCAACTACTTCATATCCCTCTGCGCCAAACATCTGTCTGAATGCAAGACGTCCAATACGTCCAAAACCATTAATCGCTACTTTTACTGCCATGATTAATTCCTCCTAAAGTTTAAAAAAGTTATTAACTGTTACACAGCCATATATTGTGAAATCTTTGGCAGACTTATGCCGCCTAGACTCATCAACTACTGTTAATTGTACTAAATTAAAGACAAAATTTCAAGTAAAATTTGAGATTTTATGGAAGTTGCTGAAAAATCGGTTTTCTTCCACAAAATTCTGTATAATATTTAAACCCACACATTTTTAAAATATCTGCGGCTTTTTCATAATCATACGCAACCTGTTTTGGCTTATGTCCGTCAGCACCAACAGTAATGATTTCCCCACCAAGTTCTTTATAACGTTTCAGTACATCTGTATGAGGATGACATACCTCTAGACCATACTTAAAACCTGACATATTCATTTCTATGCCTTTTTCTTTTTCAATAACAGTCTTTAATATTTCATCCAGTATGTCGGAATATTTTCTATAGGAATATTCCTCTGTCTTGTGAAGTCCGTAACGAGTCACATAATCAATATGCCCAAGAACATCAAAACTATCAATATTCTTTATGTCTTCTAACATTTCCTCAAACGCCATACGATATCCTTTTGTATCACCATATTCTTTAAATATTTCCTGAAAATATGGATCCATTCCTTTTACAATATGAAGGGATCCAATCACAAAATCAAATGGATACCTACTTGTAAGCTCCTTATAAAAAGTTCCAAGATGAGGCTGCAAACCAATTTCCACTCCAATTCGCACATCAATCCTGCCCGCATACTTTTCTTTTAACTTAGATAGTTCTCTAAAATATTTATCTGGTTCAAAAACAAAGGCTCCTTCTCCCATTTTTTCATGATAAGGATAATCCTGATCGTAATGGTCTGTAATACAAATCGTTTTTAGACCTTTGTTTATTGAGCCCTTTATCATCTCTTCTGGTGGTGTATCACTATCTGTGGAATAAGATGTATGCATATGAAAATCACTTGTAATCATAAGATTGTTCCACCGCCCAATACATAATCTCCATCATAAAAAACGACTGCCTGTCCCGGTGTTACTGCTCTTTGTGGTTCATCAAATGTGCAAAGTACTTCATCTTCTCCTATTTTCTCAACAGTGCACCAGCATCCTTTGTGGTTGTATCGAATCTTTGTAAACACATGAATTGGTTCTGTAATATCCTCAACAGACATAAAATTAAGGTTATTTGCACGAAGTGATGTTGTCATCGATTCTTCCATTGATCCTATTACCACTTCATTTGTCTCAGGTCTTATTTCAAGTACAAATGCTGGATATCCAAGTGCAAGTCCCAGTCCTTTTCTTTGCCCTACTGTATAATGAGTAATTCCTTTATGTCTTCCAAGAATTTTTCCATCAGAAGTAACAAAATTTCCCTGCGGAATTTTTACATCTGCATACTCTTCAATAAAAGAGGCATAATCTCCGTCCGGAACAAAACAGATATCCTGACTATCTGGCTTAGATGCAACCTGAATTTCAATTTTTTCTGCAATTTTTCTAATTTCATCTTTACTATACTCTCCTACAGGCATCAACGTCTTTTTAAGCTGATCCTGCGTAAGATTATACAATGCATAGGTCTGATCTTTTGCCAACGTTGCAGAACGCTTGATCGCATATCTTCCATTATCTAGCTGTTCAATCCTTGCATAATGTCCTGTTGCAATATAATCTGCTCCAATAGCCAGGCTTCTTGAAAGCAGCGACTCCCATTTTACATATCGGTTACATGCTATACACGGATTTGGTGTTTTCCCATTCATATAAGAGTCTGTAAAATAGTCCATTACATGTTCTTTGAACTCTTTTTTGAAATTCATCACATAGTATGGAATATTAAGTTGTGCCGCCACTCTTCTGGCATCTTCCACTGCACTCAAACCACAACAGCCGCCATTTTCTTCCTGTGCAATTTCCTCTTCATCCTGCCAGATTTGCATTGTAACACCAATCACATCATATCCTTGTTCTTTGAGTAGGTATGCAGCTACTGAAGAGTCAACGCCGCCAGACATTCCTACTACCACTTTTTTTCCCATTAATATTCCTCTTTCTCTTCTTCATCTTCATGAATATCACTTTTTGGTTTTTCCAGGCCTTCAATCACAATTCCATGTTTTTCTGCATAGTCCCAAAGTGCTGCATGAATTGCCTCTTCTGCAAGTAAAGAGCAATGCACTTTTACAGGTGGAAGTCCATCTAACGCTTCCATTACCGCTCTATTTGTAATCTTCATTGCTTCTTCAATGGTTTTTCCTTTAACAAGTTCTGTAGCCATACTACTTGTTGCCACAGCAGCTCCACATCCGAATGTTTTAAACTTTACATCTTTAATAATATGATTTTCGTCGATATCAAGATAAATTCTCATGATATCTCCACACTTTGCATTTCCAACGGTTCCAACTCCACTTGCATTTTCAATTTCTCCTACGTTTCTCGGATTCTGAAAATGATCCATTACTTTTTCTGAGTACATTTTTATTTCCTCCTAATCAAACCACAATACATTTATCAGCTTTTAAACCTGTTTTTTTACAAAATCCTCATAAAGAGGCGACATTTTTCTTAATTTATCAACGATTTCTTTCAACGAACAGACAACGTAATCAATCTCTTCTTTTGTTGTCTCCTCACTTAATGTAAGTCGAAGAGATCCATGTGCAATTTCATGTGGCAATCCAATCGCTAAAAGTACATGTGATGGATCAAGTGATCCGGAAGTACATGCAGAACCACTAGAAGCACAGATTCCCTTCATATCAAGCATTATGAGAAGAGCTTCTCCCTCAATAAATTGAAAACTAAAATTCACATTGTTTGGAAGTCGCTTTTCTCTATCTCCATTTAAACGGCAATATGGAATTTTTGCTTCGATCTCAGAAATCATGTAGTCTCTCAATTTTGTTTCTTTTGCAATTTTTTCATCCAATGAGTCATATGCAAGTTCTACTGCTTTTCCAAAGCCCATAATACCTGGCACATTTTCTGTTCCAGCACGACGTTTCCTTTCCTGTGCGCCTCCATGAATGAACGAACGAATCTTCACGCCTTTTCTGATATACAAAAATCCAATTCCTTTTGGTCCATGAATTTTGTGGCCGCTGGCACTAAGCATGTCAATGTGACATTCTTCTACATCAATCGGAAGATGTCCAAAGGCTTGTACTGCATCTGTGTGAAATAAAACTCCTTGCTCCTGAGCTATTTCTCCAATCTCACGAATCGGCTGAATCGTACCAATTTCATTATTTGCATACATGATTGAAATCAAAATAGTATCTTTTCGAATTGCTTTTTTCAATTCGTCAAGCTTAACAACTCCATTTTCATCCACATCAAGATACGTGATTTCAAACCCACGTTTTTCAAGGTAATCGCACGTATGCAATATTGCATGATGCTCTATTTTAGTTGTAATGATGTGTTTTCCTTTGCTTTCATAAGCTTCAGCTGTAGCTTTTAGCGCCCAGTTATCTGATTCTGAACCACCTGCTGTAAAATATATTTCGTTTGCTTTTGCATGAATCGCATTTGCAATAATTTCTCTTTGACATGAGATTGCCTCTTTGTTTCCTGCTGAAAAAGAATATACACTGGAAGGATTTCCATAGTATTCTGTAAAATAAGGCAGCATAGCTTCTACAACTTCTGGTGTGGTCTTTGTTGTTGCCGCATTATCAAGATAGATTATCTTATTCATTTTTTGTTCCTCCTATATCTAATTCTGACAATTTACATGTTTTTTATTTTCATGACAACATAATTTTCTGCTTTCTTCCACAATTTTATCAAGCTTCATCTCGTCTACAGTCCTGCTAATACTTTCATTTATCTTTTTCCAAACATATTTTGTAACACAATTATCTGCCGACTGACATC
>RCNH01000598.1_pt1 | contig 14268 bp, 17 predicted proteins | sample 2041161 | NCBI WGS metagenome assembly RCNH01 (sample SAMN09708215, study PRJNA481090) | Feces metagenome, whole genome shotgun sequencing project. | biome: feces | host: Leptonychotes weddellii | place: Antarctica: Sion Island | collected 2010-03-01 | reverse complement strand
TACTTTTGGAATAATCCCCCAAAAAAAGATTTGTGGTATTTCTTCCGCCCAAAAGATACATTTTGTTATCTACAATTACATATTTGTCATGAAGTCTTGCCTGCAATTTCCACGGCTTTAATAAGTTCACAGGGTTATAAATTTGTACTTCAATATTTTCATGAGATGCTAAGGCCTGAAACCACTCACTGGATTTTACTTTCATATCCAAAAATCCATTTGCTCCATCTACAATAACTCTCACTTTTACCCCACGCTCTGCTGCCTCTAAAAGAGCACACATGACGTCCTTTCCACTGCTGTCTGCATTAAAATCAAAGGTAGATAGAATCACCTCTTCTTTTGCTTCACTTATCATTTTTAAACGATATTTTAATGCTTCTACATTATCATTTATGTAAGCAACCCGTTCCTGTCCTTTTGTATCTCTATAGCAATCCTCTGCCTGAAATTCTTTCTTAATATTACCTGAAACTTTCTTATGCCCTACGTAAGGTAACGTCAAAGCACCTACATAAGCAACCAGAAATACCGCTGCAATTTTTCCTACGTGCTTAATTATACTCACTCCTATCTAAATAATCCCCTAAATTCACTTCAAAAAGTAAGTATAATTACTTTATATATAGAAATCAAGAATACTGATATAAATTATAGAAATATAAGATTTTTTATTTATTCTTCATAATATAATTTACAAGACCTTCAGCCTCTATAATTCGCTGCATAAACTCCGGAAAAGGTTGTATGCAATATTCTTTCTTTTTTGAAACATTTCGAATTATTCCACAGTCAAAATCAACTTCTACTTCATCGCCTTTTTCGATTTCTTTTGCTGCCTCAGCGCATTCTACAATAGGAAGCCCGATATTAATAGCATTTCTGTAAAAGATTCTGGCAAAGGTTTCTGCTATAACACAACTGATTCCTGCTGCTTTAATTGCCATTGGCGCATGTTCCCTCGAAGAACCACAGCCAAAATTTTTATTTGCTGCAAGAATATCGCCTTTTTTTACTTTCTTTACAAAATCCTTGTCAATATCTTCCATACAGTGAGCAGCCAGCTCTTCTGCCTTTGATGAATTTAAATATCTTGCAGGGATAATAACATCAGTATCCACATTGTCTCCATATTTAAAAGCACTCCCTTTTACTTTCATTCTCTATTCCCCCAATTCTTCCGGACTTGAAATTTTTCCTATTATGGCACTGGCTGCAGCTACTGCCGGGCTTGCAAGATAAACTTCTGATTTCACATGTCCCATTCTGCCTACAAAGTTTCTGTTTGTTGTAGAAATACAGCGTTCTCCTTCTGCCAATATACCCATATATCCACCCAGACATGGACCACAGGTAGGTGTACTTACCACTGCTCCTGCTTCAATAAATGTTTTCAACAATCCTTCTTCCAATGCCTGCAAATAAATTTTCTGTGTGGCAGGAATAATAATACAGCGCACTCCTTTTTTTACCTTCCGGTTCTCCAAAATTTTAGCAGCACATCTTAAATCATCAATTCTTCCATTAGTACAAGAACCGATTACAGCCTGATCAACAGCAACTTCTTCTTCTAATTCATCTATAGTCTTTGTATTGGAGGGCAAATGCGGAAATGCTACAGTAGGTCTTAATACACTTAAATCTATAGTATATTCCTCATCATAAACGGCATCATCATCCGGCTCATAACGTTTATATGGTCTTTTAGAATGTGCTTTCATATATTCCTCTGTCTTTTCATCCACCGGAAAAATCCCGTTCTTTGCACCTGCTTCAATTGCCATATTGGCAATGGTAAAACGGTCATCCATAGTAAGGTTTTTCACTCCTTCACCGGTAAATTCCAGAGATTTATATAATGCTCCGTCAACACCGATTTTTCCAATGAGATGCAAAATAACGTCTTTTCCACTTACCCATTTAGAAGGCTTTCCGATTAAGTTAATGCGAATTGCGGAAGGGACTTTAAACCATGCTTTTCCTGTCACCATTGCAGCTGCCATATCCGTACTTCCCACACCAGTAGAAAATGCTCCCAATGCCCCATAAGTACAAGTATGAGAGTCTGCTCCAATAATGGCATCACCCGCTACTGTTAAACCACTTTCCGGCAAAAGAGCATGTTCAATTCCCATTTCTCCCACATCAAAATAGTTGGTAATTTCATGACGGGCTGCAAACTCTCTTACACATTTACAGTTTTCTGCTGATTTAATATCTTTATTAGGAATAAAATGATCCATAACCAATGCAATTTTATCTTTATGAAAGACACCTTCTGCATTCATTTTTTCCATTTCATGAATAGCTACAGGAGAAGTGATGTCATTACCCAACACTAAATCCAATTCTGCCTCTATCAACTGTCCTGCCTCTACTTTTTCAAGTCCTGCATGGACTGCTAATATTTTCTGTGTCATTGTCATTCCCACAAAATCCACCTCCGATTTATTTCTGCTATTGCCATTTTAGCATGAGGTTTGCTATACTAGAAATACATATTAAATATAAGAGCTATAACTTAGACTTATAAGTTTTAAAGGAGCAAAAAATATGGATCAAAATCTTTCCCTATACCGTGTGTTTTATACCGTTGCAAATACAGGAAATATTTCAAAGGCAGCTGCCCGTCTTTACATCAGCCAGCCGGCAATCAGCAAATCCATCCGTAAATTGGAGGAAAATTTAGAGGTGTCTCTCTTTTCCCGCAATTCCAGAGGTGTTCAGTTAACAGAAGAAGGAGAACTTTTGTATCATTACGTTCAAAATGCCTTTTATTCTCTGGAAAAAGGTGAAACACAAATCAAAAAAATTCATGAACTGGGAATTGGACATATACATATCGGCGTATCTACTACTCTCTGTAAATACGTTCTTCTTCCTTATTTAAAGGAATTTATCGAAACCCACCCCCACATTCGTATTTCTATTGAATGTCAGTCTACCAATCATACCTTACAGCTTTTAAAGGAAAATAAAATTGATTTAGGGCTTATTGGAAAACCGGAACGTCTATACCATACACATTTTGACTCATTGGGAGAAATCGAAGATATCTTTGTCTGCACAAAGTCCTATATGGAACATCTTTCCAAACGCAGTGATTATTCAGAAAATCCATTTCAGTCTGCTACGTTAATGCTTTTGAATAAAGGGAATATGACACGGCAATATATTGACGATTATCTTGCCTCCTGCCGTCTGGAAGCTGATAATCTGCTGGAGGTCTCCACCATGGACTTACTCATTGAATTTGCAAAAATCGGTATGGGAATTGCCTGTGTCATACGACAGTTTGTGGAAAAAGAACTGGCAGACGGCACTCTAATAGAAGTCCCCCTCCCCATGTCAATTAACAAACGTGAAATCGGCTTTGCACTGCCTGAAAATATCGGACAAAACAAAGCTATAAAAGAATTTATACATTTCTATAGAAAAAGCACTTCTGATTAAACTCAGAAGTGCTCTTTTTTATTAGTTATCAATTAATTTTTCTTTTCCATTCCAGCTATATAGCTTACGAAGCTCTGCACCTACTTCCTCTAACTGATGCTCTGCTTCTCTTCTTCTCATTGCACCAAAGTGCATACATCCGGACTGATTTTCCAAAATCCAGTTCTTTGCAAATGTTCCGTCCTGAATATCTGATAAAATCTGTTTCATTGCTTTTTTAGTATCTTCTGTAACAATCTTCGGTCCTGTAATATAATCACCAAATTCTGCTGTATTGGAAATGGAATAACGCATTCCTTTAAATCCGCTTTCGTAGATCAGGTCTACAATCAGCTTCATTTCATGGATACATTCAAAATATGCATTTTCCGGTGCATATCCTGCTTCTACTAAAGTTTCAAATCCTGCTTTCATAAGAGCTGTAACACCACCGCAAAGCACTGCCTGCTCTCCGAAAAGATCAGTTTCTGTCTCTACCTTAAAGGTTGTTTCCAAAACTCCGGCTCTTGCACCGCCCAATGCTGCTGCATAAGCCAAAGCTTTTTCTTTTGCCTTTCCTGTGTAGTCCTGCTGAACAGCTACCAAACATGGAGTTCCTCTGCCAATCTGATATTCACTTCTTACTGTATGTCCCGGTGCTTTCGGTGCAATCATAGTTACGTCTACATAAGCCGGAGGCTTAATCTGTCCGAAATGAATTGCAAAACCATGAGCAAACATCAACATATTGCCTTCTTCCAGATTTGGTTCAATATCTTCTTTATATAATTTTGCCTGTTTTTCATCATTAATTAAAATCATAATGACGTCAGCCTTTTTTGCTGCTTCTGCTGCTGTATAAACTTCGAATCCCTGTTTTACTGCCTTATCCCAAGATTTGGAACCTTCATACAAACCTACGATTACGTTACAACCGGACTCTTTTAAATTCAGTGCATGTGCATGTCCCTGACTGCCGTATCCGATAATCGCAATCGTTTTTCCTTCTAAAAGAGCTAAATTACAATCTTCCTGATAATAAATTTTTACTGCCATCTGCATATTCCTCCCGTTTTTGTAATAAAATTAAAACTCTTCCTCATCTTCTGAAAGATAGAAAATGTCATCGGAGCCCCTTGAAAGTCCGGCAATACCGGTTCTGGCTATTTCCAGAATTTCATAACCATCAAGCAGGTCTATAAAAGCTTCCAGCTTTGATTTATTTCCAGTGAGCTCTACAATCATGGATTCTTTTCCTACATCTATGATATTGGCTCTGAAAATATCTACAATCGCTGTAATCCCCGCCCGCTGCTCCGGTGAAACTCTGACTTTTACCAACATCAGCTCTCTGGTAACACTTTGATCGTCTCTTAATACTTTTACAGAAAGAACGTCTTCCAGTTTCTCTACCTGTCGTGTTATCTGCTCTAAAATTAACTCATCACCTTTACATACAACCGTCATACGGGTGTAATTAGAATCTGTGGTAATTCCAGCCGATAAGCTGTCAATATTATAACCCCGGCGACTGAACAGTCCTGAAACTCTACTCAATACGCCGGCTGTATTTTCAACCAGAATAGACAATATTCTTTTGTTCATACAGCATCTTCTCCTCTGCCTTTTGGCTAACTTTTGCTGTCATTCTACCAACTATCAAAAGCTTTGTCAATGCAATATGAACGCTATAACTAATTAGAATGTAATACATAACTCTAAATAATACAGATTTTAAATTTCCCTGTTTCTTGCCGCTTTCATACGTGCCATAGCTCTTGCCAAAGATGCCTTAGAAACATAGTATTCCTGCATACTCTGCTGCTGACGCAACTGTTCCTCTGCTCTTTCCTTAGCCTCTTGGGCACGTTTCACATCAATATCTTCCGGCTTTTCTATACTGTCTGCTAAAACAGTCACACGGTTATTAATAATCTGTGCAAAGCCGCCTCCCACAATGGCTACATACTGAGTGCCGTCCTCTGTCTGAAAACACATTTCCCCAGGAACAATGGCAATCATCATATCTGCATGGTGGGCCAAAATGGTAATACTTCCATCCTTTGCTGGGAGTGAAATGCTTGTACCTCTGCCATGATAAAAATCTTTATCGCTGGCAATTACATTTAAACCAAATGTTCCCATCTTTTCTCACTCCTTCAGACTAGGCGTTCTGCTTTGCCTTTTCGATTACTTCGTCAATAGTACCTACATTGAAGAAAGCATTTTCTGGATATTCATCCATTTCACCTTCCACAATCATCTTAAATCCGCGAATGGTCTCTTTTAACGGTACATATTTTCCAGGAATACCAGTGAATACCTCTGCTACATGGAATGGCTGAGAAAGGAATTTCTGCAGCTTTCTGGCTCTGGCAACTACTTTCTTATCTTCATCAGAAAGTTCTTCCATACCCAGAATAGCAATAATATCCTGCAGTTCTTTATATTTTTGAAGGTACTCCTGTACCTTTCTAGCAACTTCATAATGCTCCTGCCCTACCACATCTGCTTCCAGAATACGGGAAGTAGACTCTAAAGGATCTACTGCAGGATAAATACCCTGCTCTACAATCTTTCTGGATAATACAGTAGTAGCATCCAGATGGGCAAAAGTCGTAGCCGGAGCCGGATCCGTCAAGTCATCGGCAGGCACATAAACTGCCTGTACAGAAGTAACAGAACCGTTCTTTGTAGACGCAATTCGCTCCTGTAATTCACCCATTTCCGTAGCCAATGTAGGCTGATATCCAACAGCAGAAGGCATACGTCCTAAAAGGGCGGATACTTCAGAACCTGCCTGTGTGAAACGGAAAATATTATCAATAAATAAAAGCACATTCTGATGCTCTTTATCACGAAAATATTCTGCCATAGTAAGTCCTGTCTCAGCTACACGCATACGCGCTCCCGGCGGTTCGTTCATCTGTCCGAACACTAATGCAGTTTTCTCCAGAACTCCTGACTCCTTCATTTCGGTCCAAAGGTCATTTCCCTCTCTGGATCTCTCTCCTACTCCTGTAAAAATAGAGTAACCGCCATGCTCTGTAGCAATATTACTGATAAGTTCCTGAATAAGAACCGTCTTTCCTACTCCGGCACCGCCAAAAAGACCGATTTTACCTCCCTTTGCATAAGGAGCTAATAAGTCAATAACTTTAATACCTGTTTCCAGAATTTCTACAACAGGGCTCTGTTCATCAAATGCAGGGGGATCTCTGTGGATTACCCAATGCTCTGCATTATCAAGCTGTTCTCCCTTATCAATGGTTTCTCCTAAAACATTGAATAAACGTCCCAGTGTCTCTCTTCCTACCGGTACGGAAATTCCCTGTCCTGTTGCTGTAACTTCCATATCTTTGCAAAGTCCGTCACTGGATGCCAGCATAATACAGCGTACTGTGTGATTTCCTATATGCTGAGCAACCTCCATAACGACTTTTTTTCCGTTCAGCTCTACGGTAAGAGCATCTTTAATACTTGGAAGGTCCTGCTCCTGGAATTCCACGTCTACAACGGGGCCCATAACCTGTACAATTTTTCCTTTATTCATTGTATAAAAACCTCCTTCCTTTATTGTTTCTTTTTCTGCGCCTTGGCACCACTGATTACCTCAGTAATTTCCTGTGTAATTGCAGCCTGTCTGACACGGTTATATTTAATTGATAAATCTTTTAACATATCTTTGGCACTGGTGGTTGCCGCATCCATTGCCTGCATACGAGAATTATGCTCACTGGCATAGGACTCTACCAGGCAGCCGTAAATCATACCTCTTAAATAATTGGGAACAATGGTATTCAGTAGTTCTTCCGCTGATGGCACCATCTCAATTTCTTCCTGATGAGTATCTACCAGAAACTGTACCGATTCATTATTAAAAGTAGCCTTCTTCAAAGGCAGAAGTTGCTGCTCTTCAGCCACCATTGACGCCGCATTTACCATACGAGTATAAACAATATGTACCTCGTCAAGCTCGCCGTTTAAATACATGGCAATCATTTTTTCAGAGATAACTCTGGCCCTGTGCATGGTAGGCTTCTGAACCGTAAAGCGAAAATTCGTATCAACGGATACGTCCTTTTTATAAAAATACTGTCTTCCCACTTCTCCCAGCACAAATAATTGTGTATGCTGTTTCTGTGCCATACCTTCTTCTGCCAGCTTAAAAACATTGTGATTATACGCACCTGCCAGTCCTTTATCAGCAGACACCACAATATAACCTATTTTTTTGTCTTCCGGTAAAATCTCTGTACGTTCATCAAAATATCTATGTTCTATATCGGATGTATGTCTTAAAATACGTCCAATGGCAGACTGCAAAGAGTAAAAGTAAGGTTCTGTGTCTGCAAGAACTTTCTTTGCCCTTTTCAGTTTTGAGGAAGAAATCATGTACATGGCATTGGTAATTTTCATGGTATCCCGGATGCTTTTCATACGATTTTGTATTTCTTTTGCACTTGCCATTTTATCACCTGTTCCTGTTCTTAAATTCCTTTGCTGCCTCTAAAATCTTTTCTCCCAATTCATCAGAAAGAACCTTCTTCTCAAGGATTTCTTCTTTGATTTCTGGGTGTTTCTGATCAAAATATTCCAACATATCCATCTGAAATGCTTTCAGTTCTTTTACAGGAATATCCGTTAAAAGCTTATGTGTAGCTACCCACAAAGTAATAACTTGTTCATAGGAAGCCAGTGGTCGGCACAAAGGCTGTTTTAACAGTTCCATCAGACATTTTCCATAATCCAGCTGTGCCTTTGTTGTCTCATCTAAATCGGAAGAAAACTGTGTGAACACCTGCATTTCTCGATACTGTGCCAGATCAATTCGCATGCTTCCGGAAGCCTTTTTCATAGCTTTTGTCTGTGCTGCACCACCTACACGTGATACAGAAAGACCAACATTTACCGCCGGACGAACACCTTCGAAGAATAAATCACTCTCCAGGAAAATCTGTCCGTCTGTAATAGAAATAACGTTGGTAGGAATGTACGCAGATACATCTCCTGCCTGTGTTTCAATAATCGGAAGGGCTGTAATAGAACCGCCTCCGGCTTCGTCACTCAGTCGGCTAGAACGTTCCAGCAGTCTTGAATGAAGATAAAATACGTCTCCCGGATATGCCTCTCGTCCCGGTGAACGTTCTAAAAGAAGGGATAATGCACGATATGCTACCGCATGTTTAGATAAATCATCATAAACAATCAGCACATCTTTCCCTTTATGCATGAAATACTCTGCAAGAGCTGTTCCTGAATACGGCACAATATACTGTAGCGGTGCACAGTCACTTGCTGTTGCGGAAAATACTGTAGTATATTCCATTGCTCCGTATTTTTCCAGTGTTCCCACCAGTTTTGCCACAGTGGACGCTTTCTGTCCGATTGCAACATAAATACAGATAACATCCTTTCCCTTCTGGTTCAAAATAGTATCAATGGCAATGGAAGTCTTTCCTGTCTGACGGTCACCGATAATCAATTCTCGCTGTCCTCGTCCGATTGGAAACATGGAGTCAATAGCCAGAATACCCGTTTCCATTGGTACAGATACAGATTTTCTGTCAATAATTCCCGGTGCTTCCTGTTCAATTGGTCGGTAATCATCTGCTTTAATCTCACCTTTACCGTCAATGGGCGCACCTAATGCGTCTACAATTCTTCCGATGAAATTTTCGCCTACGGGAATACCTGCTTTTTTCTTTGTACGGGCAACTTTTGTACCTTCTCTAATTCCTGTATCTTTGCCGAAGATAATGACGCCGATTTCGTTTCGTTTGATATCCTGTACCATTCCCTTAACGCCATTTTCAAAAGTTACAATTTCGCCATACATGGCATGGTCTATTCCGTAAACAGTTGCAATTCCATCTCCCACCCAGATGACATTTCCAACTTCCCGAACGTCCTCTGTGCTATGAAAATTATCAATTTCTTCCTTCAAAATTGAAATAATTTCTTCTGAGTTGATTGAACTCAAACCGTTCACCTCCAGATTAATTTTTGTTGTAATTCATGAATACTGCCCTTTAAGCTGTTATCATATTCGTGGTCCTTTGTACGAATAATAAATCCACCTACAAGACTTTTATCCTCTTTCAGTTCAAGAGCAACTGCCTGCGTATGATACTGTTTTTTCAGGAATTTCTTTATTCCTTCCAGCTGTTCGGCCTTTGGAGGCGTTACATAATACAATATGGCAGATAATATTTCCTTTTGTTCATTGTAATGTTCCTGATATGCCTGAAAAATCTCATTCAAAAGCTGCGCATGTTTGTATTTACAAACTACACACAGAAAATTATGAAGTTCCTTTGGGAAAACTCTGCCGATTACTCTTTGCTTTTGTGCAAAGGATATGGTTGGATTTTCCAATACCTTTAAAAGCTCAGGCACTTTCTTTAAAAGCCTCTGTGTTTCCAAAATGCTTTCTTTGGGAACATTCAGCTGATAAAGCACTTTACCATAATTAATAGCTGTCTGTGTCATCTGCATCACCTGCTTTTGCTAAAAATTTATCGTAGAGCATATCATTGCTGTTCTCATCACTTTTTTCCAAAAGTAATTTTTTTGCTGCCTGCATGGCAAGCTGTGCGATTTCTTTTTTCGCTCCCTGCATGGCATTTTCCTGTTCCTGACGGGCAGTATTTTCAGCAGCCTCGATAATCTTTGCTGCTTCATCATTGGCATTTTTTACAATACTTTCTCTTGCCTGTCTTGCATCTGTTTTTGCATTTTCCAAAATCTGGGAAGACTCCTCTTTTGCCATTGCCAAAGATTTTTCATACTGTGTTTTCAGTTCTTCGGCTTTTTCACGGCTTACACGAGCTTCCTCCATCTCTTTTGCTATACACACTTTTCTCTTTTCCATAATGCCCAGTACCGGACCAATAAGGAATTTTTTCATTAAGAGATAAAGCACAATCAGATTTATAATCGTCCAGACAAGGTTCCAGCCAAGACTCATCATCTTTCATGCACCTGCCTTTCCCTGCTGATTATAAGAATAAGATTAACAATCCGATAACGAAACCGTAAATAGCTGTTGCCTCTGCAAGTGCACAACCAAGAAGTAATGCTTTGCTAATTTTGCTTTCTGCTTCCGGCTGTCTTGCGATTGCTTCTACTGCCTTTGCTGTTGCATGACCAATTCCTAAACCTGCTCCGATACCTGTTAATACTGCAATACTTGCACCAATTGCTGCTGTCATAATTCATTTCTCCTTTTCAAATAAAATTTAATCTTCTATTTGCTCTTTCACAAAGAGCGATGTTAAAAACACAAATACGTATGTCTGAATCAAACCATCAAACACATCAAAATACAAACTAAACGGAATCGGTAAAAGTACCGGCATAACCGTTTTTAATAACTCCATAATTACAAACGAACCAATTACATTACCAAATAGACGCATACATAATGAAACAGGACGAATTGCAATTTCCATAATGTTGATTGGAGCTACTAAAACCATGGGCTCTGCAAAGCTTTTCACAAATCCTTTTCCGCCTTTTTTATGAAAGCCAGAATAGTAAATGAGAAATACACTCATGAGCGCCAAAGCTGCTGTCACATTCAAATCCTTGGTTGGAGGTTTAAAGCCTAAAAGTCCGATTAAGTTCGCCACTCCAATATAGAGCGCCGTAGAAATCAGATACGGTATGTACCGCTTTCCTTCCTCCCCCAGAATGTCTGTGAAAAAGTCATTCAGAAAACCAATAAATGCCTCTAATGCCAACTGTTTTCTTCCCGGATTTTCCACTTTCAAATTCCGAACAAGCACAATGGACAGTATGGTCAATGCTACCATAATAATCCAGGTAACTACCACAGATTCACCTACCGGAATTCCACCAAAAATCGGAATGTTGAATACGGTTTCACATTGAAGTTCTTCCGTAATTCTTTCCGCGATATTGTTCGTAAGACATTCCTCCCTTTCTCTTTTCTATTGTCGCTGTGAGCAATAAAACAGAAATCGGCACCTGTTTTGTGTCTTCTTATTAAATTGCTTTAAACACATTACTGCTAATTATTTCATTTGTCAATTTTTGATTTTTTGATAAAAAAGCCAAAATTTTTGTCAATTTTTCTCGTAGGTTTTTAATGTTTTTCCTTGTTTTTGTAAGAATTTTCATGCTTTTTTATACCATTCGGTATATGCTGGTTCTACCACTTGAAAAATGCACAATTTTTACATTTTAGCATCTCTAATTTTTGTAAAATGTGATAAAAATATATGTACATATACTTATGAGGATTGCCTATATCAGGCACAGCTTGCTATAATAAAACAGAAAAGGAGGTATCTGATAGTGAAAATGCAACAACTAATCATAGCCGGTGCCGGTCCTGCCGGTGTATCTGCTGCTTTATATGCCGCACGTATGGGTTTCACCCCTCTTGTTATCCACCATGGATACGGAGCTTTAGAAAAAGCCGAAAAAATTGAAAATTACTATGGATTGCCAAGCCCCATTTCTGGGAAAGAATTATATACAAATGGTCTTGCTCAGCTTACCGCTTTAGATGTTCCGGTATATAAAGATGAAGTGCTCTCTATCTCTTACGATGGCGAATACACAATACAGACCTCTGAGAATGATTATCATACAAAGGCTTTAATTTTAGCAACAGGAACAAAACGGAATACTCTATCTTTAAAGGAGCTGAAAAAGTACGAAGGAAACGGAATCAGCTATTGTGCCGTATGTGATGGCTTTTTCTACCGTCAAAAAGAAGTAGCTGTGCTTGGAAATGGCTCTTATGCTCTCCATGAGGCAAAGGTTCTAGAACCTCTGGCAGCAAAAGTCACCATTCTTACCAACGGAAAAAATATTGGATTTTCTTTAGAAGAACTAGGTTCTATCCAGTTGGAAGAGAGAAAAATCATTTCTGCCAAAGGAGAAAACTCCCTTTCTCAGCTTGAATTGGAAGACCACACTCTTTTTTCTCTTGATGGACTCTTTGTAGCTCTGGGAACTGCTGATAGCACAGATATTGCTAGAAAGCTGGGACTTTTTATGGAAGACAATCATATTTTAATTGAAGCAGATACCAGTACTCCCCTGCCCGGTCTGTTTGCAGCCGGAGACTGCACCGGAGGTATGCTGCAAATTGCAAAAGCTGTATACGAGGGAGCACTTGCGGGAACATGTGCTGTCAATTATCTGAAATCACAAACATAATTATTATATATTTAAAGGAGGCTATTATTATGGCTATGGAATTTACATCTAAAAATTTTGCAAACGAAGTATTAAAATCTGACGTACCGGTGCTGGTTGACTTTTGGGCAACCTGGTGTATGCCATGTAAAATGCTGGCTCCAGTTATTGAAGAACTGGCTGAAGAGGCAAACGGACGTTATAAGATAGGAAAGGTAGACGTGGATGCAGAGCCTTCCATTGCTGCTCAATTCGGTATTATGAATATTCCAACTGTTTTATTATTCAAAAACGGACAGGTGGTAGACAAATCTGTAGGAGCTGTTCCTAAGAAACAACTGGAAGCTCTGCTTAAATAAATTGAAAAAGAGAGTTGCTGCACAAAGCTATATGAAAAATATTGATATGCTTAGTGCAGCAGTTCTCTCCGCTTGTAGTAAAGCTTCAATTTCCTACAAATTCCTATAAAAGTTTATAAAGCTCTTCTCTTTTTTCAATTTTTATTTCGCCTCTGTTTAAGGATATATAACCTTGCTTGGCAAGCTGTTTCAAAATACGGCTGACTGCTTCTCTCGCACTTCCAATAATTTTCGCAATTTCTTCGTGTGTCATAGTAATACTTGAAGTCTTGTTTTTTGCTGCCTCATCTAATAAAAAGGAAGCAATTCTCTGTGTAAGACTTAAAAACATCAACTGCTGCAGCGCTTCCACTACATCGGAAAATCGTCTGGCAGTTTCTTTATACATGAAATTTTCCAGATAAATGTTTTCTTTTGTTAATATAGAAAGAATTCTGGCAGGAATAAGGAGCACCTGTGTAGGACTTTGCGCTTCTATTTCTACATCAAAAGTAATTGCAGAAAGAATACAGGAAGCTGCCAAAAAGCAAATATCACCTTCCCGTAAACGATAAATAGTAACTTCTTTTCCTTCATCAGATAATAAGTAAGTCCTGAGACCTCCATTTAAAATCAGAATTCCCCCAAGACATTCTCTTGATCCAGAATAGACACATTCACCTGTTTCATAACTCATTACTCTGGATTCCTGAAGAACCAGCTTTTGCTGTTCCTCTGTAAGTTTTTCCCAAAACTCCTGCTGTGTTAATACTGCTTCTATCTTTTCACTCATTTTTATCCCTGCCCATCTTTAAAAAATTTTCCCTTGCTGCTTCAAGTATTCTAAAAATGCTTCACAACCCTCTTTGATATCCACATAGGTCTTATCAAAATTTCCCGTGTACCACGGATCTGCAATAGCTCTTGGATTATCAGAAAAATCCAAAAGCATATGCACTTTATTCTTGGGATCTCGTCCGATTATTCGTTTTATATTCCTAATATTCCACTCATCCATTCCCAACAGATAATCATATTTTTCGTAATCTGACTTTTTCATCTGAACGGCGCATTTACCTGCTGTGGATATATGAAACTGTGCCAGCTTGTTTCTTGTTCCGTGGTGAACCGGATTTCCGATTTCCTCCGTGCTGGTGGCAGCAGAAGCTATAAAAAAATCCGATGCGTAGCCGGATTTTTCGACTAAGTCTTTAAAAACAAATTCCGCCATAGGGCTACGGCAGATATTGCCGTGGCAAATAAAAAGTACTTTTATCATAGTCTTTATAACCCTCCAAAAGCCCGCAAACCCTTATAAACAGGG
>RCNH01000597.1_pt1 | contig 14273 bp, 13 predicted proteins | sample 2041161 | NCBI WGS metagenome assembly RCNH01 (sample SAMN09708215, study PRJNA481090) | Feces metagenome, whole genome shotgun sequencing project. | biome: feces | host: Leptonychotes weddellii | place: Antarctica: Sion Island | collected 2010-03-01 | reverse complement strand
AGCTTGTTCGTGGTATGAAGAAGATCGGTGGAGATACCTACTACTTCAATGAGTATGGACTTCGTGATCGTGGTCTTAAGACTATTGATAACAAGCAGTATTACTTTGACTGGAATACCTATAAGCTCCGCAAAGACGGTTGGATTTGGTTCTGGCAAGATGAAAATTATCGCTATACAGATCCTACAACTGGTGAGCTTGTACGTGGAGCTCGCAAGATAGACGGTGAGACTTATTTCTTTGACAAGAACGGTCTTCGTAGTCGTGGAATTGTTAGTGCTAGCGGTAAAGACTACTACTATGACTGGAATACCTATAAACTCCGTCATGATGGTTGGATTTGGTTTTGGCAAGATCAAGCATACCGCTACGCAGATCCTAAGAGCGGAGAGCTTCTCAAAGGTACACACACCATAGATGGAAAGCGCTATTTCTTCGATGCTGATGGTCTTTCTAACAAAAAAGAGCTTCCTAAGACTTCAACATCCACAGATAAGGATACTGAGGCTAAAAAGCCACAAAAGGATGTAAAGATAGAGCCTATCATGGGTCAGAGTAAGGTTACTCCTACTCAAATGGCCAATTATTTCAAGGCTACATCAGGCAAGCGCATGTATCCGAGTGAGGATTTAGGTAAGCTAGGTGCTTCTACTATCGAAGATTTCTGCCAGCAACTTTATGAAGAGGCAAATGCAGAAGGCGTTCGTGCTGAGGTTTTGTATGCTCAGGTTCTTCATGAGACAGGCTATTTGCAGTCTGGCTATGCAAAGAAGCAGGCAAACTTTGGTGGTCTTGGTGTAACAGGCAATGGTGATGATGGCGAGAAGTTCGACAGTGTTCGTCAAGGACTTCGTGCACAAGCTCAGCATCTTAAGGCATATGCATCTACAGATTCTTGCAACGGACCTATAGTTGACAAGAGATTCTACTATGTCTCTCGCGGTATATGTCCTAATGTAAATGATTTAGGTGGTGGAAAGTGGGCTGCTTCTCCGGTGGAGAAATATTCAGGTGCGCTTTTATATTTCATGAATGGTATGTATAATGCATAGTAGATAAACTGATAACTTATAAAATCAGCTACTAAGGAGTTATATATGTCTAAAGAGAGAAAGACTTTAAAAATATTCAGTCTCATGCTATGGGTATTGTGTATTGTTATGATTGGCGCTGCCATCCATGGCTTTACTAAAGGAATTGTAGGAGTTGCGCTTTCCCTTCTTGTTGTAGGAGTTGCTGGACTGTTCTATGGTAAGAGGGGAATAATTGGAGCTAATACACCTTCTAAAGTTGGTAACTTACCTGCTATGAGCTTAGGCTTAGGTGTGATTACTGTAGTATGGCTTATTGCTATATCTATGGAATTTATTCCAACACCTCCACACCCACGCATGATGTCTCTTATCCTATTTGGACTTTTTGCTCTTGTCATGTTTGCGATTCGCTATTTTGCTCAACGTGTTTCTGAGCAAGTGAGTCTTTAAAACATTTAAACGGACTTCTCTTTTGAGGAGTCCGTTTTTGTATATGCAAAAGTCTGATACTTTAGTTGAATTAACCGCTGAGGTCCCTATACATTAAATAACAAGCTAAACTATTAGTTATCTATACATTGTTCATACGAGTTTTGAGAGTTTATGATAGTAGTAGCAGATAAGATAGAAAAATCATTTGCAGGAAATACCCTATACAACCAAGTTACTCTTCAGCTTAATGCTGGAGAGCGCTGGGCGTTGGTTGGACCTAATGGTGCAGGAAAAACAACCTTGCTTAGAATCATTATGGGTCTTGAAACACCGGATTCAGGTACAGTATCTTTCGCACGTGGTATGTCTTTGGGATATCTTGAGCAAGCTGCAACCAACGATCCTAATCTCAGTGCTTTGGATGCCGTTGTTCAATCAGCAAGTGAAATTATAGACCTGCAAAAGCGAATAGAAGAGCTCCATGAGCTTATATCTACAGCTCAAGGTAGTGAACTTGAAGCTTTGTTGGAAGAGTATGGTCGCGCACAAGATCGATTTGAATCAGCAGAGGGCTATGCACTTGAATCTAAAGCACGAGCTATTCTTTCAGGACTTGGGTTTAAGGTTGAGGATTTAAATAAGCCAACATCTGAGTTTTCAGGTGGATGGCAGATGCGTATATCATTGGCTAAGCTACTGCTTAAGCATCCAGATTTATTATTGCTCGATGAGCCTACCAATCACCTAGACCTAGAAAGTGTGGCATGGCTTGAAGGCTTCATTTCTTCATATGATGGCGCTGTATTGCTTGTAAGTCATGACCGTGCATTTATGAATGCATGCGTCAGTCACGTGGCTTCTCTTGAGAATAAGCGACTATATACTTATACGGGTAACTACTCTAGCTATCTTAAGCAAAGAGAAGATAACCTAGAGCAGCTGCGTAGTAAACGCGCTGCCCAAGAGCGTGACATGGCTCATATCCAGACTTTTATTGATAAGTTTCGCTATAAGCCTACTAAAGCAAAGCAGGTTCAAGAGCGTGTAAGAAAACTTGAAGCTATTAAAGAAGAGCTTGTTGTACTGCCAGATCAGGCTAAAAAGGTACATTTTAAATTTCCTGAACCTCCTCGCACAGGAGACAATGTCGTAAAGCTTGAAAATGTTTCTATGAGTTTTGATGATAAGGATGTTTATAGCAATGTAGATTTAAATCTATACAGGGGAGATCACGTTGTTATTTATGGTCCTAATGGCGCAGGTAAATCAACTCTTCTAAAGCTCATTTCAAAACATTTGCAACCTACTGAAGGAAGCGTTGAGTTTGGTCAAAATGTAACAGAGTCCTACTATGCTCAACATCAATTAGAAACATTGAATCCATCAAATACAGTTATGGAAGAGATGAATAAGGCAGCTAGCGGTTGGACTACTTCTGAAGAACGAAAGCTCTTAGGTGCATTTCTTTTTCATGGTGACGATGTTGACAAGCCAATTTCTGTTTTGAGTGGTGGAGAGAAAGCACGCCTTGCTTTGGCGAAAATGCTTGTTAAGCCTGATTCACTTTTGTGCTTAGATGAGCCTACAAACCACCTTGATATTGATTCTGTAGAAGTACTAGAATCAGCACTTCAAACATTTGAGGGCACTCTTGTGTTAGTAAGCCATGATGAGCATCTTGTACGTGCAGTTGCTAATAAAGTGATTGATGTACGCGATGGCAAAGTACAGGTATACGATGGCGACTATGATTATTTTCTCTATAAAAGAGCTCAGCTGTTAGAAGGAGAAAATGGTGAGAGTGTCTTTGCAGTCGCTGATGAGATGCAGGTAGAAAACAAACCTGCTCAGCCTGCTCATCGCAATGTTAAGACTAAAGAACAAAAGCGCCAGGAAGCTGAGGCTCGAAAAGCACTCAATCAGCGCTTGAAGAAAACCAAGCAACGTATTCAAGAGATTGAAGATGAGCTATTTCCAGCCCAGGAGCGACATGCTGAGCTTGAGCGTATGATGGCTGATGATTCGTTGTATGCAGACAGTAAGAAATTTGATGCCTGTATGGATGAATATACTGAGCTCACTCGTTTAATTGGACCTCTTGAAGAAGAATGGCTTGAACTACAAGAGAAGGTAGAGGAGGAAACAAAGGCATATGCAGGATAATATATACCTTTTAAAAATCCTTCGTGTTATTTCGCGACTTTTAACTTTGGCAGGCTCCTTTTATATAATTGCCGCTTTGGTTATATTTTTTATGCCAGGTACATATCGTATATATGCATTCGATATACAAACATTATTTAGTGCCTATATTCCTCAAGCTCTTAAAGGAAGCTTTGTGTATGCATTACCTTTTGGAGGAGGTCTCAGGGGCGATTTTATATTGTACGGAATTGGACTTAAGTTATTGGGAAGTTTGTTGCGCAAAGCAACACGCTAAACCATCGTTTTTAATTGAGGAGGTGTCGGCATGTTTATTAATATTGCAATACGTTTTGTTGTAATCATATTTTCCATTGTTATCCATGAGATGGCTCATGGATATGCAGCTTATTTATTAGGTGATAAGACCGCAGCACATGCCGGGCGCCTATCGTTCAATCCACTCCATCATCTAGATCCGTTCGGAAGCATAGTGCTTCCATTGATTATGCTAGCTTTTGGAGGACCTATGATAGGATACGCAAAGCCTGTGCCTTATAATCCGCACAATCTCAAAAATCCTAAAAGAGATGAGGTATTGGTTGCTCTTTCTGGTCCTTTATCCAATTTTATACTTGCTTTTATAGGCTGTGGATTGTTCTTTGCATCATTTTCTTCTCCGTTTGCAAAGGATATATTTTCAACAATGCTTATAGCAAATTTATCATTAATGTATTTTAATTTAATCCCACTTCCACCTTTAGATGGAAGCAGCATCATATCGATATTTCTGCCAAGCAAGTCAATGGAGACCTATTACAAGATTCAGCATTATTCATTACCTATACTTTTACTTGTTCTCTATGTTCTACCTGTATTTTTTCATGTAGACATTATCAATCAGTATCTACAGTTTGCAATTTCAAATACGATTAGATTCATGTCGGGGTTCTTTATATGAGTTATAGGGTAAATACGCAACTTTATTCAGGTCCTTTTGACCTGTTGCTTTCTTTAGTTATGAGACAAAAGGTCGATATAGGTGCTTTGTCTTTAACTCAGCTTACCGATCAATATCTAGAAGAGCTCGATCGCATGGGTGAGATAGATCTTGAGATTGCAAGCGACTTTGTACTCATAGCGTCAACCTTATTGGATATTAAAGCTAAGAGTCTTATTCCAAAAGATCAACCTCTTTTAGATGATGAGGATATTGATGATGAATTTGAAAATCTTACAGCCGATGAGGCGCGTGAGGTTTTAATAGCACGACTTATTGCATATAAGCAATTTAGAAATGCAGCTGCAAGCTTGGGATCTCGTATGGAGCTTGAAGGTAGATATTACTATCGCTCAGCTGGTCCAGATCAAGAGTATCTCAATGTTATGCCAGATTATCTTGAAGGTATTACCTTGAGGTCGCTGGCTGTAATATGTGCTGATCTCAATGGCAGAAGACAGACTTTGCTCTTAGAGGCAGAACATATAGCCCCAAAAAGAATACCTCTTGCCTACACCGTACTTACACTAGATCGCATGACTATGAATCGCGGTAAGTGTACTTTTATGGAACTTCTAGGCGAGAAAAATGATCCTGAGACTGTTGTAGTGACATTTTTAGCACTACTTGAATTATTTAAACGTGGTTCTGTGGATGTTTATCAAGAAGACCTCTTCGGTACCATTGAAATTAACCGTAGAAAAGATGCGGTAGCACTTGATGAAGAAGCTTATCGTGCTTTGACGGAGGAGTTTTAATGAACGAACTAGGTAACGTAGAAGAGATCAATATAAAGGCTGCGCTTGAGGCTCTTTTGCTTGTTTCAAGCGATCCTGTACCTGCTTCTGCATTTGCACGAATACTTGATGTAGATACATCTGCAATAAACGATGCGCTTGAAGACCTGTCTTGCGAATACCGAGAGGGTGAGCGCGGAATCCAGTTGAGAGAAGTGGCTGGAGGTTGGCGATTGTCAACACATCCAGGATATGCTCAATATATTGAACAATATGTTATGAGTTGGGATACACGCAAACTATCACAGGCAGCTCTTGAAACTTTAGCTGTTGTAGCATATCACCAGCCTGTAACTCGTGAAGGTGTCAAAGCTATTCGTGGAGTTAATTCTGAGGGAGTAATCTCAAGTCTTATTGAAAAAGGATTGGTTAGAGAAGCGGGACGTGAAAGAGACCGTGGTCAAGCAATCTTATATGCAACAACCCAGGCTTTCCTAGAGCGCTTTGGCTTAAAGAGCCTAAAAGACCTTCCTGATCTTGAGCAGTTTGCCCCTGATGAAAAAGCAAAGCAATTCATCAGAGAGCGTTTGAGTGGAAGGACAATCAACCCAACATTAGACGAAGAATTTGCTGCCGTTGAGGATGAATCTGATGAGGAATCTCAATTAAGCTTAATGGATGATAGAGATTCGAAATTCGATATCATCTCTTCTGATATCAATTTTGACGATGATGATCCTAGCGGTTTAGACGACGGAATGCTCGATTTTGTATTCGGTACACCGGAAGATGAATAACATATGGTAGATAATTTAAAACATCCAGATAATAGCCAAGAGCGTATTGTGCCTTTGAGGCTACAAAAGTTTCTCAGTCGCGCAGGCGTCGCCAGCAGAAGAGGCTCTGAGACTCTCATGTCTGCTGGACGAGTCCGAGTAAATGGAGAAGTGGTTACTGAATTAGGCTCTAAGGTAGATCCAAGAATAGATCATGTATTTGTTGATGATCGTGAGGTCTTTATACAAGACCAGCCTGTCTATCTTATGCTCTACAAACCAGCAGGGTATATAACTACTATGTTCGATCCTCATGGAAGACCATGCGTAAAAGAGCTTGTTCCTACCGATCGCTATCCCGCTCTATTTCCAGTTGGACGACTAGATATGGATACAACAGGGCTACTCTTTTTCACTACAGATGGAGAATTAGCCCAAAAGTGCCTACATCCATCGCGTCATGTCGACAAGCATTATGTTGCTTTAACAAAGGGCAAGGTTACACAAAAGAATTTAAATGCCCTTAGAAAAGGTGTTGAATTAGAAGATGGTATGACACAGCCTTGCAAGGCAGAGCTTTTGTCATGGGACAGCAAGATTGCCCAACCTGTTCTCAATGTTGAAGCTTTTGAGAAAAAGCAATCCATAGTTGAGCTTACGATACATGAAGGTAAGAAACGTCAGGTTAAGCGTATGCTCGACTATGTTGGTAATCCAGTTATTAGACTACATCGTGATACATTTGGTCCTTTGAAGCTTACGGGGGTCTCTGAAGGACAATGGAGACACCTTACAGATTCTGAGGTTGAACTTCTAAAAGCGGACGCATACAAATAAGGAAGGCCGTTTATGATTATTGCTATTGATGGTCCAGCAGGATCAGGTAAATCAACACTTGCACAGGCACTTGCTAAGAAATTAGATTTTGCATATCTTGACACCGGAGCTATGTATCGCTGCGTTGCTCTTGATGCCCTTGATAAGTCTGTAACTCTTTCAGATCAACTTGCATTGGGAGATATAGCAGATAATGTAAACATCAAATTTAAGAATGAAAATGGCGTAAACCAAGTTTATCTCAACGACAAGTGCGTAACTGATGAGATAAGAAAGCCACGTATTGATAATTCCGTATCTCAAGTTGCAGCAGATCCGCTAGTTCGCAAAGCAATGGTTAAATTGCAGCGCGAGTATGCCAAGAGTAGCAATGTTGTGTGTGAGGGACGTGACATGGGAACAGTTGTGTTTCCACATGCAGAGATTAAGATTTTCTTAACTGCAGATGCCAATGCACGCGCCGATCGCAGATATGCTCAGCAGTCTAAGGCCAATGAGGAGATTGAAGCTTTGGATCCAAAGGTGGGTAAAGCCGAAGTTCTCAAAGGATTACTACGACGCGACGAAATTGATTCCACTCGTGCTGATGCTCCACTTAAACCAGCTGCAGATGCGATACATCTTGACACTACGAATATGACTGTAGAACAAGAAGTCGATTTTATTTGTAAGCTAATAGTTAAGCAAACGAATGGCATTGCTGAATCTTTAGGTAAGGTTGAAGGTTCTATCTCTAATGAAGCAACCGCGAATAACACGGTTTCAAAAGAGTCATCAGATTCTAATACCTCACCTACAAACAACGCATCAACTCAACCTCAACCTGAGGCTGAAGATGATAAGCAGGGGAAATCTAAAGATGAGAAGAAAGAGGTTAAGATGACAAAACGTACTCCCAAAGCTCGTCCCGGATCGACTCCAATGAAGTTTATTGGAAATACCCATAAAGATTATCTGAATCACCAGGTAAAAGACTATCCACTTCATGCACGCATATGGCAAGGATTTGCCTGCACAGTTGCAGGTGCATTTCTCAAGATTATGTGGCCTTGGAAGATTGATAACTTCGATAACTTCATTGACGATGCTAAAAAACAAGGCGTTGTTGTCATTATGAATCATGGAAGTAATTTAGATCCTTTATTTCCAATCATCTCAGCTTATTTTAGGGGCGTAACACTTCGTCCAATATATAAATCAGAATTTGCTGATCATCCTGTTTTGAGGTGGATTTTCATGCGTGGTGGCGGAATTCCTATCCATCGCCATACTGCTGATATCACCGCAATCCGTACAGCTCAGCGTGCTTTGCAAGCAGGTGAATCTATTCTTATCTTCCCTGAAGGCACACGTGTTAAAGAAGGCGAGGAATCTGTAATCCATAGAGGTTTTGCTCTCATGGCTCAACTTGCCGGAGCAGATGTAGTTCCAATGGCAATTGTTGGTGCAAGAGATGTAACACCACGTGGTAAATTCTTCTCACGCCCTAGTCGCATTTATCTAAAGACTGCTAAGCCTTTATCTTTGAGCGAATTCAAATGTGAAAGCCGAAAAGAGCAGCTTGCACAAATCGAAGAGGTAGCTGTTAAGGAAGTCTTTGATATGGTCGATCAGCTCAGAGAAGAGCATCCAGGAAAGATGTAGGATGAAAGTATCAATTGCACAGTATGCAGGAGCCTGTTTTGGTGTAGAGCGTGCTTTGGATATCGTAGTTAAAAATGCTGAAGAAAAATCTAACGTAGTAACCCTAGGTCCGCTTATCCACAATCCTCAAGTGGTAGCTGATCTAGACTCTAAAGGTGTACGTGTTGTATCTGAGCCTTCTGATGTAGATAATGCAACAGTAATTGTCAGAACCCATGGAGTGGTTCCTGAAGTTATTGAATCGGCAAAAGATCTCGGTCATGATGTTGTAGATGCAACATGTCCTTATGTTAAAAAGGTTCATCTTGCAGCATCTAAACTAGAGGCAGAAGGATATCAGGTTGTTATTGTTGGAGAGAGTGGCCATCCTGAAGTAGAGGGTATTGTAGGTCATGCAAAAAGCGCTTGGGTAATAGGATCGATTAAAGATCTAGAACATCTTTCTATCCCTAAGAAAGTTGGGGTTGTGGTCCAAACAACTCAATCGCAAGATTTACTCCAGGAGATCGTATCTTTTCTTTGCATTAGGTGTGAGAACCTCAAAGTTATAAATACAATTTGCCAAGCTACCTCAGAAAGACAAGCAGCTGCTAAATCAATGGCTGTTCAATGCGATTGTATGATTGTGGTAGGTGGTAAAAATTCAGCTAACACAACTCGTTTATATGAAATTTGTTTGCAATCATGCTCAAATACGCATCATATAGAAACATCTGACGAACTTAGGGTAGAGTGGTTTAAAGGATGTAATCACATCGGCATAACTGCCGGTGCATCTACTCCCCAAAAATACATTCAGATTGTAAAAGCTGCTATCGATAATCTCGTAGCGTAAATGTCAATTTAGGTAAGGCATTCATTCGGTAGCTTTAAATATTCCAAAGAAGGAGTTCGTAATGTCAAAACCTATCGTAGCGGTAGTTGGAAGACCAAATGTTGGTAAGTCAACTCTTGTAAACCGCATTTGCATGAGTCGTGATGCTATCGTTCATGAATCATGCGGAGTAACTCGTGACCGTTCATACCATGAGGCTGAATGGGCAGGACACGATTTTACCCTCGTTGACACGGGAGGAATTGAGCCACAAAGATCAAAAGATACATTTGCACCGCACATCAGAAAGCAAGCTATTATGGCTTGTAATGAAGCTGATGTTATCATCTTTGTTACTGATGGAGCAGTAGGTGTGACCTCTGAAGATCAAGAAGTTGCCTCTATTCTTCGTAAAACTAAAAAACCAGTATTTTTGGTTGTAAATAAGATTGACAATCCTCAAGATGAAAAAGATATTTGGGATTTCTATAGTTTGGGATTGGGTGAGCCTTTCCCAATTAGTGCATCTCACGGTACATCGACAGGTGACCTTTTGGATATGGTTGTTGCTGCTCTTCCTGAGCAAAAAGAACAAGAGCCAGAATATACAGATGACATGCTCAATATCGCCATCATTGGACGTCCAAACGTCGGAAAAAGCTCACTTACCAATCGACTTGCTGGTGAGGATAGAACAATTGTAAGTAATGTATCTGGCACCACACGCGATTCTATCGATATGGTAATCGAGCAAGATGGTAATAAATACCGCATTGTAGATACTGCAGGTATTCGTAAGAAGAACGTTGAGAAAGAAGACGTTGAGTACTATTCTTATGTTCGTGGTTTGCGTTCAATGGAAACAGCTGATGTTTGCTTGTTGATCATTGATGCTTCTGAAGGTGTTACTGAGCAAGATCAAAAAGTTGCTGGTATGGCTCTAGATCGCGGCTGTGGTCTTGTTGTGCTTTTGAATAAATGGGATCTTCTTAAAGATGAAAATGCACGTGAAGAGTGCATGAATAGCATCGCTATGCGTTTGAGCTTTGCTAAGTGGGCTCCTGTTTATCGTATTTCTGCACTCACAGGCCGAGGTATTGACAATGTATTGAAGCTTGCCGCTGTAGCTGCAGCAAACCGTGCACAAAAGATTTCAACATCTCGACTTAATCGTACTTTGGCCGAGATTAAGGAAACAGGTCATAGTGTATCTGATGGTAAGCGTCGTTTGAAGATGAATTATGTAACTCAGACAGGTGAGAAGCCTCCTGTATTTACTTTCTTCGTCAATTCACCTGAGCTTGTCGATGATAACTTCCGCCGCTTCCTTGAAAATCGCCTACGTGCTGATTTTGATTTTGCGGGAACTCCAATTCGTCTTCGCTTTAAGAGCAAGTCCGGTGATTAAACTGAATATAGTTGACTAATACAGCTAAGATGTGCCGGAGTATTACGCTCCGGCATTTTTATTTATGCGAACTTAAACCAGTCAATAGTGTATAGTTTATAGCCTTGATTTTGTCGATATAAACTTGGCATTTCTCTAGTATGCTTAAACTATTACTTAGTACTCACGCTAAACGTAAGGGATTTATAAATGAATACAATCAAAGTTGCACCATCAGTATTATCAGCAGATTTTTGCAAGCTTGCAGATGAACTCGAGTCCATCAATAAATCTGACTATATCCATTTTGATGTAATGGATGGCTCATATGTTCCAAATATAAGCTTTGGACCTGCTATTTTAAAGGCTGTAAAACGTGCAACAAATATTCCGGTAGATTGCCATTTAATGATTGTACGTCCTGAACTTTTAGTTGATGAATTTATCGATGCAGGAGCAGATCTTGTATCTTTCCATCTTGAGGCAACCCCTCATGCTCACCGTCTAATTCAACATATCAAATCTAAAGGCGCAAAAGCTGGTATTGTTATTAATCCTCAAACTCCAGTATCAATGCTTGAGTATCTAGTGTCAGAGGTTGACCTTGTATTGATTATGAGTGTAAATCCTGGCTTTGGTGGACAATCATTTATCGAAGAGTCTGTAGAGAAAATTAAGCAACTTAAGGCACTTTGCGATCTTAAAGGCGTACATCCAATTATTGAGGTGGATGGTGGTGTTTCGGCCAAGAACGCTGCTCTTGTAGCTGAAGCTGGAGCTGATATGTTAGTTGCAGGTTCTGCTGTATTTAGCCAAGAAGACAGAAATGCAGCTATTGAAGAAATTAGAGCACAAGGCGAGCTTGGTGTATCCAGGAGATAGTCTTGATGCAATCGGAATACATTTATCTAGACTATGCGGCAAGTGCACCAATGCGCGCGTGTGCGCTTGAGGCTCAAAATGCATATCACCAACTGCCTTGCAGTATGGCCAATGCTAATTCTCTTCACACTCCCGGTCGACAAGCTGCCAATCTTTTAACACAAGCCAGAAAAGACCTTGCAGCAACCTTTGGCTATGGTATCCGTCCACAAGAGGTTATATTTACTGGTGGTGGTACTGAAGCTAACAACCTTGCTATCTTTGGTATTAGTGAGGGAGTGAGAAGTAAAGATCGCTCGCGTACTAGTGTGATTTTATCTGCGATAGAACATGATTCGGTTATCGATCTTGCTGCGCCATTGAAGGCGCGTGGCTTTACGGTAAAAATTCTACGTCCTAATAAAGAAGGCGTGGTTACTCCTGATGCTCTTATTAACTGCATTGATGAGAGTGTTGCTTTAGTTTGTGTTATGTATGCAAACAATGAGACAGGAGTTATACAACCTGTCGATGAGCTAGCAGACATAACTCACAAACATGGTGGTTATTTTTTCACTGATGCCATTCAGGCATATGGAAGAATACCGCTTAATCTAAAAAACATTGATGCGATGAGTATAGCTGCACACAAAATAGGTGGTCCTCAGGGCATCGGTGCGCTTATGACACGTAGAAACGTACCATACACACCGCAAGAGTTTGGTGGTGGACAAGAGCTATCAAGGCGACCAGGAACACAAGATGTGTGCTCTGCAGTTTCCTTTGTACAAACAGCTAAGTTAGTTGTCAAAGATCTTGAGAAGTCACGTATATATGTTGAGGGTCTTGCAAACCATGCATATGAGAGACTCTGTGAACATCCAAGGGTAAAACCTACAACTACGCCTTCTGCAACAGGCAAGTTGCCAGGTATTGTTCACATCATGGTAAAAGGGATTGATGCACAGACAATCTTGCTTAAACTCGACGATAAAGGCTTTGGAATTTCAAGCGGAAGTGCATGTGCATCTGCATCGCTAGATCCATCTCATGTTCTCAGTGCTATGGGAATAAGCTCAGATTGGTCTTTTGGTGCCTTGCGCATCTCATTTGATGAAAGAGTTTCACTAAATGATATCGATGCATTTATTGATGCTTTTTACGAAGTTGTCCCTCGATAGCTTTGCTTTGATATCCAATTATTGAGTTTTAAAATTGAATATCTATCAAATCGTGCGCCTTAAATAGAGTGTTGTGCGACTTTGATCTTTTATAACCCGCCATAATAATTCAGTGCATTAATTTAAGATAATTCGGCTATTAATTAGCCTTATATAAGGAGATAAAATGAGTCAATCAAAGTTATTGCTCAGATTACAAGAGATTGATTTGGATCTTATGCGTGCAGATCGCATTTTGCAAGCAAAGATGCAAGTTAAGAAGATGGAGCAGTTTGAGAAGGCAGAGCGCAAGCTTGCTAAAAATGCTCTTAAAGTCCGTGTTCTTCGCAAGGACCTTGAGTTTGAACTAGAAGACAATCATGCCGAAGCTGCAAAAGTTCGCTCTATCGTAGCTGAAGTTCAACAAAATTTTGCTCAAAAAGAAGAAAATGAACGTTCGCTACGTGAACTTCAAGCTCACTTAACTCACTTGGCTAAGCGTCTGGAGAAGCTTGAATATCTAGCTAAGGGACTGACAGAAAAGCTTGAGAAAGCACGCATTGCTGAGAAGAATGCTGAGCTTCTTTCTGAAAAGCTTGCTGCTGAGAAGAATGCTCTTCTAGCTCACATTGAAGAGGATAGTAAAGAAGTTCGTGATGTAATGGATAAGCTCAACGCAGAGCGCGCAGAAATTATCGAACGTATCGATCCTGAAATCTTGGATGAGTACAACAAATGTGCCAAGAAGTATGGCGGACTTGCAGTTGAGACTTTAAATGCAAACAAACCATCTATCTGCAATGTTAAACTTCAACCAAGTCTTTATCATGATGTAGTTTCATCTGAAAAAGAAATTATTGAATGCCCTTATTGCAAGCGTATGCTTGTTGTTCTTAAATCAGAAAACTAAGTTATAAAGAACACGCTATTAGATAGTGTGTTCTTTATTGATATATCACCAGGTGATTTTATGCAAAATAACTCATACAATATTGTAGTTTGTGTAACAGGGGGAATAGCAGCTTATAAGGCTCCGGAGGTTGTTCGTAGTTTTCAGAAAAAAGGACATGATGTTCGTGTTGTTATGACTGAAAATGCAGGCCAGTTCATTGGAAAGAAAACCTTTGAAGCACTCACGGGCTATCCTGTATTAGAAGATCTCTTTGGCATTAATCCAGATTCAATTCGCCATACGTCATTGGCAAAGTGGGCAGATGCAACCGTTGTAGTTCCTGCAACAGCGAATATACTTGCAAAAGCTTCTCATGGTATAGCAGATGACGCTATGACTTCATATCTTCTAGCAACCTATACACCTCGTGTGTTTGCTCCAGCAATGAATACACACATGCTAGAAAACCCAGCTACTCAAAATAATATAAAAACACTTATCTCATACGGGGATAAGATTGTGTCTCCTGATTGGGGAGAGTTGGCTTGTGGAGATCT
>RCNH01000596.1_pt1 | contig 14275 bp, 13 predicted proteins | sample 2041161 | NCBI WGS metagenome assembly RCNH01 (sample SAMN09708215, study PRJNA481090) | Feces metagenome, whole genome shotgun sequencing project. | biome: feces | host: Leptonychotes weddellii | place: Antarctica: Sion Island | collected 2010-03-01 | reverse complement strand
GCAACTCGTCGCAAGCGCAAAAGCTAAGTACTCGTAAGGCCCTGTGCCTAAGAACTAAAAAACGGACGCAGAAATGCGTCCGTTTTTTTGTACAATACGAAGTAAACCCAGGCTGTGTTGAGCCAGCAAAGCTCACGGCCCTGAGCTAGCACACAGGCCTACTATAGATGTTGACGAAAGGGACCTACGTATGTACTACGCAGCATATGGATCAAACCTTCACCCACAACATATGCAAAAGCTTTGCCCCGGAGCTTATGCCTGGGGGAGTGCTGAACTGCTCGGGTTTAGGCTGGTGCACAGGGGGTCTCCTGGTGGGGCTTATCTTGACATCATGCCTGACCCGAGCGCTTCTGTGATGCTGGGTATATGGCAGATAGATCCTAGCTTTCTCCCAGCCTTAGACAGCTACGAGGACTATCCTCGGCTTTATACTCGTGAACAATACGAACTCTTAGGACAGAGCTTTTCTGGTGCTACAGAACAACTTAACTGTTGGATATATCGTATGGTGGGGGATGGGGGTTTTTACCCTGCACATCAGGACTATTATGAAATGTGTCGTGAAGGCTTTGCCTATTTTGGCTTTGATACAAAGACGCTTACACAGGCCTGTTTTGACCCGTATGATCGCTAGGCTACAAGCCTGCTTTAGAGCATCAAGGATTTCAGTCATCTTCTACATAACAAACTGATACGCCTCGAATGTAGATGAGCTTACCTGTTGAGTGATCTAGAGGTTTGAGAGTACAATACTCACATATTAGGAAAAGAAGGGGGAGGCAGATATGACGCGTAACCGAATGGAAGCCTTTAGCGATGGCGTCCTAGCTATTATCATCACGGTCATGGTTTTGAAGCTCAATGTTCCCAGCGAAGTGAGTTTTGAAGCTATGAAGGAAGTATTTCCCATGCTCATCACCTATATCGTGAGTTATCTGTATGTGGGAATTTATTGGGGCAATCACCATCATTTGGTAACGACTAGCTATTCTGTTTCGGGGAATATCCTGTGGATGAACCTTCACTGGCTCTTTTGGATGTCGCTCATGCCTGTTACTACAGAATGGATGGGTCTCAATCCTTTCATGGATCTACCCACCCTCTGCTATGGCCTTGTACTGCTGATGTGCGCCATTTCGTATAACCTGCTTCAACGCGCCATTATTAAGCAAAATGGCAAGGATTCGCTTCTTGCCAAACAGATTGGCAAGGACTGGAAGGGTAAGTTATCCATTGTTTTCTATGCCATTGGCGTGGCCCTATCCTTCACCTATCCTGCTGTAGCCTACTTCATTTACACGGCCATTGCTGTATTGTGGATAGTTCCTGACACACGTCTTGAGCGCATTCTTAAGGAAGATTAGGATGCATTAGGCTGCCTCTTTAAACCTAGCTATTTCAGACCTCCTTGTAGAAAAAACGCAGCAGTCTACAAATCTAGCTAGTTATAGTTCGATTAAGCTCTCTCCTTATATAAGGGGAGAGCTTTTTACTATGGGCTAATTTTTCCCTTACGTCTAGAAAGCTCACACCTTCCCGTAGCCAACTTGAATATATCATTGTAAATATGTGGATATTTGATATAGTTTATCTACTTGTGTTACATGGCTATTACGACTAGCCAAATGGTATTTACTCACTATCAAATCTATGAAAGGGGTTAGCTATGCTTTTCCAGGTGTATGGAGATCATGCTATCTACCAATGGGTCGGTTGGATTTTGGTATTCACCGCGCTCATTTTGTTTAACGAAGTTGCTCGCAGGAGCAAAATCGGTGGTATCGCATGCTTCCTTGGTTTGCCAGCAGTTCTTACGGTGTACTTCATCGTACTGAACGTGGCAGCAGCCAACGGTGTTGAGTGGGCCGTTAATAACCAGACCATCAAGCAGATGGGTTCTTGGTTCCACTATTCTAAGCTATATGCAGCAACGGCAGGCTGTATCGGCTTTATGATTTTGAAATATCAATGGGGTCGCCTTGGTAAGGCACACTGGTTTAAGTGCTTCCCCTTTGTAATTGTTGCCGTAAATATCTTGATTGCAGTTGTGTCTGACTTCGAAAGCGCCTTCCGTGTTGCTGAATTTGGCGGCACCTGGGTTTCTAGCGAAGGTGTAACCCTGTATGGTGGTTGGCACAACGTATTCAACGGCATCGCAGGCATCATTAACATCTTCTGCATGACGGGCTGGTTTGCTATTTATAGCTCAAAGAAAAAGCAGGATATGTTGTGGCCTGATATGACCTGGGTATTTATCCTTACCTATGACCTGTGGAACTTCTGCTACACCTACAACTGCCTGCCAACTCACTCTTGGTACTGTGGTTTTGCCCTCCTCTTGGCTCCAACGGTTGCAAATGCATTCTGGAACAAGGGTGCTTGGATCCAAAACCGCGCCAATACCTTGGCTCTCTGGTGTATGTTCGCCCAGGTATTCCCTTACTTCTTGGACAACTCCAACTTTGCAGTACAGTCTGTAAACAATCCTCAGATTAACCTGGTATTGTCTGTTATCACCCTGACTGCCAATATTGCTGGCTTTGGCTACATTATGTATCGTTCAAAGAAGCTTGGCAAAAATCCTTATACCAACGAAGTATTTGTTGGCACCAAGGACTACGATCAGGCCTACGCTCGTATCGAAGCCTAAACTGGCTTGATGTTCCTAGCACGAAAAAAGCTGCTCCCACCTGGGAGCAGCTTTTTTATTGTCTTATGTGTGGGTGGTTTTATATCTAGGGTCGACAGAGCTCCCAGAAGGCTACAGCACTGGCAGCTGCTACATTTAAGGAATCCACACCTTCTGCCATGGGTATTTTAACTGTGTAGTCACAGGCAGCAATGGTCTGGGGAGTAAGGCCTGTGCCTTCTGTACCAAGGAATAGAGCAAGGCGCTCCTGTTCTTTAAGCCTTGGGTCGTCAAGGCGCAGGGAATCGTCTTCTAAGGCTAGGGCACAGCAGCAAAAACCAAGATCTTGCAAGGCCTGTACAGAGACTTTTGGATCCTTGCATTCTGGATCAAAACTCGTCCAGGGTACCTGAAACACACAACCCATGGACACACGAATTGCGCGTCTGTATAAGGGGTCGTAGCAACTGGGTGTAACCACTACGGCATCGACTTGCAGGGCTGCAGCTGATCTAAAAATAGCTCCAACATTAGTATGATTAGTGATGTTTTCGAGCACTGCTATCCGACGAGCGTGTTTGAGCACATCCGCCAGGGGAGGGTAGCTGGGACGAGCAAAGCTTGCAAGTATGCCACGCGTTAGCTCATAGCCCGTAAGCTGGGTAATCTGATCATGGGGAAGCACAAAGCAGTCTAGATTAGGATTGATTGCTTCAGCCTGGGCAATGAGGGCCGTACTTTTAGCAAACCAGCGTTCATCCATAAGCAGGGCATGGGGTGTATGTCCTGCTGCCAAGGCACGCTCAATTACTTTTTCGCTCTCAGCAATAAAAATACCCTTTTCGGGCTCAAGTTTATTTCTCAGTTGGAGTTCAGTAAGCTGAGTGAATGCCGCAAGGCGGGGATCGTGAATATCTTCTAGGCTAATACGGGGCATGGCCATCCTTTGTGTGTTGAAGCTTGTTACTCCTTGTATCATACAAAAAATGCCGCAGGAGGCCTAGTGCCCGTAATCTATGAGGGGGCGGCCTCTCTGCGGCTTTGTGTTGTAAGAATGCTACATGTTTGTACATAGGGTGTAGCAGGGGGTGCTGCAAGCACGAGCCTCTTACATATAGGACTTGCTCGAGAACTGAATAAGTGAACGCTATAAGCTTGCTTGTGACCTTCGTTCCAAGACATGCTGTCTTGTGCATGCACTGGCTTGTTCTTGCAGGAGGGCAGCCCCTGTAGATAAGCAGTGCCTGTGGTAGCTATTCATCTACACCAGGCACCACAGGTTTTTGTATACGGTTTTCTTAGTGCACCTTATAGGCATCCTGTTCACGCTTGATTCTATGGTGATCAACATGCAGATAGTGGTGAGCCTTTTCGCTCAAAGGAGCATCAAGCCAGTCGGTATAGATCTGTTGCACTGCCGTATTCTCGTGACTAAAGCGTACAGGCAGGGCCTGGTTATCAAGTTTGAGAAGAACCTGTCCACGATTAAGGCCCTGTTCACGATCAGTTCCATCTATGGGTTGTCCGCCACCACCAGCGCAACCAGAAGGACAGGCCATGACTTCTATGAAGTCATATTCTACACTGCCTTCTTGCACAGCTGTAATAAGGGCTTCTGCATTGTTGATGCCATCTGCAACAGCGCAGCGCAGGCTTGTGCTACCCAGGGCAAAGTGTGCTTCACGCCAGCCACCCGGGTGGGGTTTGAAGGTAAAGGCCTTAGGGTCAGGGTTGCTGCCTGTGACCAGGAAGTGAGCAGAACGCAGGGCTGCTTCCATAACACCGCCTGTGGTGCCAAAGATAACACCAGCACCCGTACCTTCTTGCAGGGGATCATCCAGGGCTTCATCTTCTAAACTAAGTACATCAATGCCTGCCCTATCTACCATACGCATAAATTCACGTGTGGTGATGCTTGCATCCATGTCTGGAATGTTTTCGTTACTCTTACCTCCTGCAAGCATGATTTCACCCTTTTTGGCAGTACAGGGCATGATGGCAACTGAAAATATGTGATCGGGCTGGGTGTTAATCTTTTGTGCAAACCAGGATTTAATCACAGCTCCAAACATCATCATGGGGCTTTTAGCACTGGAAAGATTATCTAAGAGCTCGGGGTGCTTGTTGCGCACATGTGCTGTCCAGCCTGGGCAGCATGAGGTAAAGAGGGGGAGCACGGCATCCTTTTGCTGCAAGCGAGAAATAAGCTCGCTTCCTTCTTCCATAATAGTCAGGTCAGCAGAAAGCACCGTGTCAAATACATAGTCAACGCCTAGGGCATGCAGGGCAGCACAGATACGCTCGACGCTCAGCTCGCCATCGGGCACTCCGAGGCTACTGGCCCAGGCCGTGCGAACAGCTGGTGCAATTTGTACGACGGTAGTAATCCTAGGATCTGCTATGGCATCACGTAGGCGTTGACAATCGTCTCGTTCGGTCAAGGCTGCGGTGGGGCAGTGGGTAATGCACTGGCCACAGGCGATACATCCTGCTTCAAACATGCTACGTCCCTGAGGGACACTTATTTGTGTACGGCTTCCGCTATTAACAAAGTCCCAGATACGTGCCGTAGGTGTTTTCTTGCATACTTCAACGCAGCGGCCGCAGAGTACACACTTGTTGTGATCTTTTTGTACGATGCTGTTTGCAATCCACTGAGCACGCTTTCCCCGTGCCAGTTTTTTCTCATAGGCATCTTTGGGAATGTCATAGCTCAGGAATAATTTTTGTAATCCACAGCTGCCCTCACGCTTGCAGTTAGGACAATCTCTGTGATGGCGTGCATCGATGAGTTTCAGGTTAATCTCGCGGGCCTTCTGTACACGTTCTGATTGAGTATGTACAACCATGCCTTCGCGGACAGGGGTGTTGCAGGCAGCTTCAAGCCTATTTTGACCCTCTACTTCAACCACACACATGCGGCAGGCGCCTATGGAGTCGTAGTCCTTTAAATAACACAGGGTAGGAATGTCAATCTGACAGCGCCTAGCTGCATCTAAGATACTCGTTCCAGGCTCTACGCTCACAGGAATAGAATCTATGACAAGATTTACCATGCCTTATCATCTCCTTCATAATGAGCAGAAAATCCGTAGTGATCACAGCGTAGGCAGCGACTGCATTCATGCTTAGCCTGGCTGAGATGGAGGCCCTGCATGGCAAGGTTAAAGGTGTAAGCGCTCGCTTCGAGAGGTACGGCCTGCGTTTCTGCCCTACCAGCTGCAGCTGTATTGGGGTGGGCCTGAGGGATGTCTACCCGGTCATAGATATCGTGCTTAAATCCAAGTGCCTCATCAATATTGGCAGCAGCAAGCTTGCCTGCTGCAATGGCCTTAATAACGGTTGCGGGTCCCGACACGGCATCACCGCCGGCAAATACAAGAGCATCACCTTCTGCAATTTTGCCACTTGTATCAGCTACAATCTTGCCCCTATTGGTGCTAATAGCATGCGCAAAGGCAGACGTATCTATGTCTTGGCCAATGGCTACGATAATAAGGTCGCACGCAATGCGGCGAGGAGGAACATCTAAGGCACAGGGCTTCGGACGACCACGCTCAATGGGGCCTGCCATCTGGGGCTGGGTAATAAGGGCAGTTACCTGATTATCGGCATTAGTTTCTATAGACAGGGGAGCTTCAAGGGGTGTGATCTGGCAACCTTCTGCGCAAGCTTCATGAATTTCTTCTGGCAGGGCTGTCATGTCCTGGATGCGACGACGGTAAACGCATTCTACCGTTTCGTGGGTAAGGCGGCGAGCAGTACGAGTGCAGTCCATGGCTACGTTGCCGCCACCAATTACAACCACCCGCTTGCCTTCAAGGTGTAAGTCCTCGTGACTGTTTGTACGGCGTAAAAACTCAACAGCAGACATAACACCCTGGGCATCTTCGCCTGCAATCCCCAGCTTTTTGTCTGTGTGAGCACCAATGGCAAGATATATGGCATCAAAGCCTTTAAGCAGGCTGTCATAGCTGATGTCTTTGCCTATGGCAGTGTTGGTGCGTACGACAACACCCGTTTTTTTAATAAAGTTTATATCATGATCGAGGGTATGCGGTGGAAGGCGATAGTCAGGAATGCCATAACGGGTCATACCACCCAGCTCAGGGCGTTGTTCGATAAGTTCTACCTGATGACCCATAAGCTGCAAATAGTATGAAGCTGTAAGACCTGCTGGTCCACCACCTACAACAGCAATACGCTTGCCTGTTTTGGGGGCGCAGGCTGGGGGATCATAATCGACTACCTGGTCGTCAGCAAAGCGCTTCAAGGCGCAAATATTTACGGCATCGTCAACAATGCCCCTGCGACAGGTGAGCTCACAGGGGTGTTCGCATACATAACCACAGGTTGCTGTAAGTGGGTTGTCATTGCGCAAAACACGCAGGGCATCGATGTAGCGCCCTTCGCGAATAAGGGCAATATAGCCTGGAATGTCTACGTGAGCTGGACAGTTTTTTTGACAGGGTACCTGCTGGCTACGTGTCTGCACACAGCTACCACTAGTTATATGAGAGATAAAATCAGAGTGAAAATCGTGCAGGTTGCGCACTAGGGCAGCTCCCGCCTCGTAGCCTATGGCACAGTCGGAGGCACAGGCGATATGTTCTGCAATCTGACTAAGTTCTTCAAAGCTTGCATCACTGCCTTCACCTTCCAGTATGTCGGTAACAAGCTCAAGCGCGCGTGCAATGCCAATGCGGCAGGGCGTACATTTGCCACAAGATTCTCCCAGACTCGTAGTAAGCAGGGAGGCACACAGGTCTACGGGACATTGGTCGTGTGAGCGCAGGGCCATGCGTCTTTGAGCAGCCTCTATGCTCGCATCCATGCCCTGGTCTATGCGCGTGGGGCTTTCTAACACTAAGCGCGACATACCAACTCCTTTTATCTCGTCTGAAGTATTTGCATATCCATGAAAAGTATAGGGTGCACGGTTTATGTAAGCCAAGAGTAACTCGGTAACGGTTGTGTTAATTTGCACAGATTGCACAACCCAGTTACGAACAGCTTGAGAGTTCTTTACTTAGGAGAAGATATGCGGTGGGGCGTAAGTGCAGGTTGTAACTCGTGCTCTTTACCCATAGATTGACCTGCCCATATTGACCTTGTACTATGAGCCCCTATACTTATACCCACACCTCGTATAAGGAGTTACTATGACTACTACTATTAGCTCTGCTTCTACAGCAGATTTGCTCTCTCGTCTTGATGCAATCGAAAAGGAGTCCTACGCCCTGTCCTATGCCTTAAGCCAGATCAGCTTTGCAGGTGAGACGCAGGATCCTCCTGCAGCCTCCACCGATCGTGCCGAGGCCTTGGGTGTCTTATATGGCTTAAGCCACAATTTGCTCTGCTCTGATGAATGCAGGGATCTGTTGCTAGAGCTTTCACGTCGCTCAGACGAGCTTGAAGAATGGCGTGCTGATCAGGTGCGCGTTTTGAAACGTGATTATGACCAGGCTGTTGATATTCCAGCTGATGAGTATAGCGCCTTCGCCCGCCTGACCTGCGAAGCTAGTGACGTGTGGCATGAGGCTAAAAACAATAACGACTGGGACGCCTTTGCTCCCTACCTAGATCAAATTGTCGAAACGCTCGTACGTTTTGCCCATTACAAGCAGGCCGACAAAGATCCCTATGACGTATTTTTGGATGAGTTTGAACCAGGTACCTCACGTGCCTTCTATGATGCCTTTTTTGCAGAACTTAAGGCCACCATTCTTCCCTTGGTAGCAGCCATTCAAGAAAAGGGCTGGCAGCCTTCTCGTGCCTGCCTTGAGGGTAGCTTTGATCGCGATGCTCAATTTGCCCTGACACGCGAGCTTGCCCAGTTCGAAGGCCTGCGCATGGATGGCCTGGTTATTGAAGAATCCCTGCATCCCTTCACCAATTCTGTAAGCCCCAATCATGCCTTCATCACTACTCATGTCTATGAAGACAACATGATTTCTAATATCTATTCCACCCTGCACGAGGGTGGTCATGCCCTGTATGAAATGGGCGTTGACCAGGGCTTTAACTATACAAGCCTATGTGGTGGCACCTCCATGGGTATTCATGAGTCCATCTCTCGTTTCTACGAGAACATCATAGGTCGCAACAAGGCCTTTACTCCTCATGTGTTACGCATGGCTCAAAAGCACTTCCCAGAGCAACTTGGAAATGTTGACGAGCAAAGCTGGTACGAGGCCATCAATATTGCCGAGCCTTCTCTTATTCGTACCGAAGCCGATGAGCTCACCTATGCCTTGCATGTTGTTATTCGTTACGAAATTGAGCAGGACCTCTTTGATGGCAAGATTACTGCTGCAGAAGTACCTGCTCTTTGGGCTGCTAAGTACAAGGAATACCTCGGTGTTGACGTTCCTAATCATGCAGAAGGTGCCTTGCAGGATACGCATTGGTCAGGCGGTGCCCTTGGCTACTTCCCAACCTATGCTCTTGGCAGTGCCTTAGGTGCTCAGTATGTGGCAACTATGCGCAAGGAAGGCATGGACTTTGAAGGCCTGCTTGCAGCAGGTGATCTTGCTCCCATCAGTGCCTGGCTTGAAGAGCGCATTTGGCGCTATGGCAGGTCTAAGGATCCTCAGGTTTTGGTAGAAAAGGCCTGTGGCGAGCCCTTCAACCCAGCTTACTTCTGCGACTACCTTACTCAGAAATATTCCGAGCTCTATAACTTGTAAGCCTTAGTTTTAAAAGCTTGCTGTGCCCCTGATACATGTAGGGGGAGTGTGCAGCTTTTACGAACAAGGACAGCTAAGATTGCAAGCTGCTTGTAGCTAGTAAAAACCCGTGGCATGGTGTGCCGCGGGTTTTTTATATTTGAACCCTTGCTGCCTAACGGCTAAGGCTTTATAGGGAAGGGGGGTAAACGTAGAGAAAATGTGAAGGAGAATTTAACCTTGACAAACTTTTAGGGTGCTTCATAATTTGAAAATGAAAATCGATTTCAAATGATGGACGGTAGTATGGCACAGGGACAGTATAAAACTCGCCAGCGAGAACTGGTATATGCCTGTATGGCAGACAAGGCAGGAGAATTTTTAAGTGTGGATGAGGTATTTGCAAGCCTCATGCTCGAGGGGCATGATGTTGGTAGAACCACCGTATATCGTACGCTTGAAAAGCTCCATGCCGAAGGTCGCTGTTCTAAGGTGCCAGGTCGGGCAGGTGGACCAGCCAAGTATATGATTGCTCACACCAAGGGCGAACTTGAAAAAGGGCGCCTGTGTTGCTTGGAATGTGGGGCAGTTGAAATTATTAACTGCACCATGCTTCGCTCCTTCGAGCAACATGTACAAGAACATCATGGTTTTCGTATTGATGAAAGTGCAGCTGCCATCTACGGCACCTGTAAAAATTGTCAGCTCCAACAATCACAAGCTTCAGGAGGTATTCATGATAGGTAAAGCACTACGTTCTAAGCTCGGTATTATCTCTCTTTGTGCTGCAAGTCTTATGGCTCTCGGAGCCCTACAGGCTTGTTCAGCCGATTCTCAGGCCCCAGATACACAGGAAGGTGACAAGATTTCTGTTGTTGCTTCCTTCTATCCCATGGCCGATTTTGCACAAAAGATCGGTGGCGACCATGTTTCTGTGACCACTTTGGTTCCTGGTGGCGTTGAGCCCCACGACTGGGAGCCTACTCCCCAAGACATTGCACGTTTGGAAAAGGCCCAGGTATTTGTATACAATGGCGCTGGTATGGAGCACTGGGCTGAGGATGCCCTAGAGAGTATTTCTAATAAAGATCTTGTTGTGTGTGAGGCTTCCCACGGCATAGAGGCAAGTGAAGCAGGCTTTTTAAAGGGCCATCATCACCACCACGATGGCGATGATCACGAAGGTGACGACCACGATCACGATGCCAGCGAGCACAAGCACGAAGGCGAAGATCACGACGATGAAGCTCACGAACACGAGGGCGAAGATCACGACCACGAAGCCGATGAAGAAGGTCTTGACCCTCATGTATGGCTCGATCCCCAGCTTGCCAAGCTAGAGCTTTCTGCCATTTGCGATGCTCTTATCAAGGCAGACCCTGCTCACGAAGCTGATTATCGTGCAAACTGTAACACCTATATGAAAAAATGTGATGAATTGCACACGAGCTTCAGCTCTGAATTGGCAAGCTTTGCTGGTGGTGATATTGTAGTATCTCATCAGGCATTTGGTTATTTGTGCCGTGCATATGGCTTGCAGCAAACTCCTATCGAAGGTGTTAATGCAGATGCTGAGCCAAGTGCCGCTCAAATGAAGAAGATTGCTGACTTCTGTAAAGAACATCAGGTGAAGGTAATCTTTGCTGAAGAGCTCGTAAGCCCTAAACTTGCCGAAACCATAGCCCAGGCCAGTGGTGCGTCCGTGGAAGTATTGAACCCCATCGAAGGCATCACGGAAGAACAGGTAAAGGCAGGAGCAGATTACTTTAGCCTTATGGAAGAAAACCTCAAACAACTTAAGAAGGCATTTGCATAAATGACAGACTGTACACAGTTTCATACTCACGCTCAGGCTGGCGGTCCTTGTGACTGCCAGCCTGCTCTTGCCTTGCATGACTTGCATTTTTCCTATCAATCCACGCATGTCTTGCAGGGTCTTGACCTAAATCTTAAACAGGGACATTTTTGTACCCTGGTAGGTAGCAATGGCGCCGGCAAGTCGAGCCTTGTACGCCTGATTTTGGGCGAACTTAAACCCAGCAAGGGAAGTATTCGCATCTTTGACCAGGACATATGCCGTTTTAATGATTGGCCGCGCATTGGATATATGGCTCAAACTACCAGCGTTGACTATGATCGATTCCCGGCAACCGTGCTCGAGCTTGTAGTGGCAAACTTATATACGCGTATTCCGCGCTTCTTGCCAGCACGAGCCTGTCATCGCGCCCAGGCCCTTGAAGCCCTTGAAGCCTGTGGCATGGGGGACTATGCCCAGTGCATGCTCGGTGAGCTCTCAGGCGGCCAGCGCCAGCGTGTTTTGTTAGCCCGTGCTTTGGTAAACAAGCCTGACCTGCTTATCTTAGACGAGCCCACAAATGCCCTTGATGCCGCATCAAGTGAGCGCCTGGTGGGCCACCTTGAAGAAATCCACGCCCATACAAATACCTCTATGCTTATGATTACGCACGACCTGTGTTGTATTCCACACAGCTGTGATCAGGTCCTAGAGCTTGAGCATGGTAAGATTTGTTCATTTTCAGAGGTAGCAACCTTAAAATCTAGCGAATGTCGGGGGCACTAATGTTTGAATATGAATTTATGCAGCGTGCCTTTTTGGCCGCTATTGTATTGGGTGTTATTGTGCCTCTTATTGGCGTTGTCGTGGTACTCAAGCGCCTATCTATGATTGGCGACTCCCTCTCACATGCCTCACTGGCAGGTGTTGCGGGTGGTTTAGTTGCTGGTATCAATCCGGTTTTAGGTGCGAGTATAGCCTGTGTTGCAGCAGCCTTTTGTGTAGAAGGTATCAGCCGTAAGTTTAAGGGTCATGCCGAGCTTGCCATTGCCATTGTTATGTCAACAGGCATTGGTCTTGCCGGTGTCTTGTCTGGTTTTGTAAAAAATGCAGCAAACTTTAACAGCTTTTTGTTTGGCTCCATCGTAACCATCTCAGATGCCGAGCTCATAGCCATTCTTGTCATAGCAGCCCTGGTGCTTTTGTTTTGTGTGTTGTGTTATAAGGAGCTTTTCTACGTTGCCTTGGATGAACGTGCTGCTCGCCTTGCAGGTGTACCTGTGGGACTTGTTAACTTCATCTTTATTCTTATGACAGCTCTTACGGTATCTATTGCTGCTCGTACGGTTGGCGTTTTGATCGTGTCATCCATGATGGTTGTACCCTGTGCCTGTGCCTTACAGCTCGCTCATAGCTATCGACAGATGGTTGTCATTTCTTCTGTTGTTGGCGTGGCAGCTTCTGCCCTAGGCCTTGTTTTGTCATACTACTTTAGCCTTAAGCCCGGTGCCACCATCGTATTAGTATGTGTTGCCTGCCTTTTGTGTATCTTTTTGATAAAACGCCTGGTGGCCTGTGTGTCTCACAGGGCATAAGGATTTGTACGAGTATCCTATTGTGATCTATCATGCCAGCGTAAGTTTGGGCTTGTGATTTCCCATACCTTTACTGCCCGGCCTCGTGTGCTTGCTTCAGCCCCCTGGGTGTAGCCCCAAGAACTAAAAAACCCCGTTTTCGTGTAAACATCTTTTAAAAAACTGATGATACTTACTCGAAAACGGGGTTTTCTTGCGTTCGTACGTAGCTTGCAAGTAGAAAGCCTGATAGGGGGTGTCGGCGCCATAGGAAAGAGCTGCGCTCCTAAGGTCGTAAGTCCGCTACACACGTTCAATACTGTTGAAAAGTTCAAAGAAGCTTTGTGAATCTACTGCATCAAACCAGGCCTGGTTAGGATAGAGGAACTGAAGTTCATGTTCTGCACAGGTACGTTCATCCACAGATCCCTTTGCACAGGGTTCTATGCTTGCATTTTCTGCAAAGCTGCGCATAAATTCAGGGTCGCGCATTTCTTCCATAACACAGCCAGCTACGTCAGGATCTATGCTTTGGCGTGCAGCGATGTAGGAAGGTAGGGCAGGGGCACCCGGAGTAGGGTAGTGCATGCGCAACACTTCGTTATCAGCGCGCTTGGCATACAGCAGGGGGCATATGCTCACGCGCTCTGATCCTTGACGAACAGCATGAAAAGATTGTATAGGCATGTCTGCCACCTGACTTGTACGAGCATAGCGCTCTATGGCATCCTGGCCAAATTCTGACCAAAGGGCTTTTACAATGCTTGTAGCGCCTGAGTTATTGTAGCCACCCATGATGGTGGGAATGCCTACTTCAATAAGTTCCCCCAGCTCATGCGGTATGCAAAGTTCCTGCTTATAGCAGCAGGCCATAGGGATGATCAAATAGGGAAGAAGCTTACTGTTGGCTGCAATGGAGCTTTCTGCAATGCTTGGTTTGGTCTCAAGCATCTCTCCAGCTGGTAGTAGGTCTTCCTCAAGGCGCTCATACAGGGCCTTGTTTTCAAAAACTTCCAGATCGGTGGATACTATCATGTCAGGCAGAACAGCATCTTTTTCTTGTAAATAGGTACTAAGGCGTCGTGGGGTGCCCAGGCCAAAGCACTCAAGCTCAAGAGCTATGCCTAAATCACTAAGACGAATTTCTAAGTCATGCAAAAAGGCCTGTTCGTGGCGGTGCATGATGCAAATATTACTCCAATAGAGTCGCAAGGGTTTCTTCAAGACCTTCTCCTTGTCGCAAACGTTGTTGTAGGGCAAACTGTGTGTCATTAAGCTGTTTGAGCTCTACACTCAGTTCTTCTTCTGCCTGGCTGCGCGTACGTATGCACTGTATGGACCCTCGGGCAACAATGATACGCTTATCAGCCAAGAGCGCCGTATAGGGATCGTGGGTAACGATAAAGATAAGTTTATCCTTATCAAGCAATACCTCAAGGGCACGAGTTTTATTGATGCCAGCATTTTCAATTTCGTCAATCAACACGATTGGATTATTAGAAATATGAGCTATGTCGGCAATCATAAGTGCACGCGTCTGCCCTCCACTTAAGGCACTCAGGCGAGCATCAAGCATAAGGGGCTCGTCAGCTATGCTGTTGGCTGT
>RCNH01001447.1_pt1 | contig 14305 bp, 10 predicted proteins | sample 2041161 | NCBI WGS metagenome assembly RCNH01 (sample SAMN09708215, study PRJNA481090) | Feces metagenome, whole genome shotgun sequencing project. | biome: feces | host: Leptonychotes weddellii | place: Antarctica: Sion Island | collected 2010-03-01 | reverse complement strand
TGGGCTGATTAAAGCGGTGGATACATTTGATTATCAGCGGAAAGCTCGTTTTTCTACCTATGCCAGCAAATGTATTGAAAATGAAATCCTAACGAGCTGGACACAAGATAGAGTACAATGCGTCTCGCAAAAGTGAATCGGGAATAGACAAGCCACTAGGGGCTCCTGTAAAATGAAAGTTGTCGAGACTATTATCATACAAAGGAGAACCCGAATGGCTCACAAAAGAATCACACAAATCTAATAGAATTACTACTGCAAGGTATGACCCAGCCGGACCCCATGCTGAGCATGTTGGAGTGGCTCTGCACGCAACTCATGGAAGCCGAGAAGATCAGCAGATGGGCGCAGAGAAAAGCGAGTGCGCGGACGGCTGTAATGGCGATCGCAGCGGATACCGACTCTGTCGTCTGGATATCTGCATGGGGATGATGTACATCTTCTATGAAGTGGGTCCTCCAGTACAGTGGTCTGTTCTTCTGGAGTGTTTTTGCGTCCTTGGCAAAGAAAAAACAGTAAGGTTACTGACATCTGGTAGAACCACTGCTATGACATTTCTGCGCAGAAATGAAATAGTTTTAAAGACGGAATATCGATTTATTGCACATAAAAATAAGGAAGCAGCCTGACAAAGGTTGCTTCCTTATTTTTATGTGGATGCAGTGATGATCCGTGATGAGTTGGTCAGTCCTCTGGTTTGTGAAGATGTAGAGCTGTGGAGACGCGTTTTTTGTTTCTCGGTATCTGAAAGGTTGCTGCCTGGTTCTCCAAAGAAAGTAAATTAGAAGGACGACGGGACTCCTTCCCGATGTAATGGCTGTAACATAAAATTAAAAAACGAAGGCAAATGATGGGAAAAATATGAATGTACAGTTCAAAAGAAACGGCTGTTTTGCTCCTGCTTGGCTTGGCTAGTTTCTTTTGTAATGTACCGAATGGCCGAACTAGACGAGCTAATTCTTGCCAATTTCAGAAGGAAACTGTTGTGAGAGTCGGCAGAAAATCGATTCCCTGGTTCCGAATCGCCACAAGCAGAGATCAGAAGAATTTATCATAATGCGAATTCATAAGATATGAAAACAGTATAGGAGGTGTTTATCATAGAAGTCTTTGTACATTTTGTAAAGCCAGATAGTGGTCAGGGAGACTCAGCATATCAGCTTGCTGCGATTCATGCCAGATATGTACAACGGTATGTGGAACATCTTGATTGCTCGTTTGAACAAAAGTTAAAGCTGCTGGATATTGTAGCACAAAATATTAGGTTGAGTACCCATAGTACTCCCACCTGAAAAAGATACGCGATGCCATCGCAGGGGATTTGGATGTATTTTGGGTTCCCTGTGAGTGGTTTCCATCATTCTTTTATGAAAAGACGGAATGTAAGGTTATATAAGTGTATCGCTGTAAAAGGGCTTTGCTATAAGGGGGGAGGCTTGTGATGAGAGCGAAAAAAACCAGACAATTTGTGATTTATTCCCGAAAGTCAAAATTCACCGGCAAGGGGGAGAGCGTGGAAAATCAGGTAGAGATGTGCCGACAATACATTGCCAGAACGTACAGTCCCGAGGAGGCAGAAACCGCGCTCGTTTATGAGGATGAAGGCTTTTCCGGCGGCAATCTGGAGCGACCCCAGTTCAAAAAAATGATGCGGGATTCCCATAGAAAAAAGTTCGCAGCAATCGTAGTGTATCGCCTGGACCGAATCAGCCGTAATATCGGAGACTTCGCAGGCCTGATTCAGGACCTGGGGGATAGGCAAATCAATTTTATCTCAATCCGGGAACTGTTCGATACCGCTTCTCCCATGGGCCGTGCCATGATGTACATTGCCTCCGTGTTCTCTCAGCTGGAACGGGAAACGATTGCAGAACGTATCCGAGACAATTTGCGAGAACTGGCCAAAACGGGTCGCTGGCTGGGCGGAAATACGCCACTGGGGTATGAATCGGAAAGCGTAACGAGTGTATCGGTAGATGGAAAAACTCGGAAAGCGTATAAATTGAAGGCCATTCCAGAAGAAACGGCACTGGTGAAAAAGATTTTTGAAGTGTTTGTGGAAAGCGGATCGCTATGTAAGGTAGACCAGTATCTGTTGGAGAAACAGATCAAGACCCGACGCGGCAATGATTTCAGCCGGTATGCGATTCGGAGTATCCTGACCAATCCGGTGTACATGATTGCAGATGAACAGGCCTATGCGTATCTGATGGAAGAACAGGTGGATTTATTTTCACCGAAATCTGAGTTTGACGGGACGCGCGGCGTTATGGCCTACAACCGTACCTTGCAGCGTCCAGGCAAAACCAATCAAATTAACCCTATGACAGATTGGATCGTTGCGGTGGGACAGCATACAGGGATTATTCCCGGCTCCTTGTGGACCTCCGTGCAGAAGAAGCTGGAAATGAACAAAGTTAAGGCATATCATGCCCCTCGTGCCAATTGTGCACTGTTGTCGGGCCTGCTCATTTGTGGAAACTGCGGAGATTATATGCGGCCGAAGGTAACCGGCAGAATGAATGCCAAGGGGCAGGCGGTTTTCCATTATCTGTGTACAAAAAAGGAAAGAAGCCACGGGAAAATCTGCAATATCAAGAACCCTAATGGCAATACTCTGGATGCGAAAGTCATGGAAGAGGTGAAGCAGTGTGGTCAGCAGGGGGACGTACTCGCGGGCATGATTCTAAAAACCAAAAAGATTATGGAAGAAAATCTGGATGGGCGTTCGGCAGAACGAAACCAGGTGCGCAGTCAGCTGGAAGAAAATAATGCGGCCATTAAAAAATTGGTTGTAACACTTTCTAATTCTGTCGGAACGACGGCGGAACCGTATATCAGAGAGCAGATCGAGGAACGAGATCGATTGAGGCAAGGCCTGCAAAAGCGTTTGACCGAGTTTGAGGCAGAGATGTCCGAAAATGTATTGGCACAAACAGAGGTCGAGATTATGGCGCAGATGCTGGCCAATATCGGCAGTTGTATCGATGACTATACACCGGATGAGAAGCGTGCTGCTATCCGGGCAATCGTGCAAAAAGTGGTTTGGGATGGGGAAAATGTCCACATCTATATCTTTGGGCAGGATGGAGAACCGGAATTTCCTGAAAACAGAGAAGAAATTTCCAATTAGAAGAAATAGATGGGAAGATCCTGCTGTTTGCGTGAGCAAGCGACGGGATCTTTTGTTTTTGCGATATCCTTTTATAAAGGTAAAGACGATTATAATGCGCCTACACAAAGGATTGTTAGAAGCAGAAAGTACATTATGAAAGGAAAAGTAGCAAAGCAGTGTGTGATCGCTTCCCAAAGAGCAAAGCATGCGGCCAATGAGAAAAAAGTGTGAAGTATGCGTGTTTTTATTTTCTAAAAACAAATATTATAGATTGCGCAGAATGTCTGTTTAGCAGATTTTATGTGCGCAAAACAGACTAAGTGTACAAAATTGTGATATAAAGGTTTCTTAGTACTGGGATAAATGTGATTTGTACGAGAGCAGGCCTTTTCAGGATCGAAAAAGCGCTCCCCGGAGACGGCGTTTTCAAGTCGAAATCAAGTTGTGCTGCCTTGCAGTTTCGGCAATTTTCATGTATAATAAAGCCGTATCATGTACAATACGCATATATGTCATAAAGTACGGCTCTTTTTTGAGAGTTTATGGGATTTTACGTCCTGCGGCTTTTTTTATGTGACAAAACAACTTTGAATAACACAGATCAGCTGACCAGTATTTCCTTTTGCAAGGGGGGTCAGCTGTATTTTCGTCTCTAATAAAGAGGTGAACAGAATTTTCAGGAGGGTGGCATGACAAATAAACCTTTTTTTAGCGTAGTTATGCCGGTTTACGGAGTTGCGGATTATCTGGAAACCAGTGTTAACAGCGTGCTGACGCAGACTTGTCAGGATTTTGAAATCATTCTGGTGGATGATTGCTCCCCCGACCGATCCGGCGAAATCTGTGATGCACTGCAACAGCAGGATGAACGAATCTCAGTTATTCATCTTCCGAAAAATGGCGGATTGAGCAATGCACGTAACCAAGGTTTTCAGGTGGTTACGGGCAGGTATGTTTTCTTTATGGATTCGGATGATACGATTGAAGACTCTCTGCTGGAATCTGTACAGAATGCACTGATGAAAAATCCTGCAGAGGTGACGGTTTTTGGCATCCATGAGGAGTATTTTGACGAGAACGGAACCTTGTCTTACACCCAAGATGTCACCTGGGGACAGGATGCGTTCTTCGACTGTCAGGCAGATCTGCGCAAGGCAGTGATTGATCTGGAAAAAATGACCCTGTATGGATATGCCTGGAATAAAATCTATGCTGTGGATTACCTGCGGCAGTCCGGCGTGCAGTTCCGCAGCATTACGTTGATCGAAGATATCTGCTTCAATGTGGAAGTTTTTCATCAAATCCAAAAGCTGAATATTTTGTGCAGTACGCCTTACAACTATAAAAAGCGCCTGAATGGCAGCCTGACCAATAAGTTTGTAGCTGATTACTATCTTCTGCACAAAAAACGCGTTCAGATGGTGTATGACCAGCATGTGGACTGGGGCATCTGCACAGAGCGCGTGAAGAAGATTCTGGCGGACCTGTATGCGCGCTATATTTTTTCCGCACTGCAGCGCAATTGTGACCCGCGGGCACAGATGACGCATGCCGCGCGCAGACAGTGGGTGAAGAACGTGATGCAGGACCCCCTCTGGCAGACGCTGGCTCCGCACGTAACGGTGGGACTGAGCCTGCAGGGAATTCTCAGCGGTTTGCTGAAGCATCATCTGGCAGGCCTGTGCCTGACAGCGGGAAGATTTATTTACATTGTAAAAACAAAGCTCCCGGTACTGTTTGCGAAGGTGAAGTGACAGGAACGGAGGAAAAACATTTTGAAGAAAATTTTATTCGGCGTTATTATGGATGGCAAAGCCGGTGGCGTGGATAAATATATGCTGGATTTTTTTGAATCCATGCGGGAAAAAGGCTGGCACTTCGATTTTCTGACTAATAAAATCGACCCGGAACTGAAAAAAGCGCTTGCTGACAAAGGTGCGGATCTGATTGAATTTCCGCGCTTTACCAAACCATTGGCGCAGTATCGGGCCATTCAGGCGCTGGTCCGCCGGAATCGTTACGATTCGGTTTATTTTAATGCATCCACGGCGCTGATTTTTCTCAGTGTAATGGCAGCAAGAAAAGGCGGTGCACAGAAGGTAATCGTGCACAGCCATTCCTCTGCAATGGATTGTCCCAGCCCCTTCAAAAAGAAGATCCTGACACTGATTCACTGTTTGTGCAAGGCACCGCTGTGTCACTATGCAACGGACTTTTGCTCCTGTTCGGATAAAGCATCTGCGTGGATGTTTACGCCTCGCATTCTCAGAAGCCAAAAAATCAAGTACGTATACAATGCGGTTTCCGTCAGGACTTTCCAATATCAGGAAACAGTACGCGCGGCAATGCGAGAAAAACTGGGCGTTTCGGATGCATATGTGATTGGACACGTGGGCAATTTCCTGTATCCTAAAAACCATGCTTTTTTGCTGGATGTATTTGCCAAGGTGGTGCAGCAAGATCCTTTGGCAAGGCTGCTGCTGATCGGCGACGGAGATTTGTTTACACAGATGCAGGCCAAAGCGGCGGCACTGCAAATTCAGGACCGTGTAATTTTTGCAGGCAGGGTCTCGGATGTGGAAAACTATTTCCAGGCAATGGATGTGTTTGTATTACCATCTCACTTTGAGGGAATGCCGATTGTCAGCTGTGAAGCGCAGGTGAACGGTCTGCCGTGTTTACTGAGCGATAAAATTTCGAAAGATGCTCGTATTATGAATCACTGCCGTTTTTTACCCATTGATTCTGCAGAATGCTGGGCGCAGGAAATTTTGCGCTGCAAAAAGGATAGCCGCAAGGATGCCGTTGTTGTCAATGAAAATTATATTTACGACAACCAAAAAATTGCTAAAGTTTACGAAAACATCCTAACAACAGGAGAAATGGAATGAAATTTCTGAAAAACGAAGGGATGGACGTATGGGTCCATCGGCTGGAAATCGTCTTTAAATATATGTTTTTGACGATTTGTTTTTTGTCATTTAATAATCTGACGGCACACCATCCGTTGCTGACACCGTTTTCTTACTTGATTGTGGTATTGGGCGCGGTTCTGATCCTGTACCGTCTGCTGCATTTTAAAAAGTACAGCAAAACCTATGGTCTGGTATTTTTGATTGGATTTGTACTGATGTACGGAATCACTGCTGTTTTACGGTATGAGTTCGGCCTGATGGAAAATATCCAGTCCATTTGCTGGATTTGCCTCCAGATGTTTGTGATGTATGCGTTCGATTATACGCAGCCAAAGCAGGAGATGCAACGTACCTATTTTGGCCTTCTGAACTATTTCATGGTTTATACGTTTGTGTGCAATGTAGTCAGTATCGGAATGCTTCTGGTGGGCTTCGGCCGCACAAAAGCCACCAGCCCGAACGGCAACCTGATGGGCTTTTTGTGGGGACGGTTGTTTGGCGTATACTCTGATGTAAACTACGGCGCAGTGCTGTGTGTGGCATCCATTTTTGTTTCGGTGTACTATATCCTGTCTAAAAAAGAGCGTTGGATCCGTGTCCTAAATGGAATCAGCATAGCTGCGGCGCTGCTTTTTATCGCGTTCAGCGACTCCCGCACGGCGATGGTTTGCCTGCTGCTGTCATCGTTTGTATTTGTCTACTTTATCCTGCGCACAAATGACCGACTGGCAGCGCGCATGACGCCGGTTCTGCACCAGATCGTTTGTTTGTTGGTGGCGTTGGCGGTTGGCATCGCAGGTGTTGTAATGATTCCTGTGATTAAGGAAGGATACAACGCAGGAGCGGCATGGATTTACGAATGGGGACAAGGAGAAGATATCCTGCACGGCAATTCTGATGAGGAAGAAGATCCTTTTGGACAAGGACCCAACGTTATCGGACGCCCTGAAGATGAACTGAAAGGCGATATCAGCAACCGCCGTTTTGATCTGTGGGGCAGCGGTGTGGAAATCTGGAAGGAAAAGCCTGTTTTTGGCGTGGGACATCGTACTATTCAGCCCTTTGCAGAAAAGTACCTGCCGGATACCTATTTGTTGAATAATAGTAAGGGAACAAAGTTTAATACCACGCATAATCTGTTCTTTGATATTCTTACAGCGCAGGGCATTGCCGGTATACTTTGCTTCTTTGCATTTGTGATTTCCGTTATGGTTGTGGTGTGTAAAAAGATGCTGTTCACTGCAAAAAATAACCACCGCACCTTGGAAAATATCCTTTATGCGACATTGTTGATTGATATTGCGGCGTCCAGTATGTTTGTTCTGGATATTGTATATGTTGTCACCGCAGGCGCATTTATTTTCTGGATGACGCTCAGCAGCCTGATGCGGAACCTGAAATACAGCGAGGAAGACTAAATGGTTAAATTCAGTATTGTTGTTCCGGTCTATAATGTGGCAGACTATCTGCCAGGCTGTATTGCATCGATTCTCTCCCAGGATTTTACAGATTATGAGCTGATTCTGGTGGACGATGGTTCTACGGACAACAGCGGGGATCTCTGCGAACAGCTTGCAGCGGCACATCCTACCCGTCTGATCCGTGTAATTCATCAGGAAAATAAGGGCCTGGGTGGTGCGAGAAATACCGGTATGCAGGCAGCCTGCGGCGAGTTTCTGTTCTTTATTGACAGCGATGACACCATTGCTGCGGGCTGCCTGAGAAAGATCGCAGCGTACAGCGAGGCGCATCCGGAAGCAGACATTGTGGCGTTTGACTATGTCAAGGTGAATGAAGACGGAAAGGTGCTCTTCCAGCATCACTCGTACCCAGAAAATGGCATTTGCGCTTCAGTCCGCGAAAAGAAGGATCTGCTTTTGTTGGAGCATTCCGCCTGCGATAAAGTAATCCGCCGGACACTTTTCCTGAAAACAGGAATTACCTTTCCGGAACGGCTTTGGTTTGAGGATCTGGCAACGATCATCAAGCTGTACCCGCATGCGAAGAAAATTGGCTATATGCAGGAGGGTTTCTACCTGTATTTGGAGCGTGCTGGCTCCATTATGAATAGCGAAAAGTGTGGTAGGAATATTGACATCATTACGGTGTTCGACAGCCTGCTTCCTTATTTTCAGCTTCTACGAAGCTATGTATACCGAGCTGGAATATCTGATGGCCTATCATCTCTATTATCTGGCTTCTCTGCGTGTGATGCGAATCGATCCGAAGCATCCGCTTTTAGACCAGTATCGTGCATATGCAGACCAGGCATTTCCGAATTTCAGAAAGAATCCGTATTTAGATAAAAAGCAAAAGATCATCATTGCACTTTTGGATCGGAAATGCTATCGAAGCATCAACTGTATTTTCAAGGTAAAGGGAATACTGAATTCTATCAATAAGTAAGAGGGACTTTAGCGTGAAAAAATTTAAGGAAAATAAATTGCTGCAAAACACGATCATGCTATATATTTTGCAGTTTTCAACCTATTTCTTCAGCCTGGTGACTGTGCCGTATCAGACCCGTGTTTTGGGGCCGGTCGTGTATGGAACCATCGGCGTTGCGCTGGCTATCATGACCTACTTCCAGCTGTTCATGGATTTCGGCTTTATCCTGTCCGCAACAGAGGATGTCTCCAAGCACCGCAGTGATCGTGACTATCTGAATCGCAAGCTTACTTCGATCACAATTTTGAAATCAATCCTGGCAGCTGTTTCCATTCTGATCATGTCCCTCATGTGTGCATTTATTCCGCAGTTTCATGATAACATGCTGCTGTATCTGATTTATATTATTGCATATGCTGTCAATGCGTTTATTCCGGACTATATGTATCGCGGCATTGAACAGATGGGCGCAATCACGGTTCGAACGGTCATTGTAAAAGCGTTTTTCACGGCGATGATTTTCATCTTCCTGAAATCGGATGAGGATTATCTGATCATGCCGATCCTGCTGCTGATTGGTAATCTGTTTGCCGTGATTTTCGCCTATGCACATCTGAAGATCAAGCTGGGCTACAAGTTTACTCGGATCACGGCGGCAGATTTGAAGCGAGACTTCAAGCGTTCGCTGCATTTCTTCTACTCTCGTATTGCAACCACAGTGTACAGCACGGCAAACACCGTGATTATGGGCTTTGTAGATACGACCGGTGTTCTGACTGGCTATTACACCTCGGCGGACAAGATTCTGTCCACGGCGAAAAACGGCCTGTCGCCCATTTCAGACAGCCTGTATCCCTATATGATTAAAAATAAGGATTTCAAGCTGGTCAAGAAGGTGATTGGCTTCTTTGAGCCGATTGTGATCTTGGGCTGCCTGGTGGTAGGTGTCTTCTCCAAACCGCTGTGTGTCTTCGTCTTTGGCAAGGACTTCGGCGGTGTTGCTCCTGTGCTTTGCGCGATGCTGCCGGCTGTGTGCGCAATTCTGCCCAGCTTTATTCTGGGCTTCCCCACGTTGGGCGCAATGGGTCTGTCCAAGTATGCTAATATTTCTATTATTGCAGGTACGATCACGCATATTGTTGGTCTGACCATTTTGTTCTGCACCAATAATGTCGGTGCAGTGACGCTGGCTGCCATGACCTCTGTGTCGGAATGGGCTATCCTGATTTTCCGTGCAGTTGTTGTTTATCGAAATCGAGATCGTTTCCATCAAGAAGAAAATGTGAAGGGTCAATCATGAAAATGTTGATGCGTATTCTGAGACGTGCATTCTGGTACGCCTGCTATTTGCTTCCGGTGCAAAAGAACAAGATCGTTTTTATTTCTTACTACGGCAGAGGCTACAGCGATAACCCAAAGTATGTTGCCGAGGCACTGCTGCGTAAAAATGCACCCATGAAATATGTCTGGATTGCAAACGATCCAGAGCACGCGGAGTTGCCGAGCGGCTTTATTACGGCAAAATTGAATTCGTTTCGGTATATTTACCATATGTCTACGGCCGGATTTTGGGTGGATAATGCTCGGAAGTACTGGTGTCTGAAAAAGAAAAGTCAGAAGTATATCCAGACCTGGCATGGTGGTTTTGGTCTGAAAAAGATCGAAAAGGATGCACTGGACAAGCTGGAACCGAATTATCGACGTATGGCTGTCCGGGATGCCAGCCAGACGGATTTGATGCTGTCGAACAGTAAGACGCTGACTCAGCTCTATCGGGACGCTTTCTGGTATGAAAACGGTGAAATCCTGGAAAAGGGTCTGCCGCGCAATGACCGGTTGTTCCATTACACCGCAGAGGATGTACAGCGCATCAAGAACAATCTGAATCTGCCGGCAGATGTTAAACTGGCCCTGTATGCACCGACTTTTCGACAGAATGCAGACTGCTCGGTCAGTGATGTGGTATCTGTATATGATATGGATTATAAGCTCTGCGCAGAAAAACTGTCGAAACGGTTTGGCGGTAAATGGATGATTATGCTGCGCTTGCATCCGAATGTATTCAAGCTGGCAGACAATCTGACTTTTGACGAAAATTACGTGGTAAATGCTTCGCATTATAACGACATTCAAGAGCTCTACATGATTAGCGATCTGGCAATCACCGACTATTCCTCGGTCATGTTTGACTTTATGCTTACGAAACGTCCCTGCCTGCTTTATGCGAGCGACGTGGAAGACTATAGAAAGCAGCGTGACTTTTTCGTTACCATTGATTCCCTCCCGTTCCCTCTGGCACAGAACAATGCGGAAATGGCAGAAAACATTGCTAATTTTGACGAAACCGAATATAATAAAAAAATAGGCGCTTTTCAGAAGCTTCATGGTTTCTGTGACGGCGGAATTGCTTCCGACTGCGCAGCAGACTGGATTTTGCGCCATATGGCGTAAATGTTCTGCATGAGGTGACAGCCTGTAAAGGAATGAAATCATCTCAGCACGGCCATTTTTGAAGCAAAGGAGAAACCATGCATTCGATAGGAATTTTAGGAGCAGGTACCTGGGGCATTGCTCTGGCACGTTTGCTTGTGCTGAATCAGGAACATGTAACGGTATGGTCTGCACTTTCGGAAGAAATTCGTGCTTTGCGCGAAACACGTATGCATCCGAAGCTGCCTGACGTGATTTTGCCGGAAGAACTTGTTTTTACGGATGATATCCAAAATGCCTGCGCAGAAAAAGATATTATTGTGCTCGCTGTACCTTCGGTTTTTGTGCGTTCTACGGTGCGCAAGGCACATCCGTTTCTGCGGGCAGGTCAGATTATTGTCAACGTGGCAAAGGGCATTGAGCACGACAGCCTGCAAACTATGACGCAGGTGATTGCCAGTGAGCTGCAGGATCTGCCGCAGATTCCGCTGGTTGCCCTGTCTGGACCAACCCATGCTGAGGAAGTGATTCGGGATATTCCCACTACTATTGTTTCTGCCTGCTCGGATCTGCAGACAGCAAAGATCGTGCAGGATGTTTTCAGCGCCGGATGTATGCGGACGTATACAAATACCGATGTGCAGGGTGTTGAACTTTGCGGAGCACTGAAGAATATCATTGCCTTGGCAGCCGGCATATCAGATGGGCTGGGTTATGGAGACAATACGCGCGCAGCGCTAATCAATCGAGGTATGACAGAAATTACCCGCCTGGGTGTGGCCATGGGCTGCCGCCAGCAGACTTTTTATGGTCTGGCAGGAATTGGCGATCTAATTGTTACGGCAACCAGCCGGCACAGCCGCAATTACACCTGCGGACACTGGATTGGTCAGGGCGTTGAACCAGCGCAGGCCGTTCAAAAAGTTGGTATGGTTGTAGAAGGTATTAATGCGCTGCCGGCAGCTATTCAGCTGAAAAAGCGATATTCGGTGGATATGCCAATCGTAGACGCAGTAGATGAGATTGTTCGCAAAGGAGCCAATCCGCGCGATGTTGCGAATGCACTGATGAATCGTGATAAAAAGAGTGAAGATGACAGCAATGAACTGACCGTTCGTTTTGAAGAAGCCGTCATTAAAAACAGGAGAGAGAATACGATGAAACGAGTTATTACTTACGGTACGTTTGACCTACTGCATTACGGTCACATTAATCTGCTGCGCCGTGCAAAGGCACTGGGAGATTATCTGGTAGTCGTCCTGTCTACTGATGAGTTCAACTGGGAGCAGAAGCATAAAAAATGCTACTTTTCTTACGAGAAGCGCAAGACCCTGCTGGAGGCAATCCGGTATGTGGATCTGGTAATTCCGGAAGAAAACTGGGACCAGAAGCGCAGCGATATTCACGAATACCACATTGATACCTTTGTGATGGGTGATGACTGGAAAGGCAAGTTTGATTACCTTGCAGAAGAAGGATGCGAAGTTGTTTATCTGCCCCGCACCCCTGAAATCAGCACGAGTCAGATCAAATGCGATCTGAATGATAGCAAAAAATAATTTCTGTAATGTCCGCGCAGAAGCCTGTGTGCAGCGCGCGGAGAGAAATCTTTTGAACGGAGTTGTAGAACATGAACAACGTCAAAATCACCGCCATCATGCCCGTTTATGGTGTTGAAAAATTTGTTGGTAAATGCATCGAGAGCCTGCAGGCGCAGACTTTTCAGGATTGGGAGCTGATTGCCGTTGACGATGGCACCCCCGATCGCAGCGGCGAGATTTGTGATGCGTATGCCGCAAAGGATCCCCGTATCACTGTGATCCATAAGGAGAACGGCGGTGCGCCCAGTGCACGAAATGTGGCAATTCCCAAGGCAAAGGGTGAATATCTGTACTTCGTGGATTCTGACGACTGGGCAGAGCCTACGATGTTTGAAGATATGTATCGCGCAGCTACGGAAAATAATGCGCAGCTGGTGGTAGCAGGATACTATATTGATACCTATTATTCGGATACAGAATACTACACGCAGCAACAGGTACTGCCGGCCAAAGTGTTTGCCTCTCAGCAGGAGTTCCGGGAGAATGCCTACAAGATGTTCGACAAGAACCTGCTGTATACTCCCTGGAACAAGCTGTTCAGCAAGCAGTATATCCTGGACAATGACATTCGTTTCCGCCAGACCTTCTGGGATGATTTCCCCTTCAATCTGGATGTGATGCGGAATGTGGAGCGTGTTGTCCTGATGGATGGTATGTACTATCACTTCATGCGTGCCCGCAGCGACAGTGAGACGGCAAAGTATCGCAGCGACATGTATGAAAAACGTGAGGAAGAAAACCGCTGGATGCAGGAACTGTATGCATACTGGAACATCCATGATGATGCAAGTCAGGAAATGATTTCTCGACGCTATATTGAGCGTGTCGTAGGCTGCATTGAAAATGTCACCAACTCTGCCTGCACTTTGTCCCGCAAGGAAAAGAAGGAACAGATCAAGATGATGATCACCAGCAGTGAAGCGCGGAAAGCGCTGAAACTGGCGAAGGCTCAGTCTGCTGTTATGAAGATGATGCTGATCCCGCTTAAAATGAAATCTGTATGTCTGACCTACCTGGAGGGCGTTGTTATCTCGAAGGTAAAGTCTGGAAATACAGAACTTTTTGCAAAGCTGAAGGCAAATCGATAATACAGCTTTGCGAGCCGGGCAGAATTTTGCCTGCACAATCGAATACAAACCAACAAAAGAGCCTGCCTTTTCGCTACCACGCGAAAAGGCAGGCTCTTTTGCTGCAATTTGAATGGAAAAGAAAAAACATAGATTGATCGATGCTTTTTCAAAATAAAGGGAAGAAGATAAAAATGCCGATGAAAGATGGCCAGCTTATACGTATAGAAAATGAAATACGGATGCATTTACGCAGGATTCGACGCGATCCAGACGCGGTTTCCTTGCAGGATCCGATTGAAACAGGCCGAGATGGAGCAGCCTTGCAGATCGAAGATGCAATTCCGGATGATGCCTGCATGGAGAATACCTGCGAGCAAAGAGAAATAGCAGAAAGTCTTCGGTATGGAATCGAAAGGCTGGAAGGCCGGGAACGGCAAATTGTTTTACTGCGATATGGTTTGGCAGGGCAGCCGCCACAGACACAGCAGCAGGTAGCGGAGATTTTGCATATCAGCCGCAGCTATGTATCGCGCCTGGAAACAAAAGCGCTGGAGCAACTGCATACTATTCTAGGGAACGATGTGATGTAACCCAAAAAGCTCCCGCGGGCAGGACTGGGAGCAAATGGATTTACAGCCGTTGACACTTTTTACAAATCAGAAAAAACAAAATGAAAGAGGCATGACTGCGTATTTGTCTAGCAATCATGCAAAAACAGGAAATCATGACTAGGCCAGAAAAAATCAGGCACACTATTATCGGGCAGGAAACGTAGGAGCCAGTGAA
>RCNH01000595.1_pt1 | contig 14311 bp, 11 predicted proteins | sample 2041161 | NCBI WGS metagenome assembly RCNH01 (sample SAMN09708215, study PRJNA481090) | Feces metagenome, whole genome shotgun sequencing project. | biome: feces | host: Leptonychotes weddellii | place: Antarctica: Sion Island | collected 2010-03-01 | reverse complement strand
CCCTTCAGTTTATCCCCTGTCTAGATCCTCTGGAAGAAAAACGAGGGAGTTTTCCCTATTCTCTGACGCCGGAGCACTACGGAACATTCCTGTGCAATCTGTTTGACTGCTGGTATGAGGCATGGAAACAGGGCCGCTATGTGAGCGTTCGCCTGTTTGATGACTACATACGGATTCTGGTTGGAATGGCTCCCAGCTGCTGTGCCGCATCCGGCGCCTGCGGTCACTACATGGTGGCAGAGGCCGACGGAAGTCTTTACCCCTGCGACTTTTTCGTACTGGATCGGTGGTATATGGGCAACATTAACAGCCTCAGTATCCCGGAAGCCCTCTCCTCTGAGGCAAGCAAGGCATTTGGGGATGAAGGCCGAAACCGTCCGGAAGCATGCCGCAAATGTCCCTACTTCATGCTCTGCCGGGGCGGCTGCAAACGGGACTGGACTGAGCAGCACACAAATTACTACTGCCCTTCTTTTCAGGCCTTCTTCACCTATGCACTTCCCCGCCTGCGGGAAATGGCCCGTCATCTGTGAAAAAAAGCTCTGAGAAATCTCAGAGCTTTTTTTCTATACACCGTATGGATGTTCCCTCATGTATGATGGGTTTGAGTACATATGTGTAGTTTTTCTCGTCGCAGTCGTGGTTGTCGATCATTTTCATGAGCCGCATGGCGAGCTGGCGCCCCATCTCAAAGCCCTGTTCCACAGAGCAGGTGATTCCCGTCTCTTTCAGGCTGCTGGCAGAGTAGTCAAAGCACACAAGAGAATAATCTTGCGGCACCTGCTTGCCCATTTTGTGCAGCACCTGCCGCACCAGCTGATAGATAATATAATTGCAGCAGACGATTGCCGTACACTCGGGAATACCCTTCAGAAACTTTTCAATGGTGCGGGCATAGGTCTCATTGTGTGCTTCATCGGAAATACACCATTTGATATAGTCGTCCATCAGTTCCACATTTCGCTTCTGCATGGCCGCAGCCATACCCTGAAATTTTTCCACACTTTGGTAGTTATCATAGAGGAAAACGCCGGCGATGCAGCGGTGTCCGGCATCGATCAGCTGTCCCACCAGTCTGTCCGCACAAGCCATGTCGTTGATGATCACATGGGGATAGCGCAAGTCCTTATAGTAGTTGTTGTAAAAAATGACCGGAATTCTCCGCTTGTAAAGCTCCTTGTAGCAGTCCAAATTGGGGCTCATGATGCTGGCTTTCACGCCGTCCACGATAAACCCGTCAAAATTCTGGTGCACCACGGTCTGCAGGCAGCGGCGTTCGTTGGAAAACTTATTGTCCGTCAAAAACACATGCAGATCCACGGAATCATCCGCCAGAGCACTGCGGATGCCCTCGATCAGCTCGGAATTGGCAGAGGTATCCTGTCCCTGAAGGATTAGGCCTATTTTCCGGTGGGCGTGTTCCGATGACATTTCCCGAAACAGGACCTTCTCCTTGTAGAAGTAGGTTCCGCTGCCTTTTATCTTGTAGACGATTCCCTCCTGAACCAGCAAATCGATGGCACTGCGAATGGTTTCCCGGCTCATATTCAGCCTGCGGCACAACGCATTCTCTGAGGGCAGCTTCTGATTGCCCGAGAATCTGTTTTCATCGATATAGGCAAGCAGCCACCGGTATGCCCGTTCCGGTTTCTTTTCAGCACCACTCATAATCCTCTCTCCTTGTCCGGACTTCCGCCGGATCATCTTCTGCGGAAATTCTGTACCTATGTCATATTATCGCCATTTCTCCATCTTCGTCAAGCAGTTTTCCCTTAATATAGATATTTCAGAAGTTTAATTTGTTATCTGTCACTGCGGTGGCCTGACCCTTAGATTCCACTGCCACAAGCGTGCAGGAGCTTTCCCGTATACCCCTGTCGTCTGCACTCCGGCCTTGTTTCCAGTGCCTCATTTTTCTTTAGCATTGCAGTCCACGGATCTCTGCCGCGAAACCATGGGCCGGCTTTATGGCAAAGGATCCGCCGCACCGGGAACAGACCCGGAAACTTTTCCGGTTTCCGGCACGGCAGCTTCCGTGGGGGCCGAAGCATTGTGCCAGGGGTTTGCAGGATCCCCGTCAGAAGGATCCCAGCCGGGATACTGGGAATTGCCGATCTTAGGGGCAGAGGGCTTTCCCAGAGGCCCGGGGTCCGGGCTGTTGTAGATCTCCACTGCCTCAATTTCCTCCATATGGTCATAAATCCATTTGGCATCCTTCACCTGGAGCCGGATACAGCCGTGGGAGGCATCCTGCCCCAGTTTGTCAAACTCTCCCGGCTGCAGACTGCCATGATCCCCCCAGCGGAGATATGGCACCGAATGGAACAGATAATTGCCGTAGAACTGGGTGGTATACATCCCCCAGACACCGCCCACCATCTCCAGCCACTGCCACCGGTTGCCGCTCATGTGATAGGTTCCCGTAGGGGTGGGGGAGGAGTCGAGGCCGCTGGAGCAGACCATGACCATGTAGGCAATGGTATATTGGCCGGAATCGTCACGCTTTAGGATATTGACCGTGTTGGTCTGACAGTTGACCCGGATGTAATAGGGCTTGCTGCCGCTGGGGACAGGTTCCCGGGGCGTTGACGACCCGGAGCCTGCCTCTGTGGACCGGGGTTCTGTCTGCGCAGTTGTCTCCGGCACTTCCCGCAGCTGCGTTTCGGCAGGCTCTGTGCGCTCGGACGGAATGGTAACGCTGCCGGTGGCGTTGTGGGTGCCGCAGCCGGAAAGAAAACAGGCTGTCACAAGGCACAATGTCAGAAGCAGGCTGACGGAGCAGCATATTTTCTTTTTCATCTTTTCCCTCCGGATTCTGAATTTCTGCTAGTTTTCATAGTCTCTCAGCTCTCGGCGGATCCAGCCCATAAGTAGATCCACCACACCTTTCTGCTGCTCCGGTGTCAGCTCTGTGCCGACCGGAACATGGTACCACTTCTGAAAGCAGCCCCGGCAGCAGCAGGCACAGGCGTGCTGGGCCACAAATACCGGATGCCCCCGCATGGGGGTCTGCTTTCCGTCATTGGGGATGTGTGCAGGGGCCAGCCGGGTTCGGACAAAGTCCTCCGCATGGCTCCGGATGGCAGGCATTCCCTTCTGCCGGATGTAGGCCCGGTCTTTGGCGCTTAAATGGAAGCGGGAGCGAAACCGGGACCGTTTCAGATTGGCAAGTGCCTGCCCAACTGTCACAAAAATCCCCTCTTCTTCTGGTTTTTTCACAATTATACCACATATTTTCCGGCTTCACAACCAAAACAGCAACACGTTCCCTTGCAGCACCGCCCGCCCATCCGACAGCCTGCGCCCTCTTCTATTTTGGTATATCTGCGTAATAAGTCCCCGGGGACAGCCAATATTTTAGTTGATTTTTGACAGTAACTATGCTACTATAACGGCAGCTCCTGACACAAAGAAGCTCTGCGTGAAAGGTACGATTCCAAATCGTTTTCCATGTCTTCATGGTCTCTTTGCCGCATCTTTGTCAGGATGCGGTTTTTTTATACATAGGAGGAATGTTATGGAAACCAGAATTGCAGTCATCAGCATCATCGTGGAGGATCCCGACAGTGTAGAAACCCTCAACGGCTATCTGCATGCGTACCGGAACTACATCATCGGCCGAATGGGTCTACCGTATCATGCAGGGGATCGCCGCATCAACATCATCAGCATCGCCGTGGATGCGCCCCAGGATGAAATCGCCGCCTTATCCGGCAAAATCGGCAAGCTGCCCGGTGTCAGCGCCAAGACCGCTTACTCCAACATCGTAAGCCATGGAGCATAAGGCACTGGGCCTCATCCACAAGCTGGATGAAACCCACCACCTAACCACAGAGGAATATCTCTATCTGCTTCAAAACCGCACCCCGGAAGTGACGGAAACACTGGCTGCGCTGGCTGTCCGCAGAGCAAAAGAGGTTTATGGAAACAAAATTTTCATCCGTGGGCTTATGGAAGTGAGCAACATCTGCCGCAACGGCTGTCACTACTGCGGCATCAGCCGGGAGAACAAGGCCTGTCAGCGATACCGTCTGACCCCGGAGCAGATGTTCGCCTGCGCCCAGGAGGGGTACGACCTGGGCTTTCGCACCTTTGTGATGCAGGGGGGCGAGGACAGCTGGTTTACGGATCAGCGGCTGGTACCCATCATCCGGCACCTCAAGGAGCAGTTTCCGGACTGCGCCGTGACCCTCTCTCTGGGAGAGCGGAGCCGGGAGAGCTACGAGGCCCTGTTTGATGCCGGTGCAGACCGGTATCTGCTGCGGCATGAGACTGCCGACCCGGTTCACTACGGAAAGCTCCATCCTGCGGATCTGTCCTGGGAGCACCGGATGCAGTGCCTACAGGATCTCCACGAGATCGGCTTTCAGACCGGCTGCGGCTTTATGGTAGGCTCCCCCTTCCAGACCCTTTTGAACATTGCGAAGGATCTAACATACATTGAGGAATTCTCCCCGGAAATGTGCGGCATAGGCCCCTTTATCCCCCACCGGGATACCATTTTCCGGGACTTTCCGGCAGGAAGCGCAGACCTCACCTGCTTTCTGCTGTCCATCCTCCGGGTCATGAAACCCAACATACTGCTGCCGGCTACCACCGCTCTTGGCTCCATCGATCCCATGGGTCGGGAAAAGGGCATCCTCTCCGGTGCCAACGTGGTGATGCCAAACCTCTCCCCCCCGGAGGTTCGGGACAAGTACATGCTTTACAACAACAAGCTCCGTACCGGCCCCGAGGCAGCCCAGAATTTAATCAGCCTCCAAAATCGTATGCAGTCCATTGGCTACGAAATTGCCGTGGACCGGGGCGATTTTCAGGCAAACTGAAGGAGAAATATCGCTATGGCTCAATATAATCCCAAATCCCTGGTCGCTGAGGAATTTATCAGCGACGAAGAAATCCGTGAGACACTGGCCTACGCCGATGCCCACAAAAACGATGCAGCGCTCATCGACTCCCTGCTGGAAAAGGCCCGCCCCGTAAAGCAGGGCAACGGCTACGTATGTCATGGCCTTACCCACCGGGAGGCCTCCGTACTGCTGGCCTGTGAGATTCCCGAGAAGATCCAGCAGATGTACCAGGTGGCTGAGGAGATCAAGCTCGCCTTCTATGGCAACCGGATCGTCCTCTTTGCTCCCCTGTATCTGTCCAATTACTGCATTAACGGCTGTGTCTACTGCCCCTATCACAAGAAAAACACCCACATTGCCAGAAAGAAGCTGACCCAGGAGGAGATCCGGCAGGAGGTCATCGCCCTGCAGGACATGGGCCACAAGCGTCTGGCTCTGGAGACCGGTGAGGATCCTGTGAACTGTCCCATTGAGTATGTTCTGGAGTCTATCAAGACCATTTACGGCGTCCATCACAAAAACGGCGACATCCGCCGGGTCAATGTGAACATCGCCGCCACCACCGTGGAAAACTACCGGAAGCTGAAGGAAGTGAGCATTGGCACCTACATTCTCTTCCAGGAGACCTACCACAAGGAGAGCTATGAGCAGCTCCATCCCACCGGCCCCAAGCACAACTACGCCTACCACACCGAGGCCATGGACCGGGCCATGGAGGGCGGCATTGACGATGTGGGCATCGGCGTTCTGTTTGGTCTCGACAAGTACCGCTATGAATTTGCAGGTCTTCTCATGCACGCTGAGCATCTGGAAGCCGTCCACGGGGTCGGCCCCCACACCATCTCCGTACCCAGACTGAAGCGGGCCGACGACATTGACCCCACCCAGTTTGACAACGGCATCAGCGACGACATCTTCGAGAAGATCGTGGCCTGCATCCGCATTGCGGTACCCTACACCGGCATGATTATCTCCACCAGAGAAAACGAGGAAGTCCGCACCAAGGTGCTGCGGCTGGGCATCTCCCAGACCTCCGGTGCCTCCCGTACCTCCGTAGGCGGCTACGGGGATGATGAGCGCCCCCACGATTCCGAGCAGTTTGATGTATCCGACCAGCGGACTTTGGACGAGGTTGTGGCATGGCTTATGGACAACGGCCACATCCCATCCTTCTGCACCGCCTGCTACCGGGAGGGCCGTACCGGTGACCGGTTCATGAGCCTATGTAAGAGCGGTCAAATCCTCAACTGCTGCCACCCCAACGCCCTTATGACCCTGGCGGAGTACCTGGAGGACTACGCCTCCCCTGCCACCAAGGAAAAGGGCTATGCCCTCATAGAACAGGAGCTTCAGAAGATCCCCAGCGACAAGCGCCGGCAGATCGCCAAAGAGCACATTGAGGCCATCCGCTGCTCCAACCGCCGGGACTTCCGGTTCTGACAAAGGAGGCGCTATGGGACTGAACGACACCGTTTCTGCTGAGCGGATCCACATCGGATTTTTCGGCCTGCGCAATGCGGGCAAGTCCAGCCTTGTAAACGCCGTCACCGGCCAGGATCTGGCGGTGGTATCCCAGGTGAAGGGCACTACCACTGATCCTGTGAAAAAAGCCATGGAGCTGCTGCCTCTGGGGCCGGTGCTGATTATCGACACCCCAGGTCTGGACGATGAGGGGGAGCTGGGGCAGCTGCGGGTGGAAAAAGCCCGCCAGGTTCTCTCCCAGGCGGATATCGCCGTGCTGGTGGTGGATGCTGCCCGGGGGCTATCCTCCCTGGACAAAGCCCTCATTTCTCAGTTTGAGGAGCGAAATCTTCCATATGTTGTGGCTCTCAACAAAATGGATCTAATCTCTGACCGTCCGGCCGTTTCCCACGGGATCTACGTCAGTGCCGCAAGGGGAGAAAATATTGACGCACTCAAAAACCTTCTGGCCTCTCTGGCAAAGCAGGGACAGCAGGAGAAGAAAATCGTCTCTGACCTGCTCTGTCCGGAGGACACGGCAGTGCTGGTGGTACCCATCGACAAGGCCGCCCCCAAGGGCCGGCTGATCCTGCCCCAGCAGCTGACCATCCGGGATCTGCTGGACGGCGGCTGCACCACGGTCATCTGCCGGGATTCGGAGCTTACCCAGACCCTCAGCCGGTTCCAAGAGCCGCCCAAGCTGGTAATCACCGACTCCCAGGTGTTTGACAAGGTATCGGCTCTGGTGCCGGAGGGGGTTCCCCTCACCTCCTTTTCCATCCTCTTTGCCCGCTACAAAGGGGAGCTGGCAGAGCTGGTTCGGGGCGCTGCCCAGCTTTCCAGACTGCGGGACGGGGACAGGGTGCTGATCTCCGAGGGCTGTACCCATCACCGGCAGTGCGGGGATATCGGCACGGAAAAAATGCCAAAATGGATCCGGGACTTTTCCAAGGCGGATCTATCCTTTGACTTCACCTCCGGTGGACAGTTCCCGGAGGATCTGAGCGGATATGCGCTGGTGGTGCACTGCGGCGGCTGTATGCTGAACGAAAAGGAAATGAAGCATCGGATCCGGCTTGCCGCAGCCCAGAATGTTCCCATTGTGAACTACGGAGTGGCCATTGCCAGAATCCACGGAATCCTGGCTCGCAGTCTGGAGATTTTTCCCCAAATGAAGGCCATTCTGGAAAAAACAGAAACATAATCCACAAGCCTGTGAATGATTTGTCCATTTTCGCAGCTTTCTCCGTCTTTTCCCGTCCGGATCTGGTTCCCACTCCATTTGCACGAAAAGCCCCCACGAGAGTCACGCCGGACATCTCGTGGGAGCTTTTTAATGATCGCAACAATCTTCTCTTCACACAAATGCATATCCTGATACTCTGCATGTCCGGCGATTGAAAAGAGATACCTGTCACTGCGGCCTGACCCTTAGATTCCACTGCTGCTTGGGAGTGCGGCGAGCAACTCCTTTATTGTTGCCACAGGCAGCAATGCAAATCAATTCCTGTTGCCCGCACCAAAACCGGCATTCTTAAAATAGGATGTCGGTTTTTTTCATGTTGAAAAGGGTTCTGCTGATGAGGTCCCCTCTGATCAAGTAAATAGTTCGCCAATTTCTTCTATCAACACCAGAAAAAGATCTGATAATCTTAGGATACTGCCGGGAACGATATTGCATCCCTCAAGAAAAAACGAAAACGGTGCGGCAAAATGTGGATACTGTGTCACAAAATGGGGAGTTTTGTGTTTTTCCCTTTTCTATGTTTCCATTTTATGGTACAATAAATATTATAAGTTCCTGCAATATTCATCGGCAAAAGAGGGATACCATGTTTCATAAAAAGCAAAAAAAGCCCAGTTTGCAGCGACGTGTCATTCTGAGCAGTCTGCTCACCACAGTACTGATGCTCGTGGTCTGCACCATGATTCTTCTGGGTCTTATCTACAATGTTCTGCGTCGTTATGTGCAGAATGATCTGGTTTTTGTGCTGCAGCAAACGCTCTTAAATATGAACGACAAAACCCTTGTAGCGGATGATGCCCTTCTGCGTATCGGCAACGACAACGAACTGCGTATGATTCTGGAATCGCCGGACGGCATTTCCGAGGGAAATCAAGACAAGGCACGGTATCTGCTTCATTCCCGCTCCGGCCTTTACTGGGAACGCAATATTTCCTCTCTGTCCCAGCCCTTTCTGGACATGGTTTATCTATTTGACCGGGACGGTGACTATGTTTCCTGTTCCTATCTGCCATACAACGAAAAAATTCAAGACACCTGGGATCAGGAATACATAAACATCAACCGCCGATTCCAGTCCTCAGGCCGCAAAGAAAACACAATCCGTGCCAGAAATCACATCAATGTGATCCGCAAGCTGTATAGTCCGGACCGCACCTATCTGGGAACGGTCATTCTGGGTATCAATGAAAATACATTCATTGAAATGGCATCCCCCTTTTCCTCTTACCCCGGTTCCTTCTGGCTCATTTCGGATAAGTTTGACACACGCCTGCTTGCAAGCCTTGGCAATCCCATGGAGCGTTCGGATGTGGCGGCAATTTCCTCTCTGCCGAATACCGAGTCCATCCGCTATGAGCTAGGACATACCAACTACATGATCTGCGGCAGAAATTTCAGCGTGGGCCTGCGGGGAATCGTAGCAGTTCCGGAAAACTATTTCACTTCCCTTCTGTTTGGCTCGGTGCAGTTTTATCTGATTATCACCTTTGCCTTTGTTCTGATATTCGGCATTGTCCTGCTAACCCGTGCAACTGAAGCCTTCCGTCCTCTGCGGGAAATCACCGACCGTCTGCAGCGGATCACTCCCGGTCAGCACAACGATCGGCTTCCCGAATATCGTTTCTGGGAATATAACACCATCAGCGCCTCCTGCAATGCACTGATGGATCGGATTGAGCATCTTATCAATGACGTATACGAGAAAAAGCTCCTGGTTATGGACAGCGAAATGCGGTACCTACAGGCCCAGATGGACCCCCATTTCATGTACAATGTACTCAACACCATCGCTCTCAACGCCAAAATTGACGGAAACGAAGAGGTTTACCGTATGACCTCCAACTTTATGGGCCTGACTCAGGCACGACTTTCCCGGGGCGGCAACCCCTTCGTCAGTCTGGAGCAGGAACTGCAGTACGTCAATTTCTATCTGGAAATTCAGCAAAGCCGTTTTGAAGGCAAAATTCTCCCATCCATTCAGGTTCCGCAGGAGCTGTATCAGGCAAAAATTCCCAAACTGGCTCTGGAAATGCTGGTGGAAAATGCCGTGAAGCACGGAGTCGAACCCATGTACGGCCCCGGCCATGTGACCATCACCGCATCGCTCCAGGGGAAGGACTTGCTTCTTACAGTGGAAGACGACGGCGTAGGCTTTGCTGATTACGACGGTCAGGTTCCCCTGCCCCTGCCCCACGGAGATCCGGAGCCGGGACACAACCGGATTGCCATCAACACCACCCATCTTCTGATCCGGCATCACTACGGAGATGCCTATGGACTGGAAATCGTAACCCATCAAGGGCAAGGCACCAGAGTTCAGATGAAGGTACCCTATGAAAAATGGAAGGACGAAGCAGAGTATGTATAAGGTAATTATTGCTGACGATGAAAGTATTATGCGCAAGGCACTTCTGAAACTGGTGGATTGGGACGCCCTGGACTGCAAAGTAATTTTTGCCGCCGAGGATGGGCAGGCGGTCATCGATTATTTCGACACAGAAAAGCCGGACATCATCATTTCCGACATCCGCATGCCCCGGGTGGACGGTTTGAAGCTCGCTGCCTATCTGGCTCAGAACGAACCCCAGATCAAGATGATCCTTCTGACCGCCTATGCGGATTTCACCTACGCCCAGCAGGCGATTCTCTATAACGTCAGCGAATATGTGGTCAAACGTGGTGCATCCGATCAGATCGTAGCTGCCATCAAGCGCTGTAAAAAGCAGCTTGCAGCCACCCAGATGCAAAAAGTCGATGTGACAGACTCTCTGGAACAGCTCTACAAAAATGCCGTAGAAGGCAATGCTCAGAAAGACATCACCGCATCTATTCCGGATGCAGAGCGGTATCTGCTGGTGCAGTATCTGCCCTACGACAGCGTTTCCAGTGAGACGAAGCGTGCAGAAACCCTGCACAGAGCCGCCAGTTTTCTTTCGGATGCCTTGGGGACCTATGTGATAGCGCAGTTTCCTGTAGACAGCATTTACCAGTATTTTATTCTGCGGCAGCTGCCGTCGGAGCTTCTGGAAGGTTACTGCCACAAGGCACTGGATTCCTTCCGGTATGTGACCGGCACCAGCTTTTATGCCGGTATCAGTGCCCTTTGCGCCACCACGGAAGGTCTAGCCGATGCTGCCCTACAGGCCCGGGAAGCCCTGGGTTACAGCTTTTACGATTCTACCCGAGCCATCCACTACTACTCCGCTGCACACCGTTTCAGTCAGGACGGAGCCGTGTTCTTCAGTGCTCAGAACGCCCGCTTTACCAGCACCCTTCAGCTGGGAGCTACCACCTCCTCTCTGGAACTGCTGGACACCATTTTCGAGTTTCAGAAAACTAACAACATCAGCCCTGAGCTGGTACGCAGAGAAGCCGAACAGCTGATTGATCTGTGCAAAAGCGGTGTCCGCTCTGCCGGTGCCTACTGGAGCGATGCCCTTCCCTGCAGCGAAGCCCAGCTGTCGGCCAGTCTTAAATACTGCGGTCAGTTTCAGCTCTACTACCAACTTCTTTCCGATGTGGTGGAACGCAGCTGTCAGCTGATTGCCAAAGCCATTGAGCATCACAGTGACATTGTGTTGCTGGCACGCAGCTATATCCACGCAAATTATCAGCAGAACATCTCCCTCAATGACATTGCAGCTGCGGTAAATGCCAATCCCAGCTATCTGAGCCGAACCTTTAAAGCCCGTACCGGAACCTCTATCGTAGATACGATCACTAGCTTTCGGATGGAAAAAGCAAAAATGCTTCTGTCCGCCGGACACCTGCGGATTCAAGACATCGCCATGCAGGTGGGCATTGAAAACACCACCTATTTCAGTCAGGTATTTAAGAAATATACCGGTATGTCCCCCAAGGATTATCAAAAAAGCGCCTACCAAGGCCCCGCTCAATAATAAAAAACCTCTCCGGTCTTAATAAACGGGAGAGGTTTTTTGCATTTGTAGTGCTGTCTTATTTAGCAGTTTCCGGATTCTCTTTTATCTGTCTGACCGGATCGGTGCAGCTTACTGCTTTTCCCCGGGACCACAGCAAAAAGCCGATCCCGACACCCATTCTGTTTCCGGCCAGCAGCCATTTTTTCAGCTTCTTCCGCAGCGGGTTATCCTGCGGATACTGCTCCGGCGATACACAGGCCGGTAGGCCAAACACCCGGTAACGGTCATCCTGCATTGGGTCAATCCAGGCATGTGCCACCGTGTAATCGGATGCAAAGCGCTGCATATTCCCCCGCGGAAGCATTCCCCGCACCTGCGGATAGAGAAACCAGGTTTCGCAGCGAAACCATACATCTCCCTTCGGGAAGAACCGACGGAAGAATACAGCCGCACTTTCATAGGACGCTTCTACCGCCCCATACTGCAATTTCCCGAAGGATGGAATATGCACATTGATGACCGGCTCCCCTTTTGAGAGGGTGCGGGAACCGATCCGGCAGGAGAAGTCACTTTCCATCATCTCAAACTGGAGCCGTCCCAGGCAGAAGCATCGCAGCAGCATTAATCCCGAAAGGAATTGGCCGCAATGCACACCCCAGATGCCGTAAATTCTGTGGGTTTCCTCGGCCTTGTATCTCAGGTCCTTCATGGAATCCCAGAATATCTCCCGGGAGATGCCGGCCTTTTCATAGCGTCTGCCGGTTTCCGGTGCACACCGGATGAGAAACAACAGATGCAGGGTGTAACGATGTACACCGGAGCACAGTGCCAGTTCTTCCAGACGAGGCCAGGGATCACCGCCTTCAAACAGCTGCGCTCTGCACACATCCAGACACGCTTCCGCATGTTGGAGTTCCCGGGACGTCTGTTCCAGACACTTCATAGCATCCTCTGTAAATCCGCAGGTTATTTCAAACATGCGCTCTTTGATTGCAGTTTCCCTTCCCTTCCCCATAACATTTCGGCTTCTCTGGGCTTATTTCCGGTAGGGATCGTTTGCCAGGAACGCATCGTACATGATCTTTCTGCGGTCATTGCTGAATCCCAGTGCGTCGCCGTTTTCATCATCAATTAGGAACAGTCCGCCTTCCGGTGTTGCCCAGTATTTGCAGATTTGGGCAGCTTCCGCCCGAATATCTTCATCGGTGCCGAAGGCCATGGTTCTCTGAATGTCGCAGAGGGTTGCAAAACACACTTTGCCTGCAAACCGCTCTCCGAATTCCCGAATGCCAAAGACCGAGGGCTGCTGCAGTTCCAGAACGTCTACGCCCACTTCGATTAGGCCATCTACCACATCGGTGATTTTGCCGCAGGAATGGAGCCACACGTGCCAGCCTGCCTCATGGACAGCATCAAAGATCTTCTGATATCTGGGCTTAAAGAAGTCATCCCACATGGCGGGACTGATAATCGTTCCGGTTTCCGTACCCCAATCATCGGTACAGTGGAACCCCTGAATCTGGGTGGGAAACCGCTTTGCAATCTGACGTATGATATGAAGGTCATACTCCACGATCCGGTCTGCCAGCTGTTCCAGCAGCTCCGGCTCTTCATACAGGTCAATCAGCACATTGGCAAAGCCCCGCAGGCTCTGCAGCCGCTCAAACAGCAGCATAAAGATGTCCACAAACACATACTTGTCCTTGCCGTTCTGCTCCAGCAGCTCCGCCATATCCTCATACAGCGCCGGATCATCCGGATCCGGGAACTGAAAGTTTTCGTAATCATCCCAGTCCTCCAGCGGATGGCCGGTGATCTGCCCCATGTTATGCTGCTCGGTTCTGGTCCACGTGCAGCCAAATTCATCTACACTGGTGCGTTTGCTCTCGTCACCGGGGCCGATCTGCTTCCACCTGAGAAGGTATGTGTCGTCCCTTCCGAAGCAGGAAAACCGTACCGGAAGACAATCCGGTGTTTTAAAAGTAATGGCTCGGATCATCCGCTCTCTGCCTGTCATCATATTCTTTATTCCTCCCTTACAGTGTCTTCAGAAAGTCCAGAAAACGGCGGACTTTTCCGCCCAGTCCTGTGACCTCCGAAGGTAGTGCATCCACGCAGCCGGACACATCGAAGAAGTCGCCGCTGCGGGTTTTATCCGTAATCATCTGCGCATCGCTGCCGGGAATACCCGGTCCGATATAGCGGAACTCATCTCCCCAGAAGCAGCACTGGGACGCATCCACGCCCATAGGTGCCAGTACCTGCTCCATAAAGAAATCCACATTGTTGCTCTTGGTGCTAAGACCCAATTCCAGATACTTGGCATCGGTGGTGGCTCTCATGGCAATACCATGCTCCTGTGCAATTCTCTCCGCCATTTCAATCACCTGCACCACGCCGCCGGTAATGCCATGGCGGCTCAGAATGGTTTCCAGCTGATCGATTTCGCTCTCCTGCAGGAACAGGGCATCTCCTCTGTCCACATCTACCATTAGGTCGATCTTGCAGTAGTTGGGACGGCTGAATACCACATCCGTGGACAGGCCAAACTGCTCATAGAGCTTCTGATGCACTTCAAATGCCACCTGATCCACCACCAGCTTTCCGGCACGGTCGCAAATACAGTCGCCCAGGATCTTTCGGTTTCCTGCTGCATCGAAGCCATAGTTGTATGCGCCACGGCCCAGGCCCAGATAGAGTCTGCTGAGCTGTTCCGGCGTAAAGTGGCTGTGAAAGGTGCCGCCGCCGATTTTTTCCCAGGTGGTTCCACTGATGATAATCAGAATCTTGCCGTGATCCAGCACATCCCGCATGGCTGCGGCAACCTCTTCCACGGGGGCAGACCGGTTGAGGACGGCTGTGCCGTCCCAGTC
>RCNH01000884.1_pt1 | contig 14340 bp, 7 predicted proteins | sample 2041161 | NCBI WGS metagenome assembly RCNH01 (sample SAMN09708215, study PRJNA481090) | Feces metagenome, whole genome shotgun sequencing project. | biome: feces | host: Leptonychotes weddellii | place: Antarctica: Sion Island | collected 2010-03-01 | reverse complement strand
TACGGCAGGCTGCGGCGGTACAGTAAAGGCCGGCGCACAGAGATAATACAATGCAACAAAAATGCAAACACTTGCAATAATAGGAATTGTTTTTATACTTTTTTAGACGAACTGCGGCAGGAATACTCCTAAAAATTTTATAAAAAATCCTGTTGACAAGACATCATCTTTCTGATATTTTTAGCGTGTAACTTGCAACTGGCGTAACACAGCACAACTGTGAGGGAGCAAGTGAATGTACTAAGCCGCACGCCTGGGCAGGATCTATTGATCCTGCCCTTTTTTAATACTTTTACGGAGGTAGAAGCATGAACAACAACGCATGGAGAAACTTTACACCCGGCAATTGGAACGACACCATCGATGTCCGGGACTTTATCCTAAAGAATTATACCCCTTATACGGGTGATGATTCCTTTTTAGCAGAGCCTACCGAGCGTACCAAGCACTTGTCAGCTAAAGTACAGGACCTGCTCAAGCAGGAGGCTGAAAAAGGCGGTGTTTTGGGTATAGAAACCAACCGTGTTTCTTCCATTTTGACCTATCGTCCCGGCTATATCGAGAAGGGACAGGATATTATTCTGGGCCTGCAAACCGAGCACCCCTTGTATCGTGCCATCAACCCCTTTGCAGGCATCCGCAATGCGGAGCAGGCTTGTGAAGCTTATGGCTACGACATGGGCGATGATGTGCGCAGAGAGTTCCAGTACCGCACCACCCACAATACCGGTGTGTTCCGTGTATATACCGAAACCATGCGTAAGGCACGCCATGCCGGCATTTTGACCGGTCTGCCCGACGCATACGGCCGTGGCCGCCTGATTGGCGACTACCGCCGTCTGGCACTGTACGGCATGGACTTTTTGATTGCACAGAAAAAGGCAGATATGCGCCGCTTGGGCGAAAGAGATATGTCTGACGAGAATATCCGCTTGCGTGAAGACGTAAGCCGCCAAATCGAGTTTATGCAGGCACTGGTAAAAATGGCAGCAGAGTATGGCTGCGATATTACCCGCCCGGCAGAAAACTCCTACGAGGCAGTGCAGTGGCTGTACTTTGCTTATCTGGGCGGTCAAAAGGAGCAGAACGGTGCGGCAAACAGTCTGGGCCGTGTAACCACCTTCCTGGATATTTACTTCGAGCGCGACCTGCGTGAAGGCAAAATCACCGAGAGCGGCGTGCAGGAGCTGATGGACGATTTGGTGCTGAAGCTGCGCCTGATTCGCCACCTGCGCACCCCCGAATACAACGATTTGTTTGCCGGCGACCCGGTTTGGGTAACCGCATCGGAAGGCGGCATGGCACAGGACGGCCGTACCTTGGTTACCAAGAGCAGCTTCCGTATGCTGCACACCCTGTACAACTTGGGCTCCTCTCCGGAACCCAATATCACGGTGCTGTGGTCTGCCGCACTGCCTGAGCCGTTTAAGCAGTTCTGTGCAAAGGTATCTATCGACACCGACGCAATCCAGTACGAAAACGATGATGTAATGCGTCCCGTGTACGGCGATGATTACGCCATCGCCTGCTGCGTTTCCGCAATGAAGTGCGGTAAGCAGATGCAGTTCTTTGGTGCACGCTGCAACATGGCAAAGCTGCTGCTGATGGCATTAAACGGCGGCAAGGACGAAATTTACGGCGAGCAGATTGGCCCCGAAGGTACCGTGTTCCCTGCCGGTGTGGCACTGGATGCAGACGAAGTGACCCAGACCCTGCACCACTATATGGCATGGATGGCAAAGCTGTATGTAAATACCATGAATACCATCCACTATATGCACGATAAGTACGCTTACGAGCGCCTGATTATGGGCTTCCACGATACCGAGCCCGAGCGCCTGATGGCATTTGGCATCAGCGGCCTGTCTGTTTTGGCAGACTCGCTCAGTGCTATCCGCTACGCAAAGGTTACCCCCATTAAGGACGAGCGTGGCCTGATTGTAGACTTTGTAACCGAGGGCGACTTCCCCAAGTACGGCAATGATGATGACCGTGCAGATGATATTGCCCGCTGGATTACCGAAACCTTCTATGCAGAGCTGTGCAAGACCCCTGCCTACCGTGGCGCAAAGCACACCTTGTCTGTGCTGACCATCACCTCTAACGTGGTGTACGGCCGTAAAACCGGCAACACCCCGGATGGCCGCCGTGCAGGCGAGCCCTTTGCACCCGGTGCAAACCCCATGCATGGCCGTGACACCGAGGGTGCACTGGCATCTTTGAACTCTGTGGCAAAGATTTCTTACGAGTGCTGCCAGGACGGTATTTCCAATACCTTCTCCATTACGCCGCACACCTTGGGCACTACCCCCGAAGCTCGTGTAAACTGCCTGACCCGTATTTTGAACGGCTACTTTGCACAGGGCGCACATCATATCAATGTAAACGTGCTGGACCGCCAAAAGCTGATTGATGCAATGAATGACCCCAGCCTGTACCCCAACCTGACCATTCGTGTATCCGGCTATGCAGTCAACTTCCACAAGCTGTCCCGTGATAAGCAGGAGGAAGTAATTGCACGTACCTTCCACGAAAGTATGTAAGGAGGACTGCCTGTGCAAGTACACTCGATTGAATCCTTGGCGGCACTGGACGGCGAGGGCCTGCGCTATGAGCTGTTTTTGGCGGGCTGCCCGCTGCGGTGTGTGTGCTGCCACAATCCGGATACCTGGTCTGCAAGCGTGGGGCAGCAAATGTCCTGCGAGCAGCTGCTGCGCAAAATTTTGCGGTACGTCCCCTATTTTGCGGATGGCGGCGGTGTAACCTTCAGCGGCGGCGAGCCTTTGCTGCAAGCCGCAGAAATTGCACAGCTGGGCGAAATGCTGCGGCAAAACGGAGTTGGCTATGCACTGGATACCAGCGGCTGTGTCCCCCTTACCGATGCGGTGTGCCGTGCGGTTGCAGGGGCCGATATGGTGATTTGCGACCTGAAGTATCCGGACACCGCCACCATGCAGCAGTATACCGGCGGCGAGTTTGCACAGGTAACCGCATTTTTAGACCACTTGAAAAAGACCGGAAAGCGTACATGGGTGCGTACGGTTGTTATCCCCGGCATTAACGATAGTACCGCTTGGATGGACCGCTATTTAGCGGTGCTGGAGCCATATCGCTCCATAATCGAGCGTTACGAGCTGCTGGGATTCCACACCATGGGCTTTTTCAAATATGAAAAGCTGGGCTTGTGCAACCCGCTGGCAGACCGCTCTGCATTAAGTCAGGAAAAACTGGCTGAGTTGCAGGCATACGTAAAGCAGCACTTTGCGCCTGCCTACACGAAATAAATAAAAAGCTCCCCCGTAGACGCCTTGCAGTACGGGGGAGCTTTTATTTTATAAAGCAGTTATTACGTTTCAACAGCGGATATATCACGAATGATGCGGTTCAGCAGTTCTTCGGCCTGCTGGGTCAGTTCGTCCAGCGAGATTGGCAGTGCACCCGCAAACCACGAACGGTATAAAGTGGTAAGGCCGCCGGCACAAAAACGGATTGTCAGCTCGTATTGTGCAGGGCTGCTGTTGGAAAACTGGTCTTTTCGCTGGAGCAGGTAGTCCAGCGCCAGTTTCACAAGCTGCTCCTCCATTTGGGTGGAGGCACTGGAGGTCATTACCTTTTGGCAAAACGGCAGGTCTTCTTCCAAAATTTCCTGAATACGCTGCAATAGTACGTGGGGGATAGTCGCCAGCGGGCGTGCCTCATCAAAAGCGGTTTTTCGTATGAGGGAAAAGGTTTCCTCAATTAAATGGTGCAGTACGTCCGGAATATCGGTGTAGTGGGCATAAAAGGTGCCACGGTTGATTTCTGCACGGCGTACCACATCCGTGACAGTAATTTTATTCAGAGGCTTTTCCTGTAATAAGTCCGCTAAAGCGCAGGTAATCAGTTTACGGGAGCGAATTGCGCTGCGGTATTCTGCTTTTGCCATACGGCATCTCCTTTATACAAAACCAGACAAAAAGTAACTTTTTGCACAAAATTGAAAAACAAGCGGGGGTTTGTTGGTTGATTCGTTTGAATAGGTTCATTATAATACATCTGTGCTACAAAAATCAATAAGTGTACAATTTTGATATTTTGAATGATTTTATAAAAGGAGGATATGCATGGCACATAACAACGGCAAGCATGGTTTTTTTGAAAAGCTGGCTACCTTTATTGTAGATAAGCGCTATTTGTTTTTCTTATTGTATGGGTTTGCACTGGTTTTTTGTTTGTTTGCAAGAAACTGGGTGCAGGTGGAAAACGACGTTACCACCTACTTACCGGGAGATACCGAAACCCGGCAGGGCCTAACCGCAATGAACGATAACTTCAAAACGTTTGCAACTGCACGTGTAATGGTATCAAACGTCACATTGGAGGACGCACAGCAAATCAGCGAAATGCTGGAACAAGTGGAAGGCGTGCAAATTGTGACCTTTGATGAAACCGAGGACCACTATCGGGACGCAACGGCATTGTTTGATTTGAACTTTACCGCTGAGGATAACGACCCGGTCAGTATCCAAGCCATGGAAACCATCATGGACCGGCTAAAAGGCTACGACGTAGTGGTAGACACGCTGATTGGCTACGACGAAATTGCAGCCTTGGACGAGGAAATGACTACCATTTTGATTGTGGCGGTCATTATCATCATAGCTGTGCTGACTTTGACCTCACGTGCCTACGCCGAAGTGCCCGTTTTGCTGATTACCTTTGGTATGGCCGCTGTGCTGAATATGGGCACAAACTTTTTGTGCGGCAAAATCAGCTTTATTTCCAACTCTATCGCCGTGGTTTTACAGTTGGCACTGGCAATTGACTATGCGATTATTTTGTGCCACCGTTTTTCCGACGAGCACGAAACACAGGATGCCCGTGGTGCCTGCATTACCGCATTGGCAAAAGCCATTCCGGAAATCAGTGCTTCTTCCCTGACTACAATCAGCGGTCTGGCAGCACTGTCCTTTATGAAGTTCACCATCGGTCTGGATATGTCCATTGTGCTGATTAAATCCGTGCTGCTGAGTATGCTGTCGGTGTTTACCCTGATGCCGGGCCTGCTGGTGCTGTTCAGCCCTTGGATTGACCGTACCCAGCACAAAAAGCTGCTGCCTAACATCACCCCTGTGGGCAAGTTTGCCGTTATGATGCGGTACGTAATGCCGGTCCTGTTTGCTGTCGTTTTGGTAGGTGCATTCTGGCTGGCAAATCAGTGCCCGTACTGTTACAGCTACAACGAGGTGGAAACCGCTAAAATGACAGACCGTCAGGTTGCACACTTCAAAATCCGGGACACCTTTGGCTCTTATAATATGGTAGCGCTGATTGTGCCCAGCGGCAATTATCAGGCCGAAAGCGAAATTTTGCAGGACCTTGAGTCCCGGCCGGAAGTAAAAAGTACATTGGCGCTGTCCGGTATGGAGGCGCTGGACGGCTACTATTTGACCGACGCTTTGGCACCCCGCCAGTTCTCGGAGCTGATTGGCTTGGATTATGAGGTGGCGCAGGCGCTGTATGGTGCATATGCCATTGAAAACGACCAGTATGGCCAGTTCTTAAACGGCTTGGCGGATTATGATGTGCCGCTGTTTGATATGTTCCTGTTTTTGAAGGACCAGCTCCAGTCCCATAATGTTACCTTGTCGGGCGAAGCGCAGAAAACGATGGACGATTTGTTTGAGCAGCTGGATACAGCGCAGGAGCAAATGCAAAGCCCCACCTACAGCCGTATGGTTGTATTTTTGAACCTGCCGGAGGAAAGCCCCCAAACCTTTGCATTCTTGGACGAAATGCGGCAAATTATCGGCAGCCACTATGATGCAAATTATTATGTTGTAGGTAACTCTACCAGCTCCCGTGACCTTGCCGCATCTTTTGCAGGCGATAACCTGATGATTAGTATCCTGTCGGCACTGTTTGTTATTTTGGTGCTGCTGTTCACGTTCCAGTCGGTTGCACTGCCCGTTTTGCTGATTGTGGTTATCCAAGGCAGTATTTGGATTAACTTCTCTGTGCCTACGATTATGCAAACACCCTTGTATTTCCTGGGTTATTTGATTGTTAACGCAATCCAGATGGGTGCGAATATCGACTACGCAATTGTTATTTCCAGCCATTATCAGGAGCTGAAAAACCATATGCCCCATAAAGAGGCAATTGTGCAGGCTTTGAACGCATCCTTCCCCACTGTATTTACTTCGGGCAGTATCATGGCTTCGGCAGGCTTGCTGATTGGCAACCTGTCCGCACAGCCTGTTATCGCAATTATGGGCAACTGCTTGGGCCGTGGCACAATCATTTCCATTATACTGGTTTTGGGCGTCTTGCCTGCAATTCTGGTTTTGGGCGATTCTGTTATCGAGCGTACCAGCTTTAAGCTGAAGGGTATCGAGCGCAAGGTACACACCTCTAACGGCACCATGAAGGTAAAAGGCCATGTGCGTGGCTATGTTTCCGGTATGGTAGATGCAGACTTTGACGGTGTGCTGCGTGGTGAGCTGAATGCCTCTGTTGCAACAGAGGGGCAAGTAACAAAGGAAGGAGAGGATGCAAATGCGTAAAAGTTGGAAGAGCCTGATTGGTTTTGGTGTGTGTGTTTGTTTGCTGCTGAGCATGGCATTGCCTGCCTATGCGGCAAAAGAACCTGCCCGGCAGGAACTGCACATCACCTCTCCGGATGAGTTTTTGGCATTTACAGAGCTGTGCCGTTTGGACAGCAACAGTAAAAACCTGACGGTTTATTTGGATGCTGATATTGACCTGAACGGCACCGAGTTTGCGGGTGTGCCCATTTTCTGCGGTACTTTTTATGGTAACCAGCATACCATCAGCGGGCTTTCTTTGGAAAAGGACGGCTCTGCGCAGGGCTTGTTCCGCTACCTGAGCAAAGGCGCAATCGTGCAGGATTTGGCAGTAAGAGGCAACGTGCTGCCGGAGGGCAGCCGCCGCATGATTGGCGGCATTGCAGGCAGCAATGATGGAACGGTGCGCAATTGCAGTTTTGCAGGCCGTGTGTCCGGTAATGACCGGGTCGGCGGCATTGTGGGCTGCAATCAGGTTTCCGGCGTTGTGGAAAACTGCCAAACGTCCGGCAGCGTACAGGCAGACCATTTTTCCGGCGGTATTGCGGGCGAAAACCTGGGCCTTGTCCGAGATTGCATCAATGAGGCACGGGTAAATGTAACAGCAGATGAAAACAACGTAAGCATTTCCGACGTGACGCTGGATTCCCTGACAGGGACAGAATCCGCAAATACAGTTACCGATATTGGCGGCATTGCGGGTAGCAGCAGCGGTGTAATTCGTGGCTGCCGCAACAAAGCGACAGTGGGCTACCAGCACATGGGCTACAATGTAGGCGGTATTGCAGGCAGCCAAAAGGGCTTGATTGCGGAGTGCAAAAACGAAGGCTCCATTTACGGCCGAAAAGAGGTCGGCGGCATTGTAGGCCAAATCGAACCGATTCCCAAAATCGAGTATAGCAAGGATACCCTGCAAATGTTGCAGCAGCAGCTGAAAAAGACGGCATCTCTGGCAGACCAAGCCTCCGCCGATGCACAAAACAGTGCATCTTCCATTCAGGGGCAGGTAGACGCACTGCATGGGCAGGCAGGTACAGCGCTGGATGCTATCGACCAGCTGGTGCCCAATAAGGATGACCCCAGCTTGCCGGACGAGGACAGCATTTTAGCTGCAAAAAATACCCTGAGCAGCAGTATGAGTGCGATGAACAGCACAATGAACGGCATTGCTTCGTCAACAAAGGGTGCGCTGGAGACCATGTCCGGAAATATTCAGGCAATGGCAAAACAGATGGAAGCCATGAGCAAAACACTGGCAAACGCATCGGACCATTTGGGCGGAAGCATGAAGGATATTTCCGATGCGGATACAGAAAAAGACCTGACGGGCAAAGTGATGCAGTGCGTCAACCAAGCCAGTGTGGAAGGCGACTTGAATGCCGGCGGCATCGCCGGCGCTGTCGCATGGGAAAACGACCTTGACCCGGAAGATGACCTGCAAATCAGCGGCAATCAGTCCCTGAACTTCAAAGGCGAGATGCGTGCTGTCATTCGGGAATGTGAGAATCACGGGCGGGTTTCCGCAAAGAAACGTCAGGTAGGCGGCATCGTGGGCTGGCTTTCCTGCGGATTGGTAAAAAACTGCATCAATACCGGTGTTGTGGACGCAGAATCGGCTAAAAATGTAGGCGGCATTGTGGGTAACGGCGATGGCTTTATCCGTGGGTGCAGCGCCAAGTGTCGATTGTCCGGCGCAAAAAGTGTGGGCGGCATAGCAGGCAGCGCTTCGATTGCTACCGACTGCCGCAGCGTTGTTGAACTGGTAAGCGGCAGCGAAAAAACGGGTGCAGTGTTAGGCCAGCAAAAAACAAACTACACCGAAGAAAAAACACCCGTTGCAAATAACTTTTATTTGGTTGTAAAGCAAGATGCAGGCGCAATTGACGGCATCAGTTATGCAGGCTTGGCCGAACCTGCCGAGCAGGAAGCATTTTTGCAGCTGGAAGCCCTGCCCGAACAGTTCCAAACCTCTACCCTGACCTTTTTGGAGGATGACGGAACCAATCGCAGTGTAACGGTGCCCTTGGGGCAGGCTTTGGAAGAAACCGATATTCCCACCATTTTGGATAAAAATGGTCATACCGGGCGTTGGGACGGCCTCGAAGAACTGGATTTAGCGCATATCTATTTTGACCAGACCTTTACGGTAAGCTACGAAGCATATCTCTCTACAGTCCGCAGTCAGGAGGTCCGTAAGGACGGCGGACCGATTCTGCTGGCAGAGGGTACTTTCTGCCAAAAGGATACGATTCGCATGGAGGAAATGCAGGAAGGCGCACCGAATTTGGCAGAAAATCAGACCCTGCTGGAAAACTGGAAAATCCCGACAATTTCCAACGGTGTTATTACGCAGCTGCGTGTGGCATGCCCCGAAGAGGAACCCATTCAGCGGATTCAGATTCTGGTGCAGCATGGCGACGGCAGCTGGGAGGCGGTACCTGCTGCCGTAAATGGAAGCTATCTGGTGTTTGCCGTAGAAAAGACCGATACAGCCTTTAGTTTGGTGAAAAACCCTGCGCCGATTCCTTGGGCGGCCTACGGTGCGGCTGCCGGCGGTGCCTTGCTGGTGCTGTGGATTTTGATAAGAAGAGTCCGGAAAAAGCACAAGCGTGCTGCCACGGTAAAATAAAAAGGCATAAAAAAACAGCGACCACTTTGTGGCCGCTGTTTTTATTTTGCTTACAACTTGAGGGACAGTTACCGAATGATGTAGTTGGGCTTTTTACGTGGGGCGGTGCGTGCATATTGGCGCTGGGCATAACCGGAAAGCATACAGCAGGCAATCGGCTCCTTTTCCAGCCCAAAAGGTTCAAATAATTGGGGTGCTGCCATAAGGGCATATTTCAGATAGCCGTCGTGCAAGATACCCAAGCCGTTGGCAACTGCCATTAGCTCAATATTGCCGCAGGCAAGGCCTGCGTCCCACAAATTATCGGAAAAAACAAAAATGGCAGCAGGCGCATCGAAAAAGAAAGAGTCGGTGCCGTCGGCCAAAAACTTTTTATAAAAGCTATCGAAGGTTGCAGCCAAAGCAAAACTTTTTTCCTCATAAAAAGAGATGATTTGCGGCATGGCTTTCCAGAAGGCCTGCTTAAAAGCGGGCAGCTCCTGCTGCAAAACCAAAAAGCGTGTGGCCTGCGTATTTCGTGCAGTGGCTGTATGGCGCCCTGCCTCCATCATTTGCACCAGAACAGACTGCGGGATTTTTTGGTCGGTGTATGCACGGACGCTGCGGCGGAACTTGATAGTATTCAACAGGTTTTCCGGCTGTAGTGGAAAACTGGCGGGATTGTAATCGGTTACGTCTGCCATATCATGCATTGGCATGGAGATAGCGTTTGTGGGGCAGATAGCAACACAGTGGCCGCACGCAAAACAGTTTTTTATATAGGCGGCAGTGTTATCCGTTATGCGCAGCGCATTTGCAGGGCAATCCTGCACACAAAGCCCACAGCCGACGCATCGCTCGGTTTGTACAACAACACGTGGATTTTCCATAGATAACCGTCCTTTCTGCAAAAGTTAATGGATAAGCTCAGTATAGCGGAGGCTGTTAGGCGATGCAAGGCATCAGCAGCGAATTTCCACCTTGCTGCCGCCGGATTTTTCCTTTGTAACAACAACCTGCCGGTCGATGCGCTCCTTCAGCTCGGAAACATGGGAGATGATGCCTACAAGGCGGTTGCCCTCGGTTAGCTGGGCAAGGGCCTGAATGGCCTGCCGCAGGGATTCCTCGTCCAGAGAGCCGAAACCTTCGTCCACAAACATGGCGTCCAGTTTAATGCCGCCGGCGGACTCCTGAATCTCGTCCGAAAGGCCCAGCGCCAGCGACAAAGAGGCCTTGAAGCTTTCGCCGCCGCTCAGCGTTTTTACACTGCGCTGGGTTCCGTTGTTGTGGTCGATAACGTCCAGCTCAAGGCCGGACTGGCTGCGGTTGTTTTCGGCCTGCTGGCGGCGTACCAGCTCATACTGACCACCGCTCATTACCAGAAAACGCAGGTTGGCCCGACGGATAATGCGGTCAAAAAAGGTCATTTGCACATAGGTTTCCAGCATGACCTTGCCTTTGCCGCTTAGGTTGCCGGCGGCGGTTTTGTCCAGTGCGCTTACCCATGTGTAGCGAGCTTCCAAAGCTTGCAGCTCCTTGCTGCGGGCAAGCATATGCTGCTGTGCGGTTTGGTTTGCCGTATAGCGTGTGTGAACCGTTTGCAGCTGTCCGTTGATATGTGCCAGCTGTGCATTCAGGGCTTCCAGCTGCCCGTTGAGTGCCTCCATGTCCACAGGGGCTGCCTGTGCTAAGGCTTTTTCCATGGTGGCAATGCGGGCATCCAGCGCAGTTTGCTCCTGTGCGGCTTGCTGCAAAGCTTGCTGTGCCGCTTCCAATGCCTTTTCCATTTGGCTGCGCTGCTGTTTCCATTGATTGAGCTGTGCTGTGGCTTGCGCACCACTGGGGAACGGTAATGCGGCGGCAAGCTCCTTGGTTTTGGCTTCCTGCGCAGCGTACTGAGCCGAGATAGAAGCCAGCGCTCCGCTGCCGTTTTGCAAATTTTGCTGTGCCGTGGCAAGAGTTTGCTCCGCACAAGGCAGCTGTGCCTGTAAAGTGCGTTGTTTGCGTTTGGTTTCCTGCTGCAAGTTTGCACTTAACCGGGTCAATTGTTGTGCTAGGTCTGCCTGCTGCTGCTTTAACGCAGCGGGAGCGGTTTCCGGCGTTGCATTTGCAAGCAATTGGGGCAGCTGCTGTGCCAAACTTTGTGCAAGCTGTTCCGCTTTTGCAGACTGCTGGGCATGACGGGTGTGTGCATCGGAAATAGTTGCGGTTAGCTGCTGTAGGTTTGTTTGCAGCTTTTGCAAAAGGGCTTCCGTTTCCGACAGGGTGTTTTCCTGCCGTTTCTTGGTATCCAGCTGCTCCTTCAAATGCTGCCACTGGCTGTGCAGGGCCTGTATTTGTGCAGTGGTTTCTTCGGCGGCGCATTGCACCTGCTGGGCAAGTCCGTCCATTTCTAAAGTGCCAAGCAGTGCGGTCAGCTTGGTGTGGAGCGCGGTTTCCCGCCCTTCCAGTGTGCCACGCTGGCTGCTGGCATCTGCATTGGCGGCGGACATTTTTGCCTGAGCGTCCTCCATGGCAGCACGGGCAGCTTCCAGTTCTGCACGGGTAGGGGCTGCGGCGGTGTTCTTGGCCGGTGCCGGGTGATGGAGCGAGCCGCATACAGGGCACGGGGTGTCGGGCAGCAGGGTTTGTGCCAGAATGCCTGCCTGCTCGTCCAAAAAGGCTTTTTGCTTGGTGGTGTAGTCCTGTGTTAAGCGTGTGAATTCGGTGTAGGCTTCCTGATAGCGGGTTTGCGCCTGTAAGAGCTTACGGCGCAGGTCGGCACAGGTTTCCAGTTCGGTTTCTGCCTGTTTCAGCTCGGTTAAACGGGCGGATTGTTCCTTGCCTTTTGCCGAAACCTGCTCTTGCTCGGCGGCGGCGGATTCCAAGGATTTGATGCTTTGCCGCAGCGCAGCGATTTTTTCCTGCAAAGCGACGGATTGCTGCTGGGTGTGGTCGTAATCAGCCGTTGCCTTGGCTAAGTTTTCGGATTCCAAAGCAACCTGCTGCTGGGTCTGTTCGTAGTCTGCAAGGGCAGCTTGTAAGGTGTCCAGTGCGCGTAATTGTGTTTGCAAGTTTGTTTGCTGTGTAGTCAGCCGTTCCAGCGTCAGGTCAACATCCTGCAAAGATTCCAGTTGTGCACGCAAGGCGTCCAAGGATTGCTGGGCTTGCAGTTTGGCTTTTTCCCGTGCAGCCTGTGCCTGCTGCTCGGACAGGTTTTGCTGCCGAAGGGTTTCCAGCTGTGCCGCTTGCTGCGCCAAAGCCTGATACTGGGGCAAGGTGGATTCCAAAACAGCAATGTTTCGGTCCAGAGCTTCCCGCTCCGGCTGACGCTGGGTTTGCGCTTCCCACTGGGCTTTCCGTTCCTGCATAACAGGTGCCAGCAAGGTCTGCTCCTGCTTTGCCTGCGCAAGGCTTTGCCGGGTGCGCTGGATTTCGGTAGCCTGCCCCAGCTCGGTGTTTTTCTGGGCAAGGGCTTGGTCCAGATGGGTGCGCTGTGCGTTAAGCTGCGCTTCCTGTGCGGCATCCTGCTCCAGTAAAGCCTGTACCAGCTCCAGTGTTTGTGCGGTAAGCAGCTCCTTGTTTTGTGCCTTTTCCAGCATGGGAGCAAGGGGGTCACTTTCGGCACAGGACAGGCCGGAAATATATTGGTCTACACTTTTGCGGGCATCGTCGCAGGCGGTGCGCAGGTGCTTGGCTTCGTCGCTGATACGCTGCTGCAATTTTTCGTACTGCTGGGTTTTGAACAGCTGGCGGAAAATGCGCTGCCGCTCCGTGGTGTCGGCAAGAAGCAGCTTCATAAAATCGCCCTGAGCAATCATGGCGATGCGGGCAAACTGGGTGCGGTCCAGCCCCAGTACGGTTTGAATGGTGCTGTTTACCTCTCGCCACTTGGTAATCACCTGCCCGTCGGGCATGGTCAACTGGGCATCTGCCTTTTGCGTAGTAGAGCCGCTGCCACGCTTTGCAGGACGCTCGTATTCCGGATTGCGGCGCACGGTGTATACCGCATCACGGCAGGAAAAGGTCAGCTCCACAAACGTGGGGGTGGAAGGTGCGGCATATTTGGAGCGCATCATGCTGGGCTGACGGTTGTCGCCGCTGGCTTCGCCAAACAGTCCAAAGGTGATAGCGTCGAACAATGTGGTTTTGCCTGCGCCGGTGTCGCCGGTAATCAGGTAAAGGCCGCCGGTGCCCAGCTTGGTCATGTCCAGTTCTACCTGACCGGCATAGGGGCCAAAGGCAGACATACATAGTTTCAGTGGTCTCATAGGTCCTCCTTCCAGATTTCGCCAATCAGCGATTGGATAAGTGCAGCCTGCTCCTCACTCATGGGCTGGTTGTTCTGCTGTGCGTAAAATTGGGCAAACAAATCCATGGGGTGAACTTTTTCGATGTCACCGATGGTTTCCAGCTGTAATTGGGTGCGTGTGCGATGGTTGTCGTAATCCAGTTTCATCAAGTTGGGATACACGATGCGCAGTTTTGCCATGGCGTCCGGCACATCTTCCTCATCGGTAAGGGTAATGTGCAGGTAGTCCTCGGTATTGGTGTTTACCCAGTTGGGTTTGTAGGTCAGCTCGTTATAGGTGCCGCGCAGCTCACGCATATCGTGTAAGGGGGTTAGGGGTAACGTGCGAACAGCCAGCTCCCCTTTTGCGCCCAGTTCCACTACAGTTACGGATTTGTGGTGGTTCGCCTCGGAAAAAGAGTATTTCAGGGGTGTGCCGGAATAACGGATTCGCTCCGAAGAAACATTTTGCGGGCCGTGAATGTGCCCAAGTGCTACGTAGTCAAAGCCATCAAATGCGGCTGCGTCCACGTTGTCCGAGCCACCTACCGAAAGCTCCTCGGAATCCGAACGCAAAGCACCTGTAACAAACTGGTGGGTAACCAGTATGTTGCGCTCGGCTGTGTTGATGTGCATGGCAGAAACTGCACAGGTCAGTGCGTCGGTATAAGACTCGATAGGGGCATCGGGGAAAAACCGCCGCACATGGGCGGGCTTTACAAAAGGCAGTAAGTAAAAATGAACCGGACCGTAAGCGTCGGATACTGTAATGGGCGACACAGTGCCGTTGTAAACGGGGCTGAGATGGATGCCGCTGCCCTCCATCAGGCGTCCGCCAAAGGAAAGCCGCTCAGGAGAATCGTGGTTTCCGCTGATGATAAAAGCAGGCAGTCTGC
>RCNH01000721.1_pt1 | contig 14342 bp, 10 predicted proteins | sample 2041161 | NCBI WGS metagenome assembly RCNH01 (sample SAMN09708215, study PRJNA481090) | Feces metagenome, whole genome shotgun sequencing project. | biome: feces | host: Leptonychotes weddellii | place: Antarctica: Sion Island | collected 2010-03-01 | reverse complement strand
TGACAAAAGAGCGATCCTTTGCCATTGCTTAGGATGACATTTCCCTGTCATTCTGAGGGAACGAAGTGACCAAAGAATCTTTGCTTTTAGATTCTTCGCTGACGCTCAGAATGACGAAAGAGCGATCCTTCGCTATCGCTTAGGTTACATTTCCCTGTCATTCTGAGGAGCGCAGCGACGAAGAATCTTTGCTTTCAGATTCTTCGCTGATGCTCAGAATGACAAAAGAGAGATCCTTCTCTATCGCTTAGGATGACATTCCCCTGTCATTCTGAGGGAGCAAAGTGACGAAGAATCTTTGCTTGCAGATTCTTCACTGACGCTCAGAATGACGGAAGAGAGATCCTTCTCTATCGCTTAGAATGACATTCCCCTGTCATTCTGAGAAGCGCAGTGACGAAGAATCTTTGCTTTTAGATTCTTCGCTGACGCTCAGAATGACAAAAGAGAGATCCTTTGCCATTGCTTAGGATGACATTCCCCTGTCATTCTGAGGAGCGCAGTGACGAAGAATCTTTGCTTGCAGATTCTTCGCTGATGCTCAGAATGACGGAAGAGAGATTCTTCTCTATCGCTTAGGATGACAGGAAAAGGGTTTGGGGATTGCAAAAGCCCTCTCCGGGGCTGCCTGTGGGGCAGAGCCAGAGGGGGCTTGTATATTCGTGGGACTGTCAGGCGCCGAAGCGGTTAAAATAGTCATACAGCGGGGTCAGCTGCGAAAACAGAGCAGCCACCCGCTCCCCCAGCTCCGGCCCGAATAAATCCTCTCCCACCGGCTCCTGCCGGATGCAGCGGATATCCCCCCGCCACCCATAGTAGGGGGCCAGCTCCGGAATGGGTGCCTCCTTGGGGCGCTTATAGACCTTTCCGGCGGTCACCGGAATGCCGGTGGCCTGTTCCGTATCCGCCAGCAGCTGCAAAAACTGCCGGGGATTGGCGGCCCAATCCTGCCGAAATCGCTCCAGCATGGCCACCTTGGGCTGCCACAGCCCAAAACCATAGGCCGCCCCCTCCGGAGACAGCTCAAAAAACAGGCAGGGCATCTCCGCCCACCACTCCACATCGTGGCGAATGCTGAGCCACAGGCTCTCCTTGTAGGGCAGGGGGTGGTGCAGCCTTGCATCCCGGTAGATCCGGCTCACCTTCAGAAGATTGCCCGGCTGCTCCAGAAAGGGCTGAAACAGCTGCTGCCCCAGGGCCTTCATAGGCTCATAGAGGGTTTTTACATAGTCCTTTTTGTGCTGGGTGAACCACTCCCGGTTGTTATTCATACGGATCCCCCAGAGAAAATCCACGGTCTCCGGAGTAAAGCCTTCAAACATACTGCTGTCCTCTTTCTATTGGGTTTTTTCTTATCATACCCGCTTTCACCGATTTGTGCAACAAATTCTTTGAAAAAAGCCCCCGGCTCCGGGAGCCGGGGGACATCTGTAGGATCATTTCCGTTCGCTTACCAGCATGGGGGTCATTTTGGGCCTCTGGAACACCTCTTCAAATCGTCCGCATTTGACCATAAAGGCATAGTAGATATTATAACCGGAGCCGTACAGGGTCTCCGTGTTGCCCTGGCCCTTTGCCAGGATCACATCCGCCTCCTCCAGAGCCCTGCGGGCCTCATCCGACAAAAGAGACAGCTCCGTGCCGCCCACGTTGTTGCCGTTGTCGATCACGGAGAAGGGAATTCCCGCCAGCACCGCATCCTCCCGGGTGGCATCGTTGTGGGCAGGGCCGCCCCGGACACAGAATGTGATTTGCAGCTGGGGGTACGCCTCCGCCAGCTTCTCCGCCAGAATCCGGTCAAAGCAGATCTCCCCCGCATTGTCCGTCAGATACAGCAGCTTCTTGCCTTCAGACAGCTCCCCCAGGAACTTCTCATAGGTCTGCCTGTCCAGCTCCAGCTCCCCGGCTCTTTCCAGCATCTTATCCAGTTTTTCAAAGCTCACCTGCCCAAACAGGGCGGAAAAGTCGATATAATTTCCCAGTATTGCAAATTGCAGCGCCGAGAGGATCTTGTCCTCCGCTCTGTTCACGCAGCTGTAGACCTTATCCATCCGCTCCATTACAAAGCGGTTAGACTCTTCCTTCTCCTTGCGGAAGCGATCCGGCTCCAGACCGTAGTACTTTTCATACAGGGCATTGGTTCCCGGCCCCAGTGCAGGAGAGCTTGTCTCCTCCGGCGCTTTCAGAAACAGCTCCATCAGCTCCTTAATAAAGGCCGTAGCCGTCTGCTCGTCTCCCAGGGCTCTGGCTGTCTCCACATTCCGCTTGAGGTGGCACAGGATGCACTCGGTATTCATCTTAATTGCCATGGCTTATCCTCTGTCCAGATAATTGCGGATATGCCCCTCCAGAAGGGTGAGGGCCACCTGGTTTTTGCCGCCCTGGGGGATCACGATGTCCGCATACTTCTTGCTGGGCTCCACGTATTTTTCGTGCATGGGCTTTACGGTCTGCTGATACTGGCTGATGACCGACTCCAGACTTCTGCCCCGCTTATTCACATCCCGCTTCATCCGGCGGCAGATTCGGATATCCGCATCTGCATCCACGTAGATCTTCAGATCCATCAGATCCCGCAGCTCCTCATTTTCAAAAATAAGGAACCCCTCCACAATGATGACCCGCTGGGGAATTACCTTCACCGTGTCGTCGCTGCGGTTATGGACGGTAAAATCGTACTGAGGACACTCGATGCTCTTACCATGCCGCAGCTGATCCAGCTGGTAGATCATAAGGCTCGTATCGAAGGCACTGGGCTCATCGTAATTGAGCATACACCGCTCCTCATAGGACATCTCATCATGGCGCTTGTAATAATTGTCATGGCTCAGCACCGTGATCACGTCTCCGAACGTCGCAACCAGATTATTGACCAGAGTGGTCTTGCCGCTGCCACTGCCGCCGGCAATGCCGATTACCAGAATATCTTCCATCGTTTATCCTCCAAAGTCCCTTAGCAGTTTGCCGCAAAGCTCCAGAATCTCTCTGCTTTGCAGGCTGTTTTCGATTTGAATGCTGCCGGGGCCGTCATTTAACAGTCCGGCTCTCTCCAGACACCGCTGGGTCTGCCGGGCCGTGCCCTCACTGCCGTCCAGCAGCACGGTGCCCTCCCCCAGAATCCTCTCAATGGTGTTTTTGGCGAAGGGGTAGTGGGTGCAGCCCAGAACCAGCGCATCCAGCTTTCCCAGGTACGGTGCCAGCACCTGCCCCAGAAGCGCCTCTGTCTGAGGGCTGTCTGCCAGGCCCGACTCCACCAGCTCCACCAGTCCCGGGGCCGGGATCCGCTCCACAGTCACGTGGGGGAAGCGCTCCATCTGGTGGGCCAGCTTCTCCTCCCGGAGGGTCACCTGGGTGGCCATCACCCCGATATGTCCCCGGGGGAATCTGTCCGCCGCCAGCTTCAGGGCCGGTTCGATGCCCACCACGATCAGCTCCGGGTATTTCTGCCGCAGAAGGTCAATGGCTGCGGCGGTCGCCGTATTGCAGGCAATCACCAGGGCCTTGATCCCCCTGTCCATCAGCATGTCCACCGCATCCAGCGTGAGCTTCTGCACCTGGGCCGTGGTGCGGCCCCCGTAGGGCGCATTGGCAGAGTCCCCGTAGTAAAGATAGTTTTCATTTGGCAAGAGGGCAGCCAGTTGCCGCAGCACGCTGATACCGCCCACACCAGAGTCGAATACAGCAATCTTTTGGTTTTTCCTGTGCATCGCTTCACCAGCTTCCAATCCTAATCGGAGCTATTATAACAAAATTATGGTGCTCTTTCAATGTTTCATTTGTATTTTCCCCGGTTTTGCCCGGATACGGCAGAATAAAAAAGCTGTCACCGGCGGCGACAGCTTTTTTGCTTAGATGCCGCCCAGGGCGGCAATGGTCAGAAGTCCCAGATTATCCTCATAGATTTCGGGGAACTGACTGAGGGGCAGCGGATTGTTCCCCTGTCCCACCTCTACGGTGTATCCGGGCTTTCGGTACTCCTCGATAAACCAGTCCTTGAAGCCTGCGAAGCTGGACTGGTAGGGTACCTCCGCCAGGGTGTAGCCGCTGGCCTTTGCCATCTGCTGTCCCAGCTCCTCTGCCCCCGGCACCGGGATATCCCGGAACGTCCAGTAGATCTCCCGGCCCTGGGAGTGAAGGGCTATCACCAGATCCGGCTCCAGATACTCTGTAAAGCCCGACAGGGCCTGGGTCTCCAGCTGATTGAGGGGCGCTCTTCCCACATAGTCTCTGGGGGCGGGGGTCACATACCCCTGGGAGAACTTGATCTCCCGGGCCATCAGCCATCCGGCCGGGTAATTTAAGTTCAGATCCACCCCCAGAAGATTGGCCTTCCACCCCTCCGGGAAGGGGATCGTCGGATAGCGCAGGGCGATTTTTCTGGCCCGGTCATACTGGATATCCCCCGGGCTGATGGCCCCGGTCACCAGATCCACCCCGTCGGGGTTTACCATGGGAACCATATAGATGGTCACAGCCTCCGAAAGGGCCATGGCATCCTGTCCGTAAAAGGTACCCCCCTCCGCAATGGCCTGGGCCAGCTCCTCTGCGTATTTTAAAAGCACCAGAGACGTGATCCACTCGTTTGCATGGTGGGAGGCGGTGAAAAGAACCTTTCGGGGGCCACTGCCTATGACCAGGGTGGAAATGGGTCTTTGAAAGGCGGTGCTGCCCAGCACCTCACTGCGGATAAAGGGGTATTTTTCCATGAGTTTTTCTATGTAAAGGCTGTTTTTCTGGGACGTAATGGGAACCTCTGTATTGACAATCGGCATAACCTCACCTCCGGATATCCTATGCACCCCGCCAATCATATGTGCAAAAAATTCCCCAGACAACCGTCTGGGGAATGGCAGCATGTCAAAGAAGTATGTCATTCTGAGGAAACGAAGTGACCGAAGAATCTGAAAGATCCTTCGCTAGCGCTCAGGATGACAGGAGGCGCTCAGAATCGCACATAAATTACCCCGTTTACCCTGTGCAGCCTTGTACACACAGATGCGCCGTGACGAGTTGTTCGACAGCCTCAGATTCCCCATACAACTGTCTGGGGAATGGATTTAATTTTCCTCCTGAATGAGCAGCAGATCGGAGATAATGCTGTTGGACACCAGAAATCCCTTGGGGGTCAGATGCCACCGTCCGTCGTAGGTTTTCGCCGCAAGGCCCTCCGCCTGGCAGCGCTTCAGCTCTTTTTCCAGGGGAGCAAAAGGCATCAGATACTTTTTTTCGTATTCCTTCGGGTCAATGCCCATGACCGTCCGCAGCCGCATCATGAGGTACTCCCCGGCTCTCTCCCGGGGCGGTACCGGCTGCATCTCCCGGAGCACCTTGCCGCCGCTGCGAATGCCATCGATGTAGCCCCGCAGATCCCGGATGATGGCAAAGCGGCTGCCGCCGAAATCGGAGCTGGCATCGGGGCCGAAGCCCAGATATTCTCCGCCGTCCCAGTATTTGAGATTGTGCCGGGACACCTTGCCCTTTCGGCAGAAATTGGAGATCTCATACTGGTGGTAGCCCTTCTCCTGGAGGATCTCGATGGCTGCCAGGTACATATCCGCCTGGGTATCGTCGTCTGCCAGGTTGCAGCACTCCTGATACTCATAAAGAGGAGTCCCCTCCTCTACCTTAAGGCCGTAGCAGCTGATATGCTCCGGCATCAGCTGGAGCACATGGCGCAATGTGTTCTTCCAGTCCTCCAGTCTCTGGCCTGGCAGGCCGTACATCAGATCCACCGACACGTTTTTAAAGCCCAGCCTGCGGATCCGCTCCACCGCCGACACCGCCTGGGCATAGTTGTGGGGTCTGCCGATCCGCTTGAGGATCCGGTCGTCGTCGCACTGAATACCCAGACTGACCCGGTTAAAGCCCTCATTGCGCAGCTTCCGCAGCAGCCGTTCATTGACGGAATCCGGATTTGCCTCAAAGGTGATTTCCGCATGGCCCGCCACATGGAAGTTCCGGCGGATGGTGTTGAGGATCTTCACCATGCCGTCGGCTCCGAAATAGCTGGGGGTGCCGCCGCCAAAGTAGATGGTATCCACCAGATAGTTGGAGGCCTGCTGTCCTGCCTCCTTGATGTGGATGCAGATGGCGTCCAGATAGTCCTCCCAGAGCTTGGCATCCTTGGATGTCAGAGAGTAGAAATCACAGTACTCGCACTTACTCCGGCAAAAAGGCACATGGATGTAAATTCCAAGGGGTATTTTATTTTTACGAAACAGAAAAACCACGGGATCTTCTCACTCTCTCCTCATTCAAAAAACCACATACCGCTTAATCCTCATCCAGCTTGAGCACAGCCATAAAGGCCTCGCTGGGTACGGAAACCGTACCGAAGGTACGCATCCGCTTTTTACCCTCTTTCTGCTTCTCCAGCAGCTTCTTTTTACGGGTGATATCGCCGCCGTAACATTTGGCCAGCACGTCCTTGCGGAGGGCCTTGATGGTCTCACGGGCGATGATCTTGCCGCCGATGGCGGCCTGTACCGGGATCTCAAACTGGGCTCTCGGGATATTGTCCTTCAGCTTTTCGCAGATCTTTCTGGCTCTGGGATAGGCATTATCCGCAAACAGAATGAAGCTTAGGGCATCCACAATATCGCCGTTGAGCAGAATATCCAGCTTCACAAGACGGCTGGGGCGGTAGCCGATCAGCTCATAGTCGAGAGAGCCATAGCCCCGGGTACGGGACTTGAGGGCATCAAAGAAATCGTAAATGATTTCGTTTAGGGGCATTTCATAGTGCAGCTCCACCCGGTTGGCATCCAGGTACACCATGTCCTTAAATTCGCCCCGGCGGGAGGTGGCAAGCTCCATAATATTGCCCACGTACTCCTGGGGGGACATGAGGTTTACCTTCACAAAAGGCTCCTCTGCCAGCTCGATCTCCATGGGATCCGGGTAGTCGAGGGGATTGTCCACCATAATGGTCTCCCCGTTTGTCTTGGTGACCCGGTAGCTGACGTTGGGGGCGGTGGTGATGAGATCCAGATTGTACTCCCGTTCCAGCCGCTCCTGGATGATCTCCATATGCAGAAGACCCAAAAATCCGCACCGGAAGCCGAAGCCCAGGGCGATGGAGCTCTCCATCTCATAGGACATGGAGGCATCGTTCAGCTTGAGCTTTTCCAGGGCATCCCGCAGATCCTGGTACTTGGCACCGTCTGCCGGGTAAACGCCGGAGTAGACCATGGGCTGCACCTTCCGGTAGCCGGGCAGCGGCTCTGCCGCCGGATTCGAGAGGCCTGTGATGGTGTCGCCCACCTGGGTATCCGACACATTTTTGATGGATGCGGTGATGTAGCCAACTTCGCCGGCACCCAGCGCCTCCTGGGGGCTGAGGCCCAGCGGATTCATCGTACCCACTTCTACCACTTTATAAACAGCCCCGGTGGCCATCATTTTAATATCCATGCCCGCACGAACCGTACCCTCCTTGATCCGGGTGTACACGATGACACCCCGGTAGGAGTCGTACTGGCTGTCGAAAATCAGCGCCTGCAGGGGGGCATCCCGATCTCCCTTGGGGGCCGGGACATCCCGAACGATCATCTCCAGCACCGAGTGGATGTTGATTCCGTTTTTGGCGGAGATCTCCGGGGCATCCTCTGCCGGAATGCAGATAATGTCCTCGATTTCCGCCTTCACCTCTTCGGGGCGGGCAGAGGGCAGGTCGATCTTATTGATGACCGGAAGCACTTCCAGCCCTGCATCTGTTGCCAGGAAGGTGTTGGCCAGGGTCTGGGCCTCAACGCCCTGGGACGCATCCACCACCAGCACTGCGCCCTCACAGGCCGCAAGAGAGCGGCTGACCTCATAGTTGAAGTCCACGTGACCCGGGGTGTCGATCAGGTTAAGGTCATAGATCTCCCCGTCGTCGGCCTTGTAGGTCAGCTGCACGGCGGTTGCTTTAATGGTAATGCCACGCTCCCGCTCCAGCTCCATGGAGTCCAGAATCTGGCTCTCCATCTCCCGCTGATCCACTGCCTCGCACTCCTCCAGCAGCCGGTCTGCCAGGGTGGATTTGCCGTGGTCGATGTGAGCAATAATGGAAAAATTGCGAATTTTAGAAAGGTCGGTCATAGGATACACCTCAAAAGAAAGTGAAGTAAAAACGGCACTGAGAGCCATTTTATCAGTTTTTTGTAATTATACTGAATTTACATAAAAAAGGCAACTGTATGTTTTTAAAAAAATGGGGGAATACTGTCTTTGACAGCGACAAAAAACGTCCAAACACGCTTGTTTTGAAATTTTTTTGTAAAAACCCTTGTCAAAAAATCAGAATCAAGATATAGTCTAACAGCATATGAAAAATGAATTAGCAGATAAAGAGGGATTACATTATGAGTACAGCTAAAAAACCTGCGAAGCAACTTGAGGAGCTCCAGGCTGCGCTGCAAAAACTAATCGCACAGGGCCAGAAGGACGGTGTGATCCGCATGTCCGAGCTCAATGCCCATCTGGAGAATTTAGACCTGTCTCCCGAGCGGATTGAGGAGATCTATGACCGTCTGGAGGCCATGAACATTCAGCTGGTCACCGCAGAGCTGGATCTGGACATCAACGACGAGACCGGCAGCTCTCTGGGCGGCGATGTGGACGGTGACATCGACCTCAGCGACGTAGAGGAAGAGGATCTGGTGGATCCCGTGGATCTGGCTGCGGAGTACAATCTGGACGATCCTGTGCGCATGTATCTGAAGGAAATCGGTCAGATCAAGCTGCTGAGCGCCGAGGAGGAAGTGGAGCTTGCAAAGCGTGTTTCCGAGGGCGATCAGGTCGCCAAGAACAAGCTCACCGAGGCGAACCTGCGACTGGTTGTATCCATTGCCAAGAAATATTCCGGCAGAGGTCTGCACATTCTGGATCTGATCCAGGAGGGCAACACCGGCCTCATCCGAGCTGTCGATAAATTCGACTGGACAAAGGGAAATAAATTCTCTACATATGCCACCTGGTGGATCCGGCAGGCCATTACAAGGGCCATCGCCGATCAGGCACGTACCATTCGTGTGCCGGTGCATATGGTCGAGGTCATCAATAAGGCCACACGCTGCAACCGGAAGCTGGTGCAGGAGCTGGGCCGTGAACCCACTGTGGAGGAGATCGCCGCCGAGCTGGGGCTGCCTGTTGAGAAGATCATCGAGGCAAACCGCACCGCTGCCGACACGCTGAGTCTGGACACCCCTGTGGGTGACGAAGAGGACACCTCCATCGGCTCCTTCGTGGAGGACGAGCGCACCCCCGGCCCTGCCGACGCCACCTCCAACGCCCTGCTTGCAGAGGCACTGAAGGAAATCTTAGACACCCTCACAGAGCGGGAGGCTGATGTGCTCAGAATGCGCTTCGGCATGTACGACGGCCGCACCCATACCCTGGAAGAGGTGGGGCAGATCTTCGGCGTTACCCGTGAGCGTATCCGCCAGATTGAAAACAAGGCCATTAGAAAACTGCGCCACCCCAGCCGGGCAAAGAAGATCAAGGACTTCTACTGCTGATCTTTTTGGGCGCTGTCAAACTTTTATCCGCTGATCCATTCCCTCCGGGATTCCAGAAGAATCCCGGAGGGTTTGTGTTGTTCTGCCTCTTCTGAAAGGCTCTGTCCCGCCTCAGCGCCCTGCGCCTCTGTTTTTATAGGAGAGCCGGAACGGTGTCCGGCACGGCTGCTTTTTATTTTACATACTTTTCCTATCCGGAACTTCCATATGGAACAGTTTTCCCCCAGATATCCCCAACATTCTTGCATTTTTGTGATAAATGTGTTAGAATGGTACAGAATTCCGGCAAACGATAGATTTCTCAGAAGGGAGGCGGTAGCTTGCGCCGCATACGCATCCTGTTTCTTTGTGCAATCACTGTGCTGTGTCTGTGTATCAGCGCAAATGCAGCGACGGAGATCTCCAAGATGAGCATCCACGCCGTTGTTTCCAGCGATGGATCCAGTCAGTTCACCACAACTGTGAGCCTCCATCTGGATGAGAGTGTGGATTCTCTTCTGTTTCCCCTTCCCAAAGAGGCCGTCAATATCTCCTTAAACGGCTCCAAAACCCGCACCCATGCCTCTGAAACCGCTCTGTATATCGACCTTACCAAGGTCCTCGGCAATTTTACCGGAGACTTTTCCTTTGCCCTCAGCTACAATCTGCCCAACATGGTTACGACCACCGATACGGAAGCCCTCCAGCTGCGGCTTCCTCTGATGTCCGGCTTTGCATATCCCACAGAGCTTCTGGAATTCTCCGTGGCTCTTCCCGGCGAGTTCTCTGCAAAACCCGGCTTCAGCAGCGGCTATCACCAGGCCAATATTGAGCAGTTTCTCTCCTATGAGATCAATTCTGCCACCATCACCGGACAATCTAAGACCGCCCTCAAGGATCATGAGACACTTCTGATGATTCTGCCGGTTTCCGAGACGCTGTTTCCTCAGACCACGGACGAGGTCATCAACTACACAGAAGCACTCATCGCTCTGGCTGTCTGTGCGGCTCTGGCACTCATCTACTGGATCCTGTTTTTACGGGGACTTCCTGTGTGGAGCAAACCCCAGACCACGCCCCCGGAGGGCTACAACGCAGGTCAGCTGCGCTCCATTCTCTATCTGCAAGGCACCGATTTGACCATGATGGTCTTCAGCTGGGCGCAGCTGGGCTATGTGATGATCCAGCCCAACCGGCGTGGCCATGTCTATCTGCACAAGCAGATGGAAATGGGCAACGAGCGCAGCAGCTTTGAGCGCCGCTGCTTCAACTCCCTGTTCGGGAAGCGAAATATGGTGGATGCCTGCGGCACCCACTACGCCGCCCAATATGCCAAAGTCTCCAAAATGGAGCCTAACATTCAGTCCTTCATGCGCAGGCACTCCGGAAATCTGAAGGTTTTTCGGGTCCTCTGCGGCCTCATCGGCCTGTGCTGCGGCGGCATTCTGGGTTCGGCTCTCAGTGTCGGCGCCGCCTCCCAATTACCCTTTGTCATTCTGTTCGCCCTTTTGGGCTTTGCTGCCACCTATGCCATGACCCTCTGGGCCGTGTCCATTTTCCAGCTGGAAAAATCCCGGCTCTGGCTGACCCTGGTGCTGGCTGTGGTGTGGATTGTATTCTCTCTGATCGCCGGACAGCCCCTTGCCGGATTTTCCGGTGCCGCTGCGGGTTTTCTGGGGGGACTTCTCCTTGCCATCGGCGGACGGCGCACGGAGGCCGGAAAGCAGGCCACTATGCAGGTCGTGGGACTACAGCGGTATTTCCTCCGGGTCTCCCGGCAGGAGCTACAGCGCATCTGCCAAACCAATCCCGAATACTTCTTCGATCTGGCCCCCTACGCACTGGCTCTGGGCACGGATCTGCTGTTTGCCCAGCGTTTTGGCAAAAACCATCTTCCCCCCTGCCCCTACATCTACACCGGCAAAGACGAAGATATGACCGCCGCAAAGTGGGCGCTTAAAATGCGCAGGATCGTAAACACCATGTCCGCCCACAAGAAAAACACCTTCCTCGGCCGGGTCATCCCTCACTCTGCACGGCCACGCCGGTAATATTTCTCACCCAATCCACTGTCGATTTTTTCACGGCACAGGCCCAAAAGGTCTGTGCCGTAATCTTTTACTAGGAAATGTTCCGGGAGTTTTTGGGAGGCACCAAAACGTTTCGTGAATTTTTCTGTTATCCTGCACAAAAAACCAATTCGTATATCCCATTTTGCTCAGTTTTACGCACAATTACCCCAGTATTGTCCGGAAAAAGTGACGGGATTCGACATTTTTTGAAGCTCTATGGATTTTATAACACGAAACGTTTCGGGCCGTTCCTCTTATGGAATTTTCCCCCTTACACGCAGGCGCTCTCCCATGGCTTACAGCGTTTTCTATTCCATACAGGGCAGCGCCGCAGCACCGGATTCCTTTTCTTGACAGCCCCTGTGTTTTTCCCTATAATGAATCTGTGTCACAAAACACTCCATAAGAAAAGAGGTAACAAAATGAATACACAGCCAATTTATGCGACCCCTGTTGCAAAGCTCAAGACCAACCGTGGTGTGCTCAAGCTGATCCTTTTGGGCTTTATCACCTTCGGTATTTATCCCGTGATCTCCATCGCCAACATGTCCAGCGACCTCAATCAGGTTGCAGGCCGGTATGACGGCAAGAGTACCATGAACTACTGTCTGCTGTTTTTCCTGGTTGCCCCCCTAACCCTGGGAATTGCCTCCTTTGTATGGTTCCATCGTTTTTCCGGCAGAATCGGAAGGGAACTGAGCCGCCGCAACATCGGCTACGGCTTCGGCGCCGCTTCCTACTGGGGCTGGAATGTGCTGGGTTCCCTGATTCTTGTAGGGCCGTTCATTTACCAGCACAAAATGTGCAAGGCCATGAACCTTTTAAACGCAAACTACAATTTAGTCGGTTAATAAAAGGGGCAGAGCGATCAGCGCTCTGCCCTTTTTGTGTGCCCGAAAGTTTCTTCGGTCACTTCGCTCCCTCAGAATGACAGGAAATGACAATACCGAGCGGGTTAGGGAAGTAACAATTACTGACCAGGCACATCACGCATTTACAGCAGGCATAGCCTACTGTGCCTGTTGCCTGCCGGCGGCGGTACTTTCTTGTCCTGAACAAGAAAGTACCCAAAGAAGTAAAGAAGTCAGCAAAGGGGAGGGTTTGAGGCACCGGCTCCCGCCGGTGAGCCACCTCCCCTTTGAACCCCTCCAGGCACGCCCTTACGAAAGTGCTAGAGAACGTTTTGGTGCACCGGCTCAGTGACGGTGGAAACTAGAGAGGTTCTGCATCCAACTTACAGAATTTATCCGTCATTCTGAGCGTAAGCGAAGAATCTGAAAAAAAGATTCTTCGGGTGCTTCGCACCCTCAGAATGACAAGAGAGGACGATGCTGCACCGCAGGAACGATACCGAGCGCGGTGCGTCGCGCAGCGAATCCAAATAGAATGATTGCCGGGGGCAATCACACCGTAATTTATTGTCTGGGCAGTAGCGATTACTGCCGCACCAATCACGCATTTGCAGTGGGCCATGCCCGCCCGGCTTAGCCCCAGAGGGCGGAGAGCATGGGGATGACCTGCTTTTTCCGGCTCATCACACCGGGCAGGAACAGAGTGTTGTCCTTGGGCGTGACACCAAAGGCCTGGTGGATGGTCTCGTCGTCCCCCAGATAGACAATCTGGGTGCCTTCCTTCAGCACATCGGTTAGCATCAGAATCATCATAGTGAGATTCTTTTTCTGCATGTTGGCCTTCATCAGCTCCAAAAATTCGTCCTTCCGCTCCAGCATCTTGGGGCTGTCCACACAGGTGATCTGGGTCACTGCCAGATCGTGGCCTGCAATGTGGAATTCCTTGTAGTCCGCAAAGAGCAGATCGTCGATGGAGCGGTTTTCCGAGGATGCGGAGAAAATCTCCTGCCCCAGCTCCTCCAGAGAGATGTTGGCAATTCTCGCCATCCGCTCAGCGGTGCGGATATCCTGGGGGGTGCAGGTGGGGGATTTGAACATGACCGTGTCGGAGATAATGGCGGCCGCCATCATGCCTGCCATGTTGGCAGAGGGCATGAGCCCCTTGTCCTGGAACATGCTGGCGATGATGGTATTGGTAGAGCCTACCGGCTCATTGCGCACATAAATGGGGTTTGTGGTCTGAATGTCCGCCAGACGGTGGTGATCGATGATCTCCAGAATTTCCGCCTCCTCCAGACCGGGGACGGACTGGGCGGCCTCGTTGTGATCCACCAGTACCACACGCTTGCGGCGGGGACGGAGCAGATGGTACCGGGTCAGTACGCCCACGACCTTCTCCTCCTCGTCCAAAATGGGATAGCAGTGCTCCCGGAATTTCAGAACCTGCTCCCGTACCTCGTCCACCCGATCCTCCAGATGGAAGCACACCAGGTCGCTGCGCTGGCAGATCCGTCCGGCAGGCACCGACTGGAAAATGAGCCGTGCCACCCGGTAGGCATCGTAGGGGGTGGAGATGATGCAGGTGGTGGTGGGCATGCTCCGCAGATCCTCGTCCAGCTCTGCCTGGCAGAGCACCAGGCAGTTCACGTTCATCTCCAGAGCCCGACGGATCATATCCGGCTGGTGGCCGCAGAGCACAATGGAGTCCTTCCGGTTAAACAGCAGATTGTCCCGGCTCTGGGGCAGGGCGATGGTCACCTCGCCCGAGAGCATGTCGATATTCTCCCCGGCGGCGTTCAAGAGCTTTCCCTCCAGTACGGAGAGCACATTGAACAGGGGAACCTGCTCCAGCGTGCCTGCAATGGCCTGCTCCATGTTGTAGCTTGCCACATTTTCCCGGGAGAGCATACCATACAGGGTGCCGTCCTCGTTGACAACCG
>RCNH01000593.1_pt1 | contig 14346 bp, 15 predicted proteins | sample 2041161 | NCBI WGS metagenome assembly RCNH01 (sample SAMN09708215, study PRJNA481090) | Feces metagenome, whole genome shotgun sequencing project. | biome: feces | host: Leptonychotes weddellii | place: Antarctica: Sion Island | collected 2010-03-01 | reverse complement strand
AAAGGGAACAGTTCTTAAAGAATTCGGGAGCATAGCTCAGTTGGTTCAGAGCGTCTGCCTTACAAGCAGAGGGTCGGGGGTTCGACTCCCTCTGCTCCCACTACAAAAGAAAAGCAGTCTGATTCTTCAGGCTGCTTTTTTTCGGTTCAGAACAGTCGTACGGTCTTACTTGTTCAGGATCAGACGCGTGAACTGTTGTCTTTCGTCCTGGGATGCGACGGCATTCTGCCAGTTCTGGATTTCAGCGAAAAGCTTTTTCGCTTTTTCTGCTTTGCCTGCATTCGCGATCTCTGTCGCTTGCGCGAATTTGTCCGCCATCTTTTCCGGGGTGCTCTTGCAGGATGAAACAGCGACGATGGCAAGCAGTACGCTTGCAAATGTGATGATACGTTTCATTCGGTTTCTGGTTTAGTACGTTCGGTTCAGTCATGCAGTCCTGAAGGCTGCATGCGTAAAGATATGCAAAAATCTTTTAAAGGACAAATCATTCCGGCCGGTATGAAGAGAAAGAAGCGCTGCTCCCGGAAAGGGAACAGCGCTTTTGTTGAGATACCAAGATTCGAACTTGGACAGACAGAACCAAAATCTGTAGTGCTACCGTTACACCATATCTCAATACCGTGTGCAAATATATCACTATTTTTTCTTACCTGCAAGAGAATGGGCTAAAGCAGGCCGTAAATCATGTTCCAGACCAGAAAACGGGAGAATTTACCGACCAGCAGCATCAGTATCGTCCATCCTTGCTTGGTCTTGTAGAAACCCAAGGCCAGGGCGATTATGTCTCCTATGACCGGAACCCAGCAGATCAGTGCGGCCCAGATGCCGTACTTATCGATCGTCAGCTTCTGTTTTTCCAATGTTTCTGGCTTGACCTTGAACCATTTCTCGATCCATTCCCATTTTCCGATCCAGCCGACCCAGTAGGTCAGCACACTTCCGATCCAGCTTCCCAACGTACCCATGAACAGGCAGCCGACTGGATTCTGCGTGGCATGCAGCACGGCGAAATAGATGGCATCGGAACTGAACGGAATGATCGTCGCCGCCAAAAAACATCCGAGGAAAAGGCCCCATAGACCCAAAGTTGTCAACATGCCCATGTCAGCTTCGTTTCTTCTTGAAGAAATCAGCCACCAGGCTGCTGCAGGAGTCTTCCATGACTCCGGAAGTGATCTTGGTCTTCGGGTGCATCAGTGAGGGAGTGAAGCGGGAATAGCCCCGTTTCGGGTCACCGGCTCCATAGATGATTTCTCCGATCTGTGACCAGGCCAGGGCACCGGCGCACATCGGACAAGGTTCGACGGTCACATAGAGCGTGCAGTCGTTGAGATATTTCCCGCCGAGAGCTTCCGTCGCGGCGGTGATCGCGATCATTTCCGCATGAGCCGTCGGGTCGCCGAGTCGTTCGGTCATGTTGTGTCCCTTGCCGATGATACGGCCTTTGCAGACGACGACAGCCCCGATAGGGACCTCGTCTTCCGCTTCTGCTGCACGCGCCTCTTTCAAGGCTTCCTGCATGTATCTTTCGTGGTTCTCCTGCATCATCTAATTCTTGAAACTATGTACAGGTGCCGGAATCCTTCCTTCTCGGTTCACGAAATCGCTGCAGCTGAAGGTGCTGACTTTCATGACCGGAGCATGGCCCAGCAGTCCGCCGAACTCCACTGAATCTCCGACACTTTTCCCTACGACCGGAATGATCCTGACAGCGGTGGTCTTCTGGTTGATCATGCCGATCGCCGCTTCATCGGCGATGATGCCGGCAATCGTCGTTGCCGGTGTGTCTCCCGGAATCGCGATCATATCCAGTCCTACGGAGCAGACACAGGTCATCGCTTCCAGCTTCTCGATACATAGCGCTCCACATTCCACGGCCTCGATCATTCCCTGATCTTCGCTGACCGGAATGAAGGCACCGCTCAGTCCGCCGACATAGGAAGAAGCCATGATGCCACCTTTCTTCACCTGATCGTTCAGCATGGCCAACGCTGCGGTTGTTCCAGGAGCTCCTGCCTTTTCCACGCCTATTTCTTCCAGGATGTCCGCCACGCTGTCTCCGATGGCCGGAGTAGGGGCCAGGGACAGGTCAATGATGCCGAATGGAATGTTCAGGCGCCTTGAGGCTTCCTGAGCGACCAGCTGTCCGACTCTCGTGATCTTGAAGGCGGTTTTCTTGATGGTTTCGCAGAGAACCTCGAAATTCTGACCTCTGACTTTCTCAAGTGCATACTTGACGACTCCCGGTCCGCTGACGCCTACGTTGATCACGGCATCGGCTTCAGTCACTCCATGGAAGGCTCCAGCCATGAACGGGTTGTCATCCGGAGCGTTGCACAGGACGACCAGTTTCGCGCAGCCCAGTGAATCCTGAGTCGCCGTGAGCGCCGCAGTCTTCTTGACGGTTTCTCCCATCAATCGGACGGCATCCATGTTGATGCCGGTCTTCGTCGAGCCGACATTGACTGAAGAACAGATTCTTTCCGTGGTGGACAGGGCTTCCGGAATGGATTCGATCAGGAGCTTGTCGCTGGCAGTCATGCCTTTAGATACGATGGCGGAATAGCCGCCGAGGAAGTTGACCCCGATTTCAGCGGCCACTTTGTCCAAAGTGCGCGCGATCTCCGCGTAATCATGCGGAGTCTTGCAGCAGGTTGCTCCGACGAGGGAAACAGGGGTGACGGAGACCCTCTTGTTGACGATAGGAACTCCGAATTCAGCTGCGATGTCCTCTGCGGTACGGGCCAGATTGCCGGCGTACTTGAGGATCTTTGTCCTGATCTTTTCACAAGTTCGCTGCAGGTCGCTGTCCGCACAGTCCAGCAGACTGATGCCGATCGTGATGGTCCGGACATCCAGATTCTTGTGCTCGATCATGTTGTTGGTCTCCAGGACCTCATGTATGTTGATCATGATTTCTTGTGCTTGAAAGGGTTAGATACGGTGCATCTTGTCGAAGATGTCTTCTTTCTGACATTTGATCTGGACGCCGGTATCTTCTCCGAGCGTATCGATCTCATGGGCGAAAGTGGTGAAGTCAATCTTCATTCTGGAAGTGTCGACGATCATCATCATGTTGAAGAATCCTTGCACGATTGTCTGTGAGATGTCCAGGATGTTGACATCGTTGCCGGCAAGATAGGTGCAGACTTTGGCGATGATGCCGATGGTGTCTTTGCCGACGACAGTAATGATTGTTCTGTTCATGTACTTGATTTTTTATTAAGTTGTAAATGTACATAAAAAAGGAAAAACGGACAACCTGCCGGTCATCCGTTTCCTTCATCTTCTCCCCTGAATAATGAAAGACATCAGGGTAGGACTGCTAGTATCTGTCTTCAGATGATACAGTCAATTTCTTACGTCCGTGGCGACGACGTGCAGCGAGTACACGACGGCCGTTAGGAGTAGACATGCGCTCGCGGAATCCATGTTTGTTGCGGCGCTTGCGCTCTGATGGTTGGAATGTTCTTTTCATTATCTTTTGTTTTTAATATTCTATAAGGGAGTGCAAAGGTAAGCTTTTTAAGATTAATTGCAAAATTTTTCAATGTAAATGACAAGTTTTTCTGAAAAATAGTCGTCGTGCAGCCAACTGTCTATCGGCCAGGTATGCACGGAACCCTTCGGCAGCTGGAAACGAGCCATGGTCCTGGAGATTTCTTCCGTGATGTCTCCGCCTTTCAGGTAGAGGATCCCCCGGTTGTATTTCCCTTTCACCCAAGGCATGAAATTGTCCAGGGCGGTCACGGCGCGAGACACGACGAAGTCGAATTTCTGCGGCAGGGATTCGGCTCTGGCATTGACTGTGGTCACATTGGCCAGGCCCAGAGCAGCGGAGACTTCCCGGGCGACGATGATCTTTTTCCCGACGGAATCACAGAGGGTGAATCTTACGTCCGGGAAGAAGACGGCCAGCGGGATGCCGGGAAATCCGCCTCCGGTCCCCAGGTCAAGGATGGAGTACTCGGCCCCATTGACCTGAAGTTCTTTATAGATTTCCGGTTGCCGAGCTTTCAGATAAGCGGCGATTCCGAGGGAGTGCAGGACATGGTGACGGTAGAGTTCGTCGATATCCTTGCGGGAAATGACGTTGATCTTGGCGTTCCATTCCCGGTACAAGCCTTCCATGGCCTCGAAGGAGGCGAACTGAGCTTCGGTAAGTTCTGGAAAGGTGTTTTCCAGCATCGTCTTAAATTCTTTGAATTCCATTTCTATAAGAGGTTAGATCTCGTCGGAGATGTCCATCATTTTCAACAGCTGGGCTTTGGCCCGTCTGATCTTTGTCTTGACTGTATTCAGGGGCAGGTCCATCGCATCGGCGATTTCCTTGTAGCCGAAATTTTCGATGAGATTCATTTTCGCGACCTGCTTGTAGTCGTCCTTCAGTTTCTCGATGTTCGTCAGCCACTTGTCGTATTCCTGCTGCTTGATGATGTCCTCTTCCGGATTGTGCATCGGAGCGGGAATCGTGCTCAGTTCGCTGAAGTCATCGTTGAGTGAGGTTGTCGGCATGTTGCTCTTCTCCCGGTCATGCTTGCTCAGGTGGTCGAAGGCGGTGTTCCGGGCGATGCGGTAGAGCCACGTAGAGAACTTGAAGGCCGGGTTGTAGCTGGCGATCTGGCTGAAAGCTTTCTGGAAGCTTTCGAGACAGATGTCTTCCACATCTTCTTTCTGTGAAACATACTTGGAGATATGGTTCTTCACACCGCTGCTGTAGCGGGTGTACAGGACAATGAAGGCCGCCTGGTTCTGTGCGACGGCTTCCTTCACCAGGTCGGTGTCCGGCATGTCAATGAGCTTCGAGCCAGTTCTTTCCATAATTGCATTCTACGGTTAATGGAATCGACAGCTGCAGTACGTTCTCCATTTCCCCGGTAACCAGGGTCTGGAGCGCAGCCGCTTCGTCCGGTGTGGTATCAAATACGAGTTCATCATGAATCTGAAGAATCATCCTGCTCCTCATTCCTTTCTCCCTCATCTTCCGGTCGATCCGGGCCATCGCGATCTTGATGATGTCCGCAGACGTGCCTTGAATCGGGGCGTTGACGGCATTCCTTTCCGCTAAGGCGCGGACGGTCGCGTTCCTGGCCGTGATGTCCGGAAGGTAGCGTCGACGTCCGAACAGGGTCTCGACATAGCCGTTCTCACGGGTCGAGGCGATGGTCTTCTCGATGAAGGTCGAGATGGACGGAAAATTCTCGAAGTAATCGTCGATGATCTTCTTCGCTTCCTGACGGGTAATCTTCAGGCGCTGGGACAGACCGAAGGCAGAGATTCCGTACATGATGCCGAAATTCGCAGTCTTGGCAATCCGGCGCTGGTCTGGTGTCACGTCTTCCAGATTCATCTTGAAAATCTTGGCCGCCGTCATCGCATGGACATCGAGTCCGTGCTTGAAGGCTTCTATGAGATGGGCGTCCTGGCAGAGATGGGCCATGATTCTCAGCTCGATCTGCGAATAGTCGGCGGACAGGATGAGTCCGTCCGAAGTGGAAGGGATGAAAGCCTTGCGGATTTCCTTACCTCTTTCCGTGCGGATCGGGATGTTCTGCAGGTTCGGGTGGGAAGAACTCAGTCTTCCGGTAGCGGTCTGCGCCTGGTTGAAAGTCGTATGGATCTTGCCGCTGACCGGTGAAATGTAGGAAGGCAGAGGCTCGATGTAGGTGGACAGGAGTTTCCGGACGCCGCGGTATTCCAGGATATCGCCTACGATCGGATTCCGATCCATGAGTCGGGTCAATGTCTCTTCATCGGTCGGATAGCTCTTGGCACCCTTCTTCATCTTCACGGTCGGATCCAGCTGAAGTTTTTCGAAAAGGACGGTGCCGATCTGTTTCGGAGACATGATGTTCATGTCCGGTTCACCGGCCGCTTCACGGATCCTGTCCTGAAGATCAGCCAGTTCGGTACTCAGCTCGCCGGAAAAATGCTGCAGCTGCTGCAGGTCCAGCTTCACGCCGGCGCTTTCCATGCGAGCCAGGACGCTGATCAGCGGTTCCTCGATCTCGTCATAGAGGTGGAGCAGACCCTTCTGCTCCAGTTCCTGATGGACGGCAGTTCCTAAGCTGACCAGCGCAGCCGCTTCTCTGAGCGCTCGGTCATCCGTGGTCTCCGCTTCCTCTGCCGCATCGTTTGCGAAATCATCGAAGAGCGAGGCCTGTACCGGCTCCGGCGCCTCAGTCTCCGCATCAAGGTCGATGTCCAGATAGGCCCGGGCCAGAATGTCGGTCCGATGGCTCTTTTCCGGATTGATGAGGTAGTGCATGAGCTCAATGTCCAGCAGATGTCCTTCCAGACTGACTCCTGCATGTATGAGAAGGTTGTAGCTTTTCTTGAGGTCTGTTCCGTATTTGTCAATGGCAGCGTCTTCCAGCAGGGGATAGAAGTCTTCAAGGCTGCCCTTTGAGGCGTAGGCCTTTCCGTTTTCCTCCACACCGATGAGGACAGCGTGGATCGGAGCGAAGATGCCTTCTTCCGCGGTCTGCAGGAGCAGAGCACATTTCTTCCGTTCCGTCGCTTTCCGGCAGATGACAGCCGGTTCCAGCAACTCATAGCTGAACTGCTTTTCCTGGGTCGGGGCTGTCTGCGTCTTCAGTTCCGGCAGATGCTTTTTCAGGGAGCCGAATTCGAATTCAGCAAGGATGGCTGCGATCTTTTCCGGCTGGTCGAAACCGATGCGGGTCTGCTCCAGATCCAGGTCAATGTCAATGTCGGTCTTGATGGTCACGAGTTCGTGGCTCAGCCCGATGTGCGGCTCCGCTTCCTTGAAATTTTCCTGCTGCTTGGCACTCAGCTCGTCCAGGTGCCGGTAGATGTTCTCCACCGTGCCGTATTTGGCGAGCAGCTTGCTGGCTCCGACCTTTCCGACACCGTGGACACCCGGTACGTTGTCTGCTGTATCTCCGCAGAGGGTGAGCATCTCGATGACCTGATGCGGTTCGTTGATGCCCAGCTTCTCGCAGAGATTGCTCGGGTCAATGATCTCGTCATCGCCACCGGATTTGCCGGGCTTGAACTGGAAGATATGCTCGGAAATGAGCTGACCGTAATCTTTGTCGGGGGTGACCATGTAGACGGTGTAACCTTCCTGCTCGCCTCGTTTGGCTGCAGAACCGATCACGTCGTCCGCCTCGAAGCCCTTGATCATCAAGGTAGGGATGCCGAAGGCCTCGCAGATCCTCATGAGCGGGTCCAAGGCATCGATCACCAGTTGGGGAGTCGCGTCGCGGTTGGCCTTGTATTCAGGGAAAATCTGGTTTCTGAAAGTGCCTCCCGGTGGATCGAAAGCGACCGCCAGATGGGTCGGCTGCTGTTTCTCGATCAGTTCGAGGAGGTACTTCGTGAATCCGAAAAGAATGGAAGTATCTACTCCTTTCGAGTTGATCATCGGGCGTCTGAAAAAGGCATAGTACATCTTGAAGATCAAGGCATGGCCGTCTATCAGATAGAGTGTCTTGTCCATATGGAAAAATGAGTCTTTCTAATCAATTGTTAAAAGGTCAAATATAGGAAAGATTTTCAAGAAGTGAAACATCTGCCGGGAGAAGTTTCAGAAAATCAGCGCGTCTGGCGCCGGTGGAAAGACATGACGGGCAGGATGGAGATGACCAGTCCGGAAACGGATACTCCTACCGCGGTCAGCAGCACGTCTGTCCAGGAAATGATGACAGGGTAGGCATCGATCAGGAAATTTCCCGGCATTCCGATGAAACCGAAGGTCTGCTGGGCCCATGCGAAACCTGTGCCGACGATCAGACCGGCGGCCATGCCGAACAGGCAGATGAACCAACCTTCCAGAATGAAGATCCCTCGGACGGTCTTGTTCCTTGCCCCGAAACTTTCCAGGGTCTTCATGTCTTCCCGTTTCTCGATGAGGAGCATGGAAAGACTGCCGAAGATATTGAACAGGGTAATGAGGACGACGAAGAAGAGGATCAGGAAAATGGCTCCTTTCTCGTAGCGCATCATCTTGTACAGAGATTCGTTCTGCTGGAAGCGGTCCTTGACCAGATAGGCTTCTCCGATTTTCCGGGTGAGCGCTTTCTGGAAGGCACTGATCTGTGCCGGAGTCGTACCAGGGACGAAGCGGATCTCAAGAGCGGAAACTTCCTTGTCGTAATCCAGAAGTTCCCTCATTTTCCCGATTGGCAGGATGAGGAGCTTGCTGTCCACTTCATTGTTGATGGTGAAGAGGGAAGAAGGCCAGACATTGATGCTTTCGAGAGCGGCGGCCGGATTGCTCATGGAGACACGGCGCGTCCTGGACGGGAACCAGATCTCGATCGGAGTACGGAAATGTGGACGGATTCCCAGTTCGGAAGCAAGGCCGAGACCGACGCTGGCCTTCGGGATATCTCCGAAACGGAGTTCGAATTTACCTTCGTAGAGATGATTTCTCAAGGTTGAGGTCTCCTCATAGGTCCGGTCCACGCCTCTGGCGGTAGCGGTCCGCTGTTTTCCGTCATAGCTGATGAAGACTTGCTCTTCCAGGATATCGCAGACCGTTTCCACATCCGGCGCATCCTCGATCCATCCGAAGGTGTCTTCGTCCGGGACAAAGACTTTTCCTTCCGCAGGAGTGATGCAGAGATCCGGCTCGATCGTGCCCATCATGTCCTTGATGAGGGAATCGAAGCCGTTGTAGACTGAAAGGATGATGATGAGGGCCGCGGTGCCGATGGCAATGCCGATGGCACTTATCGTCGAGATGATGTTGATCACTTGATGTGATTTCTTGGCGACAAGATACCTTCTGGCAATGAACACCTCCGGCCTCATGGAGTCTTGTTATTTCTTGAGAAGCTCTTCGATATGCTCGACATAATCCAATGAACTGTCGAGGTAGAAGATGATTTCAGGGATGATCCTCAGCTGCTTGCTCATCTTGTTGCCGAGCTCGCCTCTGAAGGCCTTGACATTGGTCTGGAGTGTTTCCATCACGGCATCGGCCTTGTCGGACGGGAAGATGCTGACATAGATCTTCGCGACGGAAAGGTCCGGACTGATGGTGACACCGCTGACGGAGACCAAGGCACCGCCGAAGGCTGCCATGCCTTTGCTGCGGATGATCTCAGCCATATCTTTCTGTATTTCTTTAGAGACTTTGAGTTGTCTGGTACTGGTTCCTTCCATTTTTTCTGATTTTCTGCAAAGATACATTATTCCGGTGAAAAACGGAGAATGTGAAATACTTTCATTAAATTTGTCGAGTTGAAAATCACACATTAACATAATATGAAAAGAATTGTTTTGACAGCAGCTGCCGCCGTGCTTGCTCTCGGCATGTCAGCGCAAGAACTATCGAAAGAGGATGTACGTGAGATCCAGGCTTCCTTCGTGAAGGATGCGCCGACGACTGCACTCCAGAATGTCCTGACCAACCATGCCAACCTTCGTGAGCTGGCATTGAACCACGACCTTCAGGGCAAGATCGACCATTATTTCAAGTACAGAGTTGACGTGAAAGGAATCACGGATCAGCACAATTCCGGCCGTTGCTGGATGTTCACTTCCATGAACGTTCTCCGTCCTTCCGTCATGAAGCAGTTCGGAATCAATGAATTCGATTTCTCCCATTGCTACAGTTATTTCTGGGATATCTTCGAGAAGAGTAATCTTTTCCTCGAGAATGCCATCAGGACCGCTGGTAAGGATATGCTTGACCGCGAGGTTTCCTTCTATTTCAAGAGCCCGATCAGTGATGGTGGCGTATGGAACCTGTTCTACAACGTCGCCGAGAAATATGGTGTCGTTCCTCAGTCCGTCATGCCGGAGACCGCCCATTCCAACAGTACCGCTGCCATGAGTTCCATCCTGGAGGAGCGTCTCCGTGCCGGTGGCATGCAGCTCCGTGACCTGGTCAATGGAAAAGCGAAGGCCAAAGAGGTGAAGGCCGCCAAGATGTCCATCATGAAGGATGTGTATCGTGTACTGGCACTCTGCCTCGGCAACCCACCTGCAGAGTTCACCTGGAGATATAAGACCGATGAGGGTGAAATCAAGGAGCTGAACACCACTCCGCTCGATTTCTATCATTCCATCAGACCGGAGCAGTATGATCCGGAGACCTACATCATGATCATGAACGATCCTGTCCGCGAGTATTATAAGGTCTATGAGATCCAGAACTACCGCAATACGCAGGAGGGTGTGAACTGGGTATATCTCAATCTTCCGAATGACGTGATCAAGGCAGCGGCGCTGGAGTCCATCAAGGCCAATGTGCCGATGTACGCTTCCTGCGATGTCCGCAAATACAATGACATGAAATCCGGTATCTCCGATCCTTCCATGTTCGATTACGAGTCTCTCTTCGGCATCAGCCTGGATATGGACAAGAAGACCCGCGTCCTGACCCGCCAGTCCGGTTCTTCCCATGCGATGACTCTCATCGGTGTGGATACGGACGAGAACGGCAAGACCGTGAAATGGGAGTTCGAGAACAGCTGGGGTCCTCAGGCCGGCCACAACGGCTACCTGACTTTCACCGACCAGTGGTTCGATGACTACATGTTCCGTATCGTGATCGAGACCCGTTTTCTGGACGAGCAGTCCATCAAGGCCGCCAAGAGCAAACCGGTACAGCTCCCGGCCTGGGATTACATGTATTAGAACGTTCCCGTACGACATAAGAGAAAAGGCATCGGAGGTTGATGTGACTTCAAAAGTTTGACGGTTAATAATGATCAGGAGGCTTTCTTAGATTGAAATAAAGCTCGGTGCTGTACCGGGCTTTTTTCGTTCATCCTCAGTTGGATTCTATCTTCATAAGTTCGAAGAAGTTTTCCATCATCGATCTATAAATGCTATTTCCCTTACCGGACATATTCTGGACGCTGCCTCTTTCCTTCAGTGTGCGGTTATATTTCTGTTCTGTCAATGTTGGCTTTGGGCTGAGTGAAAGATAGATTATCCCATCTTTGATTTTCATTTTGTGTTGTCTTTTGCGCATTAAACAATTCATCCCCTTGATTTCCTTCTGGAGATCAAGGGGATGAATTCGTCTCAATTTTATGTGGCCGGCATCTCTTGCTTCGATTTATTTTTAGATGTAAAAAATCATCGTGAATGGAATTTTTTGAAAATATTACTATGACTTCTGCCAATCCAGAATTCTGGGGGCAATTCCAAGGATATCAAGGATGATAGGAGCTGTGTCGATAGTGTTGCTGGTTCCTTCAATAATATGGTCAGCTTTTATGCCGGGACCTTTCAAGGTCCAAGGTGCTACAACCTCTTGAGGCGAATTATTGCCGTGATTTCTGTCCAAACCTCCATGATCTGTGATAAAGAATATATTACATTCCGACTCTGGTATCTTCCGCTTCGATGGCGGCGATGTATTCTGGTGTCATCCAGCCAATTCTGTGTCCGACGTCGTCTGTAAATCCGGCATAGAGGAAAAAGAAGAATTTATTGTCGGGGTTATCCCGAATGAGCTGTTCGGCGGCATCGTAGATGCTATTGTTTTAAATTACATTCTATCTTTTTTTAATCATATCGAAGATTAGATATGGGCGTTCTTGGATAGAATTGCTGGCTGTTTGACTTGCGCGATGGTATTTCTATAGGAATCCTAGCAGTTTGCTTCTAGAAAGCATGCATGCACCGATCGGTCCAGCTTGCGTACCAAGTTTGCTGACTTTCAACTGTGTTCCTTTGTTCACTAAGGTGAGGGTGTATTTGTTTATAGCTCCTTGTAACGGAATCATCAGGTAGTCTCCGGCTTCTGACAACTTTCCACCGATGACTACGAGTTCTGGATTTAAGAGGTTGATCAATCCGGCTGTTGCTTTTCCCAGTGTTCTTCCGACTTCTTCCATACATTCGATGGCAAGGATATCCTCCTCATCAATGGCATTGAGAATGTCCTGGACGGAAATCTCTTTCCCTTCATTGAATCTGTCAGATAGAACAGAGACTCTACCATTACTGAGCTTGTCAATGAGAATATCGTGTAAAGCAATGCCGGATGCTCCGGTTTCTAAACATCCTATTTTTCCGCATTTGCATATTTTTTCGTTATTCAACAGTGGAAAATGTCCGATTTCTCCACTATACCCACAACTACCATAATTCAGTTTACCTCCGAGAATCATACCCATTCCCAGGCCCATAGAAATGTTTATGAAAAGTATATCTTTCTCTTCATGACATATACCACACATGTATTCGCCATATGTCATGGTGCGTGAATCGTTGTCTACGAATACCGGGGCATCCAGCAATTCTTCGAGATTGTCTTTTATCGGCTTGTCCTCTCCGATAAAATAGCTAAAGCAGTAGCCGGTTTTGCTGTCGACTCTTCCGGTAAGACTGATGCCATAGGCGCTGATCTTTTCCAGAGGAATGTTCAGAGCTGTGATCTTGTTCTTGATCAATTCGCAGAATTCTACAAGAGATTCTATCGTCGATTCAAGGGCGAATGGAATTTTTTCTTCGATATTGATAATGGTTCCCTTGAAATCCATGATGGCAATGCTGAGATCTTTGGCGGAAACTTCAATTCCTACAAAGTATCCGGCATCCGAATTTAGACCGTAGATACTCGGACGGCGACCGCCGTTGGTATCGCTCTTTCCCTTGTCCTCTAAAAATCCCTCATTGATCATTTCGGTTATAAGTTTAGTGGTTGTCGGTATACTTGTGTTCAGTTCTTTGCTGAAGTCTGCGATGTTATAGTTCCCGTTCAGTATGCACAGCTTTAACATCATTCGTTTCTGGTCTATGCTCTTGCAGGTTGGGTTATTTAGAAATAAATGACTCATTTTTATATATTTTAAAGAATTCAACAAATATAGTAAAAACATTTTCCTATTTTCGTGCTATCCAGTATCTTTCTATTTCTTCCAGAGATTTTCCGGTTGTTTCAGGCACCAGTTTCCACATGATGAGGATGTATGGTACGCACATGGCGGCGAAAATCAGGAAGGTGCCGGCTTCGCTCCATCCCAGAAGGACAGGAGTGAGCTGACCGACGATATAAGTACCGATCCACAGTGCGAAACCGGCTATGGACATGGCTCTTCCTCTGACGCTGTTCGGGTACATTTCAGATAGCAGCACGAATACGACCGCACTGATGGAGATTGCGCAGCAGAAGATGTAGAGTAGAAAGAAGGTGAGCATGAAACCATTGCCCAGACCGAGTTCCGTTCCGAAGCCGAAGTAGGTCGCGATGCAGAGCAGGCAGATGATCATTCCGGATACACCCCAATATATGAGCTGTTTTCTTCCAACTTTGTCTATGATGAATACTGCTATGATTGTCGTGAGGAAGTTGACAAGTCCGACAAGTACGGTCGAAAACATTGGATCATCGAAGCCTGCTTTCATGAAGATCTTCGGTCCGTAATATAGTACGGCATTCACTCCCATGAACTGTCCCAGTATGGCGATGGCACTTCCGACGAATACTGCCAGTATCATGCCTGGTTTCAAAAGTTCTGCCCATGAGCTACCCTTCTCTTCTAGGGTGTCCTGGCTCGATTCGGATAAGTGTTCTTTTATGGATGATTCTTTCCAGTAGATTTTCCTAAGTACTCTGGCTGCTTTCTGTTCCTTCTGTTTCAATAATAACCATCTCGGACTTTCCGGTATTGCGAATATGATCAGGAAGAATAGCAATGCTACGAAAGTTTCGCTGCCGAGCATTGCTCTCCAATATTCTACATGAAAAATCTTTTCAAGAAAGGATAATTTTGCTTCGGCATCTCCTGCGTTCACGATTGCCAGATCTACATTTTCACTAATGATCCAGTTGGACAGATAAGCAAGGAGGAAACCTACTGTGACAGCTAGCTGATACAGAGAAACCAGTGATCCTCTAATCCGCGCCGGGGCGATTTCTGATATATATATAGGTGAGACAATAGATACGATGCCTATACCTATACCCCCGATGACTCGGTAGGCGACCAGGCTGTTGAAGCTTCCGCATACCGCGCATCCGATTGCCGATATGGTGAAAAGTATGGATGATAGTAGCATGGTGAGTTTTCTTCCTAAATAGTCGCTCATCGTTCCTGCGACGAGGACTCCCAGGATGGATCCTACGATTGCACATCCGACATACCAACCTTCAGATGTGAGAGTGAGATTGAATTGCCTGCTGACAATCTCTGTCGTGCCAGATATCACGGCGGTATCAAAGCCGAAGAGTATTCCTCCGACAGCAGCTGTGATGGCGAGGAAAACCACATACGGAATGTTATATTCTCTATTCATTGTGATAGGATGTTTAAATGCTTTATTGATTATGTTGGCCTTGTATTACTATTTTTACAAACTATGCAAATTTATTATATTTTTTGCATAAATACAGAGCTTGTATATGTTTTATTT
>RCNH01000592.1_pt1 | contig 14348 bp, 7 predicted proteins | sample 2041161 | NCBI WGS metagenome assembly RCNH01 (sample SAMN09708215, study PRJNA481090) | Feces metagenome, whole genome shotgun sequencing project. | biome: feces | host: Leptonychotes weddellii | place: Antarctica: Sion Island | collected 2010-03-01 | reverse complement strand
TCGGAATATTTTGATTTAGTTAACACTCATATCATATCACGTCCATAAGAATAGTCAATCGTGATCCGTCTACTAAGGGCGCACTTACTCACCACCCCGAAGGGGCGGTGGTATTTCCTTCGGAAACCGTGCGCTCTGCGAGGGGGAACGGCTGCCTTCTTCGGCGGGTAGCACTATGCGGGGCAAGCATCAAGGAACCGGCTTCGCCTTGCCTTACGGCATCCTTGACACTTGCCCTGCACAGTGCTGTTGTGCAGCCCAAAGGGGTTGACACCCCTCTGCTTTTTCAAAACCGTATTGAAATGCAAAATCCCCCCTTGACAAATCCACTCTTGCTTCTTCACAGTAGATATGCTGATAAACAACTCTTGAAATGTGCAGGTTTTTGTCTTATAATGATATCAATGATTTTGAATTACTGCGGTTAATATGTCAGGTTGCCGTTTGGCAGCACTTATTAACGGAGGCCAAATCAAATGACAGTAATCGACAAGTTTAACAGTGCAAACTATGGTACAAAAACATGTGTAATCGAAGAAGGAGGCATTATCAACTTTGACCCTGACAGTCTTAAAGATGTAGTCGGTGGTAATAAGCTGACCTACGACGAATATCTTGATATTCAAATTCATTCCTTAGGAAAGATGCGAACCTACTTTGAAATATGTTATTTCAATATTGGTTTGGAATTTATGGGACAGATCTCGAAAAAGACAAAAGACCATATTTGTTTTGAGAGAATCTATATCAGTGGAATGTATCCGGACGGAATTATGTTTGAAGGCAAAGAAGACCATGTTTGGATGGATATTTGTGGATTCGAGGCGTATCAAATAGGGAATTGCGTCTCCTTTTTTGCGGAGGTGTACCGATACTTAAAAACAGGGAACGGCAAACTGCTGGACTACTCTCTGCGGTATCCAAAACAAATTAAGAAAATTGATTCCTATAGGCTACCGGCTGACGAAGAACTATTCCGCCAATGCATGGATTTAATTATGTGTGAAACTTGCTGGTTAAACGAGCACTGCAATCGGCAGTATTGCATCTTAAAATCCAAGTGACAAATTCCTTAAAGGTGGGTCTACCATGAAAAAAGTAATTCTTTGTGTTTTGGTTGTTCTTACAATCGCTTTGTGCAGCTGTTCCACCATTCGGCCGGATGATCTTTATGATTTGGATGCCTGCAAAGTTGCAACTTTAAGGGATTGGTCTTTTCAGTACAATGATGAGACCAATGATTACAGCCTCTTTTTTTCGTTTTCTGATAAAGATGGAGATGCGGTTACTTCGGCAGCAGCCGTGGATATCCGAATTGTAAACGCTTCGGATGAGGTGGTGTTTCAGGGCACAAAATCCGTTACGAAGGACGATTTTGATTACTATTTAAATAATATCAGGGGAGAAATGTATCTGGCAAATCTGAAAATCCCAGCGTCTGAAATAAAGCCTGGTACATCAGCAGCAGGAAAAATTTATTTTACAGTTTATAGGAACAACCAGTTTTCCTTTGAAGAATGCAGCTGCGAAATACCCTTTGACTTGCCGATTCAGGACATTACAGTGGTTGCAGAGTCCCTTCCTGTGGAACTGACTCAAAAAAACTGTGGCGGATATGTGGAATCCAAAATCAGAATTGACGAGATTACCTGCAAAACGGATAGCAAAAGCTACGCCCCAAGGGTTAATGTCATAATTCAGGGAGAAAAAATCGATGGCGATGATTCTTTAACCAATTACGATACCATTCGCTACAAACTTTATGACAGTGAAGGATATATCGTTCATTCCGGCACAGTATATCTTGATTTCTTGAGCGTTGGCGATAAATTCCGTGACGATTCTTTAGTCCTATATGAATTAGTACCGGGGGAAACATATACCCTGAAGTTTTCAGACATTGAATGGTGAATCAGCAAAGTACAGCCGCAAGGAGATTATCCTTGCGGCTGTTACTCTTTATTCTTCCTTGGCAGGCAGCAGACGGATGGTGGCCTCTGCCACCTGATGGTCCTCCACCCGATGAATCAGAATTTCGTATCCATCCATTTGCAACTGGATGTTGTGGCTTCCGTCCTCGGGGACACTGCCCATGGTGTTGAGCACCAGACCGTTGAGGGTATCAAACTCCCCGGTGTCCAGATGCAGGCCTGTGGCCTCCTCAATGTCCCGCAGAGGCAGATTCCCGTGGATGTGCCAGGTGCTCTGCTCCAGCTCGGAGACAGGCGCCACGGTTTCGGTATCAAAGTCGCCTACCAGCTCCCGAACCAGGTCGTTCACCGTCACAAGACCCACCATGCCGCCGTACTCGTCCAGTACCACCGCCATGTTCTTCCGTTCCTTCTTCATGTTGCGGAACAGTACGTCAGCCTTCACAGACTCCGGAACAAAATAGGCCGGCTCCAGTGCGTTTTTCAGGACGGAATCCCGGCTCCGGTCTGCAAGACGGAAATAGACCTTGGAATTCAGAATGCCAATAATCTGGTCGGGAGAATCCTGACAGATGGGGTAGCGGGAATAATTGGTGTCAAAAATGGTCTTTTCCCACTGCTTAGAGTCGTCCTCCATCCACAGGATGGTCAGCTCTGTCCGGTGGGTGGCGATTTCCCCTGCGGTCAGATCGTCAAACTCAAACACATTCTGAATCAGCCGCTTTTCCTCATGGGCGATGGTGCCCTGTTCGCTGCCGGCATCCACCATCATGCGGATTTCTTCCTCACTGACCTCGTCCTCCTCCTGGGTGGGGTCAATGCCGATGAGACGCAGAACCAGATTGGTGGACACGGACAGCAGCCAGACCAGAGGCTTGAATACCACGGAAATGCCTCCGATCAGGCCGGAGATTCCCAGTGCCAGCTGTTCCGACTTTCGCATGGCCACCCGCTTGGGCACCAGTTCACCGAAAACCAGAGTGAAATAGGAGAGAATCAGTGTAATGACCACCACGGCAATGGTGTCCAGCGTAGACCGGGGGATGGTGACTCCCAGGCCAATGAGCCAGTCTACAATGCCGTCAGAAAAGTTCTCTGCGGCGAAGGCACTGCCCAGAAAGCCGGAGAGCGTAATGGCCACCTGAATGGTTGCCAGGAACTTGGCCGGCTGGCTGGTCAGACGGCGAAGCCGTTCTGCCTTTTTGTTTCCCTGGGAGGCCAGCTTGGAGAGCTTCGCCTCGCTCATAGAGAGCACTGCAATTTCTGCACTGGCAAAAACTGCATTCAGTGCAATCAAAAGCACCTGAATCAACAACAAAATACCTGTATTACCCAAAATAAGTACCTCTTTCTAACTATCATTCTTCTTTCATAAGTATGCCCCAAAAAGCACACAAACATGGCCCGTCTATCCAGATAGCGGATACACAGGTCATGTTCTTCTAATTACCAGATTCATTTGGGCATTTACAGACATCCGGGCGTTACCGTCACTGTCGTCCATGGCGTTTCTTGGTCCTCCCTTCCAAAGCGTTATCATTGTCTATTATAAGAGATGATTCGTCTCCCTTCAAGGGGGAATTGGTTAATCTTTGGTAAAGAAATGATAAATCAAGGCCATCCGGTCCGGGGGGACAGGATGGCCTTTGGGCTTATTCGCCGGGATTCATATGGATTACCTTGCCCTGATTCCACAGGGAAATCACACGGGCTTCGGCATCCAGCTTTTCAGATTCGCTGCGGTACTCCTCAAAGATGGTGTGTGCGCCGCAGTCCACACACTCAACGTAGGTGCACCATCCGCCTTCATGCAGCAGAGTACCCATGCCCCGGCAGTCAGGGCAATCTTCCAGTTCGATTTTTGTCAGATCAGCCATAGGAATTCTCCTTACTTCTTGTTCTTTTCGCTTTCCATCCAGGCCAGGTAATCGTCATAGGTGCCGATCCGGTCGATGATGGTACCGTCGGGCTGGAAGGCAATGACACGGTTACATACGGTTTGCAGCAGCTCATGGTCATGGCTGGCCAGCAGCACCACACCGGGGAAGGACATGAGGCCCTTGTTGACAGCCTGAATGGATTCCATATCCAGATGGTTGGTAGGCTGGTCCAGCAGCACCACGTTGGCGCCGGAGAGCATCATCTTGGACAGCATACACCGGACCTTCTCGCCGCCGGAGAGCACATTGACGGACTTGAATACATCCTCACCGGAGAACAGCATCCGGCCCAGGAAGCCACGGAGGTACACATCGTCCTTCTTCACGGAGTACTGACGAATCCAGTCCACCAGCTCCATGGTGCAGTTTTCAAAATACTCGGTGTTATCCTTGGGCAGGTAGCTTCTGGAGGTGGAAACGCCCCACTTGATAGAGCCGTCATCCGGCTCCAGCTCGCCCATGAGAATCTTAAACAGCGTGGTCTGTGCCAGCTCGTTTTCGCCCACCAGAGCCACCTTGTCAGTCTTGGTGAGAGTAAAGTATACATCATCCAGCAGCTTCACGCCGTCCACGGTCTTGGAGACGTTCTTCACGGTCAGGATGTCCTTGCCCAGATCCCGCTCAGGCTGGAAGCCCACGAAGGGATAGCGGCGGGAGGAGCAGGGCATTTCTTCCACAGAGAGCTTGTCCAGCAGCTTCCGGCGGGAGGTAGCCTGCTTGGACTTGGACTTGTTGGCGGAGAACCGGGCGATAAAGGCCTGGAGTTCTTCGATCTTCTCCTGGTTGCGCTTGTTCTTGTTCTTCAGCAGGGACTGAACCAGCTGAGAGGACTCGTACCAGAAGTCGTAGTTACCAACATACATCTTGACCTTGCCGTAGTCGATATCCACAATGTGAGTACATACGGTATTGAGGAAGTGACGGTCATGGGACACCACGATCACGGTGCCGGGGAAGTCCAGCAGAAAATCCTCCAGCCAGTTGATGGATTCAATATCCAGGTTGTTGGTGGGCTCGTCCAGCATGACAATATCAGGGTTTCCGAAGAGAGCCTGTGCCAGCAGGACCTTCACCTTCAGACGGGGGTCGGTGTCTGCCATCATGTCCTGATGCAGGTCTGTGGGAACGCCCAGACCTTGGAGAATCTGGCTGGCATCGGACTCGGCCTCCCAGCCGCCCAGCTCGGCAAACTCAGCCTCCAGCTCAGAGGCACGCAGGCCGTCTTCATCGGAAAAGTCGGGCTTTTCGTACAGAGCGTCCTTTTCCTTGCCCACACTGTACAGCCGCTCGTTGCCCATGATGACGGTATCCAGCACTGTGTGATCGTCATAGGCAAACTGGTCCTGCTTCAGAACGGACATTCTCACGCCGGGCTTTATGGACACATTGCCGGAGGTAGAATCTAATTCGCCGGACAGAATCCGCAGGAAGGTGGACTTTCCTGCACCGTTGGCGCCAATGATGCCATAGCAGTTGCCGGCACTGAACTGCAGATCTACATGCTGAAACAGCCACTGGCCGCCGAATTGCATACTAAGGTTATTAACAGTAATCATATCGGATTCCTTTCAAAATAGTACTCTTTTCAGTATACCACAAAAAATTCAATAAATAAACATAATTTTTTTACAATACCCCCTTGAAATTTTTTATAATGCAGCTATAATTAGTCTTAGCACTCAGGAGCGACGAGTGCTAACATCATGAATTTCATCAAAGGATGTGTGTTATAATTATGGAAAAGCAGCAGTTTAAGGCTGAGTCTCAGCGTCTTCTGGATCTCATGATCAATTCCATCTACACCCACAAGGAGATTTTCCTCCGTGAAATCATCTCCAATGCCTCTGATGCCATGGATAAGCTGGCTTATCTGGCACTGACAGACGAAAAGGTGGGTCTCAACCGGGATGACTTTGCAATCACCATTAAGCGGGAACCCAAATACGGCATCCTCACCGTGTCCGACAACGGCATCGGCATGAGCCGTCAGGAGATGGAAGAAAACCTGGGTACCATCTGCAAGTCCGGTTCTCTGGACTTTAAGCAGAACATGGAAAAGCAGGAGGCCATTGACATCATCGGTCAGTTTGGTGTGGGCTTCTACTCCGCCTTTATGGCTGCTGAAACCGTGACCGTCATTTCTAAGAAATACGGTTCTGATGAGGCCTTCATGTGGCAGTCCAGCGGTGCCGACGGCTATACCATCGAGCCTGCACAGCGTGAGGCCGCCGGTACGGATATCATCATGAAGCTGAAGCCCGATACCGAGGATGAGAAGTACAGCCGCTTCCTGGAGGAGTACGAGCTGCGTAACCTCATCAAGAAATACTCCGACTATATCCGCTACCCCATCCGCATGGAGGTCACCAAGTCCCGGATGAAGGAGCAGACCGAGGAGGAGAAGGAAGCAAAGAAGGAGCCGGAGTACGAGGACTATACCGAGATCGAGACTCTGAACTCCATGGTGCCCCTCTGGCAGAGAAGCAAAAAGGACGTCACAGAGGAAGAATACGAGAGATTCTATCGTGAAAAGTTCTTTGACTATGAAAAGCCTGCGGCCCACCTCCATCTCAGCGTGGAAGGTGCCGTCACCTATAAGGCACTGCTGTATATCCCCGGCCGTGCCCCCTATGACTTCTACACCAAGGACTATAAGAAGGGCCTGCAGCTCTATTCCTCCGGCGTGCTGATTATGGACAACTGCGAGGATCTGCTGCCTGACCACTTCCGTTTTGTCCGTGGTATCGTGGATTCTCAGGACCTGTCCCTGAATATCAGCCGTGAGCTTTTGCAGCATGACCGCCAGCTGGCCTTCATTGCCAAGAATCTGGAAAAGAAGATCAAGGCAGAGCTGCTGTCCCTCATGAAGGACAACCGGGAGGAATATGAGAAGTTCTATGCCTCCTTCGGCCGTCAGCTGAAATACGGCACCGTTGCAGAATACGGCGCACACAAGGATTCCTGCAAGGATCTGCTGCTGTTCTGGTCCCACAAGGAGGGGAAGCTGGTCAGCCTGCAGGAGTATGTGGATGCCATGGCAGAGGGCCAGGAGAAGATCTACTTCGCACCCGGCGAAAGCAGAGATCGTCTGTCCAAGCTGCCTCAGGTGAAGGCTCTGGAGGACAAGGGCTATGATGTCCTGCTGTTTACTGAGGATGTGGACGAGTTCATTCCTCAGACCCTGATGAAGTTCGCAGAGAAGGACTTCTGCAACGCCTGCACCGATGACCTGGGTCTGCAGACCGAGGAGGAGAAGAAGGAGACGGAGCAGAAGGCTGAGACCCTGAAGGATGTCCTCACCTATGTGAAGGATACCCTGGGCGACAAGGTCAAGGAGGTTCGCCTCTCCACCTCTCTGGGCGATTATCCCGTAAGTCTGGTGCCCGATGCCGGCATGAGCTTCGAGATGGAAAAGTATATGAAGCGGAACAATCCTGAATTTGCATTCACCGCAGGCCGGATTCTGGAGGTCAATGCTGAGCATCCTGCATTCAAGGCTCTGGAAGGCTATGTCACCGCTGAGCCTGAGAAGGCTGCTGACTATGCAAAGCTCCTGTACAATCAGGCCCTGCTCATGGCAGACCTTCCTCTGGAAGACCCCATGGCCTATACCGAGCTTGTCTGCAAGCTGATGAAATAAAAAGATCCAATCCATCCAATCCAATTCCTCTAAGTGAAACAATGGCTCCCTGTGCGTGCAGCGTGCAGGGAGCCATTGTTTGTTCTGCCGCCAAAGACTGCCGGAGGATGGTTTTACCAGGCTGTTTTTTGCCGCTTCTGTTGCAATGGGATACAGATATAAGGTATACTATTACAGTACGAGCGGCAGATGCAGTGCTGCCCCTTGAAATCCGTGAATGTTTTCCCCGGACCGGGGGAATGAAGCCGAAGGCAGCAGTGTCTGCACAATGAGGTGATACATATGCTACAGTTATATTTGGGCCGGAACTGGCGTGTGGGACGGGAAACCATCCTTGCCCGGCTGGCTGAGGATGTGAAACAGGGTCTGCCGGGCCGAATTCTTCTGGTGCCGGAGCAGGCCTCCCACGACTATGAGCGGCGGCTGTGTCAGGCCGCCGGAGACAGTGCCAGCAGATATGCTGAGGTACTGAGCTTTACGAGACTGGCCAGCCGTGTCTTTTCCCAGACCGGAGGAGGCGCAGTGGCGACCCTGGACAAGGGCGGACGGCTTCTGGCAATGGCTGCCGCCGTGTGGCAGCTGCGGCCCCAGCTGAAATCCTATGCTGCCGCCGTGAGCAGGCCGGAGTTTCTCACGGCACTGGTGACGGCAGTAGATGAATTTAAGACCTGTCTCATTACCCCGGAGGTTCTGAAAAACGCCTCCCAAAATACGGAAGGTGCCCTGTCTCAGAAGCTGGAGGAGCTGGCCCTGCTGCTGGAGGGCTATGAGGGCATCTGCGCCCGGTTCGGGCAGGACCCCAGAGACCGGATGACCAGACTGTTGGAAGAGTTGGAAGACAGCGACTTTGCCCGGACTCATGTATTCTACATCGACGGCTTTTCCGACTTTACGGCCCAGGAATTGGCCATTGTGGAGCACCTGATGGAAGAAAGCCAGCAGGTGACGGTGAATCTGGTCTGTGACCGGGAAGGAAGCGACACGCCGGGCTTTGAACTGGCAGGGGAGACGGCCTTGCAGCTCCTGCGCCGCAGCAAGGGAGAAAATAAAGTGTGTTCTCTGCCGGACCCGGAAGACCCTCTGGGACTGCTGCGAAAGCAGCTCCTGGCAGGGGAACAGTCCCGGATTCCGGATTTGGAGGAATGGGCCGGGGCGGTGCGCTTAGGCTCCTGCCGGGAAGAATGCGTCTATGCCGCTGTGGAGCTGCGGAAGCTGGCCGATCAGGGGCTTCGATACCGGGACATGGCGGTGGTATGCAGCAATCTGGCAGGGTATGGCCCGATTTTGCGGCAGGTGCTGGGAGAATACGGAATCCCCGCCTATTTTGCGGGCAATGAGGACATTCTTCATAAATCTGCGGTCTATACGGTGATGACCGCTTTGGAGGCTGCCACGGAAGGACTGGAAACCGGTCTGGTTCTGCGCTATCTCAAATCCATGCTGTCCCCCCTGGAACCCCAGCAGTGTGACCGGCTGGAAAACTACGCCATTATGTGGGGCATCCGTGGCTCTGCCTGGACCAAGCCCTTTGACAAGCACCCGGAGGGGCTGGGAAAGCCCTGGCAGGAGCGGGACAAAGAAGCACTGGCCCAGCTGGAGGAGAGCAGACAGCGGGGCGTTGGGCCTCTGTGGGAGCTGGAAAAGGCCCTGAAGCAGGGAAAGACCGTGCTGGAACAGTTGCAGGGACTCTATACCTTCCTGGAAACCGTGGAGCTTGCCCAGCGTTTGGAGGCTCTGACAGACCACTTTGAGGCTAAACAGGATCGCAGAAGTGCACAGGAGCAGGAACAGCTCTGGGGCATTCTGGTGGGGGCCATGGAGCAGATGGCAGGGCTTCTGGGGCAGATGCAGATGGAGCCGGAGGTGTTTGTCCGGCTGCTGCGGCTGCTTCTGAGTCAGTATGATGTGGGCACCATTCCCCAGACCCTGGACAGCGTGACCGTTGGTGATGTGTCCTCCATGCGCCGCCACGAGGCAAAGCAGGTGATTCTGCTGGGGGCACAGGAAGGCTTTTTGCCCCAGGGCGGGTCCGGCGGCATGGTGCTGACGGAGCCGGAGCGGCACCGGCTCATGGATCTGGGTGTGCCCCTGAAACAGGATTTGTACCGTCAGCTTCAGCAGGAGCTGGCCGGAATTTATGCCGTTGCCACGGCGGCAGTGGACCATCTGACCCTGACATGCAGCCAGGGCCAGCCGGCCTATGCATACAGAAGAGTGTGCAGAATGCTGGGCCTGGACCCGGAATCCGTGACCATGCTGCCGGAGGAGGAGACCGTTGCCGATGCCTGGGCAGCAGGTGCCATTCTGGTGCGGCAGTCCCAGAGTGAGCCGGGGCAGTTCCGGCAGCAGTGGCAGGAATTGCACCAGCATGCATCCTATACCCCCGGCAGGCTCAGCCCCAAAACGGTGCGGGGCCTCTATGGAAAGGAGCTGACCCTGTCCGCCTCGCAGGTGGATAAGGCGGCCACCTGTAAGTTCGCCTATTTTATGTGCTATGGTCTGAAAGCCCGGCTGAGAAAGGAAATTGAGGTAGACCCGGCCCAGTTCGGTACCTTTGTCCACTATGTGCTGGAGCATGCGGCAAAGGAGGTCTGCGCCCGGGGCGGATTCCGGGCGGTGAGTCTGGAACAGACCAGAGAGCTGGCACGAAATTATGCCATGGAGTACCAGAAGGAGCATTTTGCCCAGCTGGCAGACCAGCAGCCTGCCAGACAGGAATATCTGTTCCGCCGGAATTTACAGGAGCTGGACGCCGTGGTGGAGGAGCTGTGGCAGGAGCTGCGGCAGTCCCGGTTTGTACCCGGCGGCTTTGAGGTGAACTTCGGAAGGAACGGAGCCATGCCCCCCGTGGAGATTTCCGGGGGCAGACTGCCTGCCCGGATCGAGGGCTATGTGGACCGGCTGGATGTGTACAGCCGGGGAGAGCAGACCTATGTCCGGGTGGTGGACTATAAAACCGGAAAGAAAACCTTTGATTACTGCGATGTGCTCAACGGAATCGGACTGCAAATGCTCATTTATCTGTTTGCCCTGGAGGATGTGGGAGAGGACCTGCTGGGAGACCGGCCTGAGGCCGCAGGGGTGCTTTATTTTCCTGCCAGGGCCGGGATTCTGTCTGTGGACGGCCCCATGGACGAGAAGGCAATCCAGAAGAAACGCCGGGAAGAGCAGAAGCGAAACGGTCTGGTTCTGGAAGAGGAGAGCATCCTCATGGCTATGGATGAGACAGAGGAGTTCCGGTTCCTGCCTGTGAAGCAGAAAAAGGACGGGACTCTGGAAGGAGACCTGGCCAACGCCTATCAGCTCCGGGAGCTGAAGGAGTATGTAAAGGAACGGCTTTCCGGACTGGTCAATCAGATTGCGGATGGCTCCATCGAGCCGAATCCCTATATCAGAGGGCAAAACAGTCCCTGTAATTACTGCGACTACCGGGGGGCCTGTCATTTGGACCTGTGGGGTGCCCCACGGGAATTTAAAGAAATAAAGAGCCAGGAATTCTGGCAGGAGGTGGAAAAGCATGGCAGGTGAAACACTGACCGCTGCCCAGAAAGCAGCGGTTGAAAATCGGGGCGGCCCTCTTTTGGTGTCCGCTGCCGCCGGTTCCGGTAAGACCAAGGTACTGGTAGACCGGCTTTTGGGGTATCTCACAGACGAGAAGGACCCGGCAAATATCGATGACTTTCTGATTATCACCTATACCAAGGCCGCCGCCTCTGAGCTGCGGGCCAAGATCGCCTCCAAGCTCACGGAGCGGATGGCCCAGGAACCGGGCAACCGCCATTTGCAGCGGCAGATGCAGCGGCTGTATCTGAGCAAAATTTCCACCGTCCACTCCTTTTGCAGCGATTTACTCCGGGAGTACGCCTTTTATCTGGAGCTTCCCGGAGATGTCCGGGTGGCAGAGGAATCCGAGTGCCGCACCTATCGGGACAGTGCTATGCAGGCGGTTTTGGAGGAGGCCTACAGCAGAATTCAGGACAGCCCTGCCTTGCAGTCCTTCGTGGACACCCAGGGCTTTGGCCGCAGCGACAAGGCGGTGCCTCAGCTTGTGGAGCAGGTCTATGACAGTGCCAGATGCCACATCAGACCGGAGCAGTGGATGCAGCAGTGTGTGGAGCAGGCCGGGGCCAAAAAGGTGGAGGATGCTTCTGAGACGGTATGGGGGGCCTATCTCATTGAGCGGCTCCACAGCTATCTGGACAGCCAGATTGAGAGTCTGACCCTGGCCCTCCATCTGGCCCGGACCCAGGAGGACCTGGGCCCCAAATACGGCCCCGTGCTGGAGCAAAACCGGAAGCAGCTGGAGGACCTGAGAGCCTGCAATACCTGGCAGGAGATTTATGAAAACCAGATTACCTCCTTCGGAAGAATCCCGGCATTGCGAAAGGTGCTGGATGCGGACTGTGCCGAACGGGTCAAGGCCCTCAGAGCGGCGGCCTGTGACGGGGTCAGGAAATATCAGGAGCCGTTCTGTGCCCCCTCCCGGAAGATTCTGGAGGATCTGGAGCAGACGGCCCTTGCGGTGGAGGGCCTCATGGAGCTGGTCTCTGCCTTTGCAAAGCGGTATGCCTGGGAAAAGGAACGCCATCGGGTCCTGGACTTTGGGGACCTGGAGCATAAAACCCTGGAGCTGCTGCTGGGAAAGAGCCTGTCAGGCCCTACCAGAATTGCAGCGGAGGTGGCAGACCGGTTCCGGGAGGTCATGGTGGACGAGTATCAGGACACCAATGAGGTGCAGGACCAGATTTTCTCTGTCCTTACCCGGCAGCGGGGAAACTGCTTCATGGTGGGCGATGTCAAGCAGTCCATCTATCGGTTCCGTCTGGCAGACCCCGGAATTTTCCTGGATAAATATAATCACTATGCCGACTATGACAAGGCACGGCCGGGAGAAGGAAGAAAGATTCTGCTTTCTCAGAACTTCCGTTCCGGCCGGGAGGTGCTGTCCGCTGCCAACGATGTCTTTGCACAGACCATGTGCCCCCAGGTGGGCGGACTGTACTATGGTGAGGCAGAGGCCCTTCGGCCCGGCCTCCCACGGGAAGATCTGCCCCAGACAGCAGTGGAATTCCACTGTCTGGAGGTGCAGAAGGGAGCGGGCAAGGATGAGACCGAAGCCCGGTATGTGGCAAAGCGGATTGCAAGACTCATTGAGGAAAAAGCCATGATTCGGGAAGGGGAGTCCTTCCGGCCTGTGACACCGGGAGACATTGTGATTCTTCTGCGTTCTCCCGGCAATACGGCCCAGACCTATGTGGAGGCGTTACAGGCCAGGGGCATCCCGGCCAGCACGGATGCGGGAGAGAGTATTCTGGATACAGGAGAAATCAACATCCTTTGGGACCTTCTCCGGGTGGTGGACAACCCATTGCAGGATATTTCATTGCATTCTGTTCTGGCAAGTCCCATTTTCGGGTTCTCTGCCGATCAGCTGGGAGCCCTGCGGGCAGACCATCGGGAAGGGTGCCTCTATGACTGCCTGTGCCATGGAGCGGAGGCAGGAGACCGGAAGGCAGCGGAATTTGTACAGACCTTGCAGGAGCTGCGGCAGACTGCCCGGCTGGAAACGCTGGCCCGGCTGCTGGAGGAAATCTACAGACGGACCCGGATGGAAGCGGTATTCAATGCCATGGAAAACGGTGCATGCAGAAGGAGAAATCTGGAGCAGTTTTATGAAATTGCGGCAGCCTTCGAGCAGGGAGGCCACCGGGACCTGAGCCAGTTTCTGGAGCATCTGGAAAGCCTCCGGGAAAAGGGGTTAAAGAGTCAGGAGGGCGGCAAGACCCAGTGTGTCACCATTCTGAGCATCCATAAATCCAAGGGACTGGAATATCCTGTGGTGGTGCTGTCCAATCTGTCAGGCCGGTTCAGTCAGGAGGACAAGAAGCCCAATCTTCTGGTAGATTCTGCCCTGGGAATCGGATGCAGTGTGCTGGACCGGGAAAATCGGTGCCGCTATCCCTCTCTGGCCAAGACGGCCATTTCCTGCCGCATTGATGAAGAAAACACCTCGGAGGAGCTTCGGGTGCTGTATGTGGCCATGACCAGAGCCAAGGACATGTTGATTATGACATATGCAGACAAATATGCAGGGTCCAAGCTGAAAAAAATGGCCCCCCGGCTTCAGCCGGAGAATCGGTATCTGCTGGCCCGGGAAGCAGGCTGTCTGGGGCACTGGGTCCTGATGACCGCCATGGGCCGCACAGAGGCAGGCCAGCTGTTTGAGCAGGGCGGCTATCCCATGGAGCCGAAGGTCAGCGACATTCCCTGGAAGATTTACTGGCGTGAGGTGGGACAGGAGGAGCCGGTTTCCGAAGCGGTACAGGAGGAAGAGACGGCCCCTGCCTTTACGGCAGATCTCCTTTCCAAAGCACTGCCCAAAGAATATGACCACAAAGCTGCCAGTCTGGCCCCCTCTAAGGTAACGGCGACAGAGCTGAAGGGGCGGGAGCTGGATCAGGAGGCCGCAGAGGGGGCCTATCAGGCGGTGTCCGGCAGAACCCGCCGCTGGCAGATGCCGAATTTCTCCCCTCAGAAGGCTATGGACAGCCGCAGCTTCGGCGTTGCCACCCATCTGGCCATGCAGTTTATCCGCTATGAGTGCTGCAATACGGCAGAGAATGTGGAAGAGGAGCTGAACCGGCTGGTGGAGCGGGCTTTCCTGACTCCGGAACAGGGAAAGACTGTGAACCGGAAGTGGATTCTGGATTTCTTTGCCACACCTCTGGGAAAACGGCTTTCTTCCGGGCAGGAGGTGCTGCGGGAATTTAAGTTCTCCGTGCTGGAGGACGGAACGCTGCTGTCTCCCGATCTGGCAGGGGAGCAGCTCCTGTTACA
>RCNH01000591.1_pt1 | contig 14354 bp, 9 predicted proteins | sample 2041161 | NCBI WGS metagenome assembly RCNH01 (sample SAMN09708215, study PRJNA481090) | Feces metagenome, whole genome shotgun sequencing project. | biome: feces | host: Leptonychotes weddellii | place: Antarctica: Sion Island | collected 2010-03-01 | reverse complement strand
TTCAGATTGATAACGCTGCAATTCATAGCTTTATTACAGGTAAGCGTGTCTTAGTAACAGGTGGAGGAGGATCTATTGGGTCTGAGCTTTGTCGACAAATTGCCCAAGATGATCCAGAGCAACTTATCATTTTTGATATTTATGAAAACAATGCTTATGCAATAGAGCAGGAGCTTCGTCGTAAGTATCCAGATCTTAATTTGCTTACGCTCATTGGCTCTGTAAGGGATAAAGAGAAGGTTGATAAAATCTTTGAGACATATAAACCTGATATGGTTTATCATGCTGCAGCTCACAAACACGTTCCTCTTATGCAGACAAGCCCTCATGAAGCTATAAAGAATAATGTTTTTGGTACCTATAATGTAGCTGAAGCCGCACTTCAATATGGTACAAAGCGCTTTTTGCTCATTAGTACAGATAAGGCTGTAAATCCAACTAATATCATGGGTGCATCCAAGCGTCTATGCGAGATGATTGTTCAAATGATGGATAGACGCTCTCAAAAAGATGAGCATGGCTATGTTACTAAGTATTCAGCTGTCCGATTTGGAAATGTACTCGGATCTAACGGTTCTGTAGTTCCTCTTTTCAAACGTCAGATTGCTGAAGGTGGCCCTGTAACTGTTACAGATAAGCGCATTGTCCGATACTTTATGACAATCCCTGAGGCAGTAAGCTTAGTTTTGCAATCATCCTATTATGCTCGAGGCGGAGAAATTTTCGTTTTGGATATGGGAGATCCGGTAAAGATTGATGATATGGCTCGCAACCTTATTCGCTTGAGTGGCTTAGAGCCTGACGTTGATATTAAGATTGTTTATACTGGTCTTCGTCCTGGTGAGAAGCTCTATGAAGAGATGCTTATGAGTGAAGAAGGATTGAGAGATACAGAAAACAACCTTATCCATATCGGTGAGCCTATCGCTATGGATGATGAGCTCTTTTTGCAAAATCTTTCTAAATTAAAAGAAGTTGCTTACAACGAGGACAGCGATATCATCTCTTTTGTAGACGATATGCTTCCTACTTATCATCCAGAAATGGGTGCTTAAAACCAATAACGTTTGTATATCTACTATCGCTGGTGAAATTATGGCATTAAAGAAACTTGAAAAAAAGGTCTGGCTTGCTTCTCCTACTATGCATGGGGAAGAGAAGACATATATGCTAGAGGCATATGACACTAACTGGATGAGTACAGTTGGTAAAAACATTGATGTTTCAGAAGAACTCATTGCTGACTATATCGGTTGCAAATATGCAGTAGGACTCTCTAGCGGAACTGCAGCACTGCATGTATCTATGAAGCTCGCCGGCGAGGAGCTCTATGGTCAGCCTGCACAAGGTAAAGGTGCTCTTGAGGGCAAGCACGTCTTTTGTACTGACATGACATTCAGTGCAACAGTAAATCCTGTTGTGTATGAAGGTGGTATCCCAGTATTTATCGATTCCGAGACAGAGACTTGGAATATGGATCCTAAAGCTCTTGAAAAGGCATTTGAGCTTTATCCAGATTGTCGTCTTGTCGTAGTCGCTCATCTATATGGAACTCCTGCTAAAATGGATGAAATTCGTCAGATTGCAAGAGAACATAATGCTCTTATTGTTGAAGATGCTGCCGAATCTTTAGGTGCGACATACAAGGGAGTTGAAACTGGTAACCTCGGTGATTTCTCTATTATTTCTTTTAATGGAAATAAGATTATTACCGGTACTTCTGGAGGTATGTTCCTTACCAATAATCTGCATGATGCTGAGAAGGTACGTAAATGGTCAACACAGTCTCGTGAATCAGCTGCTTGGTATCAACATGAAGAACTTGGTTTTAACTATCGCATGAGTAATCTCATTGCAGGAGTTGTTCGAGGTCAAATCCCTCATCTTGACGAGCATATTGCTCGCAAAAAGGAGATTTACAAGCGCTACGAGTCTGAGTTATCCGATCTCCCTGTCCAGATGAATCCATATCTTTCTGACAGTGAGCCTAATTTCTGGCTATCATGCATGACTATTGATCCTGAAGTTATGGCTAAACAGGTGAGAAGTGATAGTGACGTATTGTATGTTCATGAACCAGGTAAAACATCTCCATCTGAGATCCTTGATGCCATTGCTTCAATCAATGCAGAAGGTCGTCCAATTTGGAAACCTATGCATAACCAGCCATACTATCGTATGAATCCATTTGTTACTGCTCAAGGTAATGGACGTGCTTCTACTAACGCATATATTGCTGGTGGAGTTCGCGCAGTCAATGAAGACATTTTCGAGCGTGGCCTCTGTTTACCTTCTGATATCAATATGTCAGAAGAAGAGCAAATGGTTATTATTGAAGTAATTAAATCTTGCTTTAACTAAAAGAAAACCTATTTGAGTGACCCATGCATATGGGTCACTTTTTTTATAGATAAATGTAAGAATATTCAATAAGAAACCCTGGCTTTTTAAATGGAATAATGCAGGTTTAACTCTGTGATATTGGTGTAATGAGATGTGTGAATGCCCATTAAATCACATGAAAGTTTATAATAGACAGAATGTGTTTATTTATGTTTTAAAGTCTCAAGACTTAACGTCAAAGGAGAGGACTTGAGCGAAACTTTATCAACCCGAAAGAGTCTTAAATCCATTTTATCCCTAATATTTTTAGGAATCGGTGGTAAGGTTATAGGACTTATTCGTAATATTCTTATGGCTGATAGCTTTGGTTTAACTAAAGAGACTGATGCTTTTATTTCAGCATTATCTGGCGTAATTATTTTTATTTCTCTTTCTTACGCTGTAAGCAACGGCATTGTTATTATTTACAATAAAATGTCTGAATCCGATGAGGACAAGCTCAAAACGGTAAATAATATTCTAAATTGTGTTGTAATACTTTCAATTTTATTAAGTATTATTGTTTATATATTTACCCCGCAAATCATGGATTTATTTGGTAAAGGCTTTACTCCTGATCAGTATGAGTTAAGCGTTTATCTATTTAGATTGGGTATCCCGGTTATTATCGTCCTCAATGTTACTGGATGCCTTAGGGCATATCTCAATACTCAGGGGAGTTTTGTAGAATTAGGCATCTATCCTTTTGTTCTCAATTCTATAATGATTATTTATCTACTCTTCTTTGCAGATAAATACGGCATTGTTGGATTGATGATCGCACAGGTTATTGGAACGGCGTCTCAGCTACTGATACAGATGCCTTTTCTTAAAAAATATAAGTACAAATACATGCCTAAGATTGATCTCAATGATAGATATCTACGTGAGATGATTGTCATCCTTACCCCGATATTTCTCAGTGGTCTCATTGAAGATTTGAATGTAATTGTTGATAAAACAATGGCAAGTGAGTTGATGGTCGGTAGTATTACATCGCTCGAATACGGAAGTCGTATCACTGCTATGTTTTTCTCGATTGTATTTATTCCTGCAATGCGAGTACTTATGCCAAAGATGTCTAAAGCATATAACGACAAAAACATGGCAGCGGTAAATAAGTCATATCATGCAATGACTATTTTTAACTACCTTTTTACAATACCTCTCACTGTTGGACTTATCGTAATGGCAGACCCAATTATTGACTTGATGTTTGGCCATGGTGAATTTGGACCTGAAGCTGTTCACATGAGCGCTATTGCGATGATTTGGTACACCGTAGGATTTACTGCGGAAGCTGGCGGATTGATTGCAAATCGTGTTTTCTTTTCAATGAATGATACAAAATCACCGTTCTACTATACCGTCTCTACAGTTGTAATCAACATTGTATTTAACGTTATCCTCGTTAAACCTCTTGATTTTGGTGGTTTGGCTTTATCTACATCACTTACAGCGTGGCTTATATTCATCATTAAGCACATTCGCTTAAAGCGTGAGATGGAATATTCATACGCTAAAACAGATTTGTGGTGCTTTATTGCATCAATTATCTGTGCGGGAATAATGGGATTTGCTGTATATCATCTATCGAATTATATGGTTTCAGCAGGTTATAATCTTCTATGGCAAGTTTTAGGTTGCACCCTGGGTGGAATGGTTATTTATTTCACTCTTGTACTGCTTCTCATGAGAAAACAATTCTTTGAGATTTTGGCTGCATTCAGAAAGGCAAAATAATATGGACATTTATTTCGAACCAAAGTATGGGGAAGTAAATGAATTTATTGAACCGGGAATTGCTGAAACTTTCGAATATAGCTCTTCTGATGGTCGCATCACTCATATGTTTATGAAAAGACCAATCAATGTTGATATTGATGGTGTAACTTATTATGATCTTGCAACCCCATATGGATATGGCGGACCTTTAATTCATGAAGTTGAAGGTAATAAAGCTAATCTTATATCAGGATTTGAAGAAGCATTTTATAACTATTGTATTGAGAATAATATTGTTAGTGAATTTGTACGTTTTTCTCCAAACGAGAATAACGCCGAAGATTTTAAAGACTTCTATGAAATAATTCCTCTGCGACAGACAATAGCTACTTACTTTAGAAAAGGTGAGGATGTTATTAATTCTGAATTTCATAAAAGTGCTCGTAAGGTGATTCGCCGTGCAATGAAACAGGGTGTTGAATATGTCATCATTGAACATCCTGACAATTTAGACACCTTCATGGATATCTACTATGACACAATGAATCGCAATGAGGCACAGGAGAATTATTATTTCCCACGTGAATATTTCCAGGGACTCATTGATAATTTCCAAGATAATCTTATGAGTGTTCAGGTAATGTATGAAGGAAAGTGTATTGCATGTGGCCTCTATTTTTTGTACGAGGATAAAATGCACGCACATCTGTCAGGTACTCGTCACGAGTATTTAAGTCTAAGTCCTGCATATATTCTCAAATATGCAACTGCCTTGTATGGGCAAGAACATGGATATTCTTTCATACACTATGGTGGCGGAACATCTAATGATCCGGAAAATCCACTTTTTAAGTTCAAGAGTAAGTTTACAAAGTCATCTCCTCTCTGGTTTAAGATTGGTAAGAAAATCTATAACCAGAAAGTATATGACATGTTGGTTGAAAAGACTGGCACGAGCGAATTGTCGTTCTTCCCTCAGTATAGGGGTTAATTTTATGTATCGTCATTTTTTTAAACGTGTTTTAGATTTTATTATTGCACTGGTGCTGATCGTGCTTACATCCCCATTTCTTTTGATTGGGGCTATAGTTATTAAACTTGATGATAAAGGCCCTGTTTTCTTTAATCAGCAGCGTGTTGGTAAAGACAACAAGGTTTTTACAATCTACAAGCTTAGATCTATGAAAATGCAAACTCATGATCCTGAAACAGGCCGTAAGTTGCGCGATAAAGAACGTGTTACGAGTGCAGGTCGTTTTGTGCGTAAGACCAGTATCGATGAGTTGCCTCAACTTTTTAATGTATTAAAGGGCGATATGAGTTTTGTGGGACCTCGTCCTTTGCTTGTGAAATATTTGCCATATTATACAAATGAAGAACTGCATCGCCATGATGTAAGACCTGGTATTACTGGTCTTGCTCAAGTTAATGGGCGTAGTAATCTCCCATGGGAAGAGCGTTTTGCATACGATCTGGAATATGTTAAAAATATTACCTTCCTAGGTGATCTTTCTATTTGGTGGAAAACATTTGAGAAGGTTTTTAAGGGAAGTGACACTTCTGTTAATGAACGTCCGAAAGGTTTTGTTTCTTTGAATCTTCAACGTGAAGGTCAGATTTGCAATGATCAATTTACACCTTCAGAAATTACCTGCAAGGTAAAAAATGTTGTTGTATCTGGAGCTACAGGAGCTCTTGGACAATCTGTCATTTCAAATCTTATTGATCATAGCGTTAATGTTCTTGCGCTTATATCACCAACATCCACTGTTAGTTTCCCTGATACTGTTCGTACTATAACCTATGAGGATTTCTTTAACCTTGATGTTGAGTCCTTTAACTCTCTTACAGGTTTTAATAATGAGGGCTTTGACACCATTCATCTTGCGTTTCCAAGAACAAGTACGGTTGAAGACTGCATGAGTGGAAACGAATTTACAAGAAGGTTTATTGGTAAGGTATTAGAGCTCGGTACAGACAGGATAATCAATGCCTCAAGTCAGTCTGTGTATGTTTCTACCCGCGAGAAACCAGCTGATGAAACTGATGATATGACACCTGTCAATCTCTATGATTTATGTAAGTCATATAATGAATATTGGATTGCTGATAAAGCACATCAATATAACGTTCCAGTATGTACACTACGTATTGCTTCACTTGTTGGAAAAGAATATGATACTCGAATCATTCCTCGTTTCATCAAGAGCGCTCTTGCGGGAGAAACTGTAGTAGTTAATGACATGGATATCATGTCATTTTTGGATGTTAATGAGTGTGCTAATGCAATTACACGCGTGCTCAATCATCCTCTTATTGGTGGGGTCTTTAATCTAGGTACAGAGGAGAGCTACACCCTTGTAGAAATATGTGAAAGTATTAATGATCAACTTATTCAATACGGTAAACAGCCGCTCAATTATGTAGTCGAACATAAAGATAGTGATGGTATGAACCGTACTTTGAATGTTGAGAAATTCACTCATACATTTGGATGGACAGCTCAAAAGACTCTTAATGATTTTGTAAAAGATGCAATTGGACAGGTGATGTAGATGCCAAACGTTTTAGTTTTAGGTGCGGGACCATCTCAACTCGATCTAATAAAAAGTGCTCGAGAGATGGGTTGTAATGTCTATGCCTGTGGCCAAACTGCAAAGCAAGATGTATTAAATCTATTGGATGGATTTAAAGCAATTAACATTATCGATGATGATGCAGTTTATGAATATGCAAAAGAAATAAATGCCGACTGCATTTTTACCATGGGTCTGGAAATTGCTCTACCTACAATAGCGCGTGTTTCAAAGCGCTTGGATTTACCTTATTTCTTCTCCGAGGAATGTCTCGACCAGCTGAAGAATAAGGCAATGTGGCGTGAGATCCTCGGTGATATTGAGGGAAATTTGGCATTTATGTCAGGTTCCACTCTTGAAGAGTTTAAGTCATGGGATATATATCCAGCTTTTCTTAAGCCTGCAGATGGTTCAGGGCAGCGAGGAGTTCATAAAGTTGATAATCCTCAAGAGTTAGAAGAAGTTTTTGACCATGCGCTTGCTAATTCCCGCAATGGTATTTTAATTCTTGAAGAATTTGCTGACGGAGAAGAAATATCAGTCAATTCCTTTATGTATAACAATGAATTGGTTGTTTCTATTCCATCAGATCGAATTTCTTATACTGAATATCCTGGCGGAATTATTAAAGAACACCACATTCCATCTAAGCTTGTTAACGCAGAATGTGAAAAACGCATCTTCGAACTAGTTGAAAATGTAAATCGAAAAATGGGGTTTGAAAACGGACACATCTATTTTCAAATTAAAGTTAAAGATGGCGTTCCTAAACTTATTGAGTTCACTCCAAGATTCGATGGTTGTCATATGTGGCGTCTTGTCCGTTATGCTACAGGAATTGACTTGCTAAAGGCTTCTTTAGAGTGGCTGCTCAATGATGGGGTAGTAGAGGAGTTTGATGAGATTCCAGAAAGCAAATGTTTGCCTGGAGTTTTTAAAACAAAATTTATTTCAGATAAACCTGGAACTCGTGTTGAACGCTCTAATTACGAGCTCCAAGAAAATCCACTTTGTACAGTTTGGTACTACGAGAATGATGAGTATGTTAAAAAAGTTACCGGCTTTCTCGAGAAGGTTGGCTACATTATGGTGAGGGAAGATGAATCAAACTAGTTTTAAAGAAGTTTTTAAGTCATGGGGCTTAGATATCAACGATGTCTGCTTCATTGCTTTCTTTACTTCACGTTTATTTACCGCCCTATTTACATTAGTACTTGGTATGCGTGGAGTTGTCATAAGCATGGCTGCATTATGCCTGCTTTATCTTGCAGCTCTTATCTATAACATCAAGCACAAGAAATATCACTTTTTAACAGCCTTCGTTGTTTTCTTTGCAATTCTTGCGATGACGTTTGCTACGGCATATTTCAATCCAGCAACACGATTTTGGCTTGGAGACTACGAGTGGGGATTTCTAGTTCGCGTTCTTGATGTGCGAAAGGCTCTTTTTGCTGTATGGGTCGTTTTGCTTGTATTCGACAAGAAGAAACTACTTCGAGATTTCAATATAAGTGCTTGGATTTTCAGTTTCTATACCGTATTGCAGGTTATTCTCTATCTTGTATATGGTAACTGGAATGCATATTTCAATTGGTCTTCATCAGTGGGATTTGAGCCGCTCTACAATATGAACCTTGGCTATGAGCTTATATTTTCAGCTGTTGTCATCCTGCTGGATGGATTTAAAAAGTCTAACCGAGGAGAATTTGCTTACGGTATATTTTTGACCAGTTTTGCATTCCTTGTTGGATCTCGTGGACTCTTTATTATCACGGCATGCTTTATTATTTTTCTCTTTTTCTTTAAATCACATGGTAAGGCTAAGAAGAAAAAAGCATTTGTATATCTTTTAGTAATGTTTATCTCTTGTTTTGCACTTCTCAAGGTAGAAAGCTTTGGAGTCGGCTATATCAATGAAACATTAGATAGATATGCAATAAGTCAAGATGCGGATTCTCTCGAAAAACCGATTCATGATAGCCGCAATGCCGAGATGCTTGCCAATGGTGGTCTTGTAGCAAGTAATGGTCGTTTTCAGATTTGGAATATCAGTGGCAAAGCCATTGCTCATAATATGTCTGAAGGACACATTTTCGGTGGAGGAGTATATGGCGATCGTCCGTATGTAGGCCATGAATTTGAGTGGGGTTACTCCCATAATATATTCCTTGAAATGATTGCATCATTCGGCATTATCGGTATAGGAATCCTTATATACCTTGCGTATATGGCCTTTAAGATTATGCTCGATAAAAATGAGCCGGAATATTCAGATCTTATTTTTATATCTTTAACGCTTTCGACGAAATTGCTTATTAGTGATTCATTTTGGTTCTTAAGTTATTTCTGGGTTTTTGTAACTGTTATATATTTATATGCTACAAGAAACAAAGAATATAAGGTCGGAGTCGTACTGAGAAATATTGTAATCAGTGTTATTGCATGTGCGGTATGTTTCGGACTGTTCTTTTATGATGATTACGAAAAGCAGGATTTTAAGACCGTTACATTTGATCAACCTACTTGTTGTGTCGTTGTATCCAATGCGCTTAATCCATTGCAATATGAAAAGGCAGAGCTATTGTCTCAGGAGGGCGTACCATATACGGCATGCCTAAGGTTTGTTGATTTTAAACTAAATGAATCGCAAGCTCATGAGACCTTTGATGCTTATAATTCTCAGAAACAAGTCGATATCGAAGACGGTGCACTCGATGATATTATGTATTGGGGATTATCTTATTCAGATATGATTTCAAACGTAAATGTTGCTAATGATTTCTTTAGTTCAGCTGGACTTGAGAACCCGGTCGTACTTTGCCCACCATATGGAAAGACTGGAAAACAGTCTGCCTATAACCTTGATGGCTTGAGAAAATTTATTCTTATTAGCAACAATTCGAGTGACGCGGTAATTAAGACACTTAATAAGAGTACAGCACTTAACCTTCCTTCTGTTGTTATAAGCGACAACATGAGTAAGGAGAAATTTGAGTATGCTAAAGATTTAATAAATCAAGCTTACGAATCAAATGCTTTTATTACTGTTGTTTTTGAAACAAAAGTAGGATCCGATTCAAAAGATAAAGCAAATCTTCAGTATGTACAAGAGATCATCGATCTGCTTGAAGAAAAAGGCTTTACCTTTAGCAATTTCCGTGATATTGCAGCGCAAACCGTTATGTCTCCTGAAGATATAACTATGAAAAACTACCTCAATAACAGTGCTGTTGCACAATACATCAAATAGGAAGTGTATTAATGAGTGATAAAAAAATTAAGAATGTAATGTGGACCGGCGGGTTCGATTCAACATTTAGAATGTGTCAGCTCGTAAAAGAAGACATTGATATTCAGCCTTACTATTTCTATAACAAAGCTCGTAAGAGTGCTGATATTGAGTTAAAAAAGCTTGAAGAGATTACAAATGCTCTTAAGGCTAAAGAAACAACAAAGGCTAATATTCTTCCGCTTATCGTACATGATGTAGATGAATACAAACCTTTTGATAAAAAATATACCGATGCTTTTAAGCGTATTCGTAAGAATGAACATCGCGGCGAGCAATACGTCTGGATGGCGCAGATGTCCGAATCCATTCCTGGACTTGAGATGTCTCTAGAGGCCGAGGAAGGTGCAGAGGAAGGATGTTTCGTATTGCAGAGCATCCCAAAGTCCTCAAACGTTATCAAACATGACGAGGGCACCCTTGCATATTACACACTTTCTGAAGATGTTCGTCCTGGTTATGAAGATTGGTATATCTTGCTCTCAAAGTTTGCGTTCCCATATGATATCGCTCATATGACAAAGCGTGAATGCTTAGAAAAATTCATTGAGATGGGCGATGAGGACATAATGAAGATGACCTGGTTCTGTCAGCTTCCTTACAATGGAGATGCTTGTGGATATTGTGGCCCTTGTCGTCAAGTTGTGGAAGAGGGCATGGAATTTAGGCTCAGTGATGAGGCGCTCAAACGTTATAAACATCGTTGGTGGTACCTTCTTAAACATAAGGTACGAAAAGGTACAAGACTTTTATTTGGTCTTGAACCATAATCACTAAAATTTATAGCACCCGTATAATTTCATACGGGTGCTATTTTAAATACTGTACAAAATTTCAAATATGAGACAAAGCGGTGAAAATATTAGGTTTTAGCATTTTTCATATACCATGATATATAAAATGATTTATCATTTATAAGGTATGTCTTTTGTAATTTTCTCATTAGAGTTTTTTTGATAATAAAAAATTACAACTATGTGACCGTATTGTTTTATTAGTAGGAAAGGTAAGCAGTGAATTTACGTAAAATTTCTCATGTTATCTTCGGAACACTTGTGACCGGTTGTATGCTTGGTGTTTCTGCAACACCAACATTAGCATACGCTGAGACGCTTCTTGATGTCGACAGCATGTCTTCTTCACGTCGACCATCAGTTTGCATCGATCCTGGTCATGGTGGTTTTGATTCAGGTGCTTGTCATGGTGGCTTGCGTGAAGCGGATCTTACTCTAAAAATCGGTAAGTATCTTCGCGATGAGCTACAAGCTGATGGATATCGTGTGCTTATGACTCGTCAATCCAACAGTTCCTTAACTGACAACACTGCAGATGAGCTTAAAGCACGTCCTCAATTTGCGAAAGACTACAACTGCGATTTGTTTGTTTCACTACATATCAATTCTAGCGGTGGCCATGGATCTGAGGTTTGGGTACCAAATGATAGTTCATGGAAAAAGTCAGAAACAGTAGTCCCTGCTCGTAAAGCAGCTCAGGATACCCTCGATGCTATTGTAGATCTTGGATTCTATAATCGTGGACTTAAGCATAAGTCATATCCTAGTGATGGTACTGACGAGAGTGTTTATCCTGATGGATCAAGCGCAGATTATCTAGGTGTAATTCGTTATGCTCGTCGTCTTGGTATGCCTGCATATCTAGTTGAGCATGGATTCATCGATCACTCTTCTGATAATGCAAAGTTACGTTCTGATTATTATTTGCGTGCTCTTGCACATGCAGATGCTATTGGTATCAAAAACCACTTCAAGATTAGCAAATCTGTATATTGGCCTGTTCAGGAAGGTAGCAACGTTCGTATTACTGATGGAGAGCACTTCCTCAGAAATGGCCTTGTAAAACTCAAAACCGGTTATTATTACGTTGATGATCAAGGCTATGCTCTTAGAAACTCTATGAAGAAGGTTAACGGAGATACCTTCTATTTTGATGAGGACGGAGAGAGCTACCGTGGTCTCTTGACAATAAATGGTAATCAGTATTACTTCGACTGGAACACCTATAAGCTTCGTCGCGATGGTTGGATTTGGTTCTATAACGATAGTGATTATCGCTATGCTGATCCTGAGACTGGCGTACTTGTACGTGGAGAAAAAACTATCGACGGTGATACGTATTTCTTTGATAATGCAGGTTTCCGCGATCATGGTCTTATCGAACATGATGGTAAGCTTTATTATTACGATTGGAGCACTTATAAGCTTCGCCGTAACGAATGGATTTGGTTCTGGCGCGATGAGGCATACCGTTATGCTGACGCATCTGGTGAGCTCCTACGCGGCTACCAAACTATTAATGGTAAAGAGTATTATTTTGACAAGAACGGACTTTCTGATGGAAAGCCTGTTGCCAATACCACCAAGATTGTTAAAGAAGATGGAAAGATTCGTGCAATCTCTAATAACTCTTACTTAAAGAATCAGTGGTATGCAAACGGTGATATTTACTATTACTTCGACAGTAATGGATATGCTTTGCGCAATGGCTTGCATAAGATCGACAACGATACTTATTGCTTCTCTGAGGATGGTATCCTCGAGCGCGGCCTAAATACTATTGATGGCAAGCAGTATTACTTTGATTGGAGCACCTACAAGCTCCGTCGCGATGGTTGGATTTGGTTCTGGGTAAACGAGAACTATCGCTATGCAGACCCTACAACAGGTGAGCTTGTACGCGGTGTAAAGAATATCGATGGAGATACATACTATTTCAATGAGTATGGACTTCGTGATCATGGACTTGTAGAAATCCAGGGCAAAGATTACTACTTTGACTGGAGCACCTATAAGCTCCGCCGCGATGGCTGGATTTGGTTCTGGGCAAATGAGAACTATCGCTATGCAGATCCTGCTACAGGTGAGCTTGTTCGTGGCTTGAAGAACATTGGTGGAGATATTTATTACTTCAATAAAAACGGACTACGTACCCGTGGTCTTATTGAAATTGAAGGCAAGGATTATTATTTCGACTGGAGTTCTTATAAGCTTCGTCGCGATGGCTGGATTTGGTTCTGGACTGATGACAACTATCGATATGCTGACCCTACAACAGGTGAGCTTGTTCGTGGTATGAAGAAAATCAAGGGAGATACTTACTTCTTTGATAATGATGGTCTTCGTAGTCGTGGACTTATTGAAATTGCAGGTAAGGATTACTACTTTGACTGGAGTTCCTACAAGCTCAATCACGACGGTTGGATTTACTTCTGGAAAGACGATGCTTATCGCTATGCTGATCGTCAGACTGGTGAGCTTTATAAGGGAACACGTACAATCGATGGAAAGCGCTATTATTTCGATGACAAGGGACTTTCCAATAAGATTGCACTTGCAAATTCATCAGCTTATGATGATAAGGGTGTAGATTCTGGCTCTACAAAGAATACTGAAGAGGAAAAGCTCGATCATAAACCAGAGCCTATTATGGGTTCTGCTCAGCTTACTCCAGATCAGATGGCTGCTTACTTCAAGAAGGCATCGGGAACTCGTTTGTATCCTGCAGAAGACCTCAAAAAGCTCGGTGCTCCAACTATCGAGGATTTCTGTAAACAGCTTTATGAAGAGGCTACTGCTGAGGGTGTACGTCCTGAGGTTCTCTTTGCTCAGGTAATCCATGAAACTGGATTCCTACAATCTGATTATGCGAAGAAGCAGGCTAACTTTGGTGGCCTAGGTGTTACAGGTAAGGGAGTAAAGGGCGAAGAGTTTGCAACCGTTCGTGAAGGACTCCGTGCACAAGCACAGCACCTCAAAGCATATGCATCTACTGAATCCTGCACAGGACCAGTTGTTGACAAGCGTTTTGATTACGTCAAGCGCGGTAGCGCATGCAACGTTAATGATTTAGGTGGAGGTAAATGGGCTGCTTCCCCAGTAGTTAAATATGCTGGAGCCGTTTTACATTTCATGGATGACATGTATAATTCTTAATTGAGATCTCGTTTATTTAAGACGTACTCTACTAAGGAGAAGACATGTCTAAAGAAAGAAAAACACTTAAGGTATTTAGCCTTATGTTTTGGGTTTTGAGCGTTGTTATGATTGGAGCTTCTATTCACGGTTTTACAAAAGGAATCGTGGGAGTTGCACTTTCATTGCTTGTAGTTGGAATCGCTGGTCTTTTTTACGGAAAGATGGGTATTGTGGGAGCTAATACACCTTCTAAGGTGAAATCACTTCCCACATTGAGTTTCTGGCTTGGGATTATCGTTGTAGTGTGGCTTATTCTCATTGCAATCGGCTATATTCCAACACCACCTCATCCACAGATGATGGCATCTATTCTCTTTGGATTAGCTGCAATTATTCTTTTTGGTATGAGCCATTTCGCAAAACGCGTTTCAGAACAAGTTAGTCTCTAAG
>RCNH01000590.1_pt1 | contig 14357 bp, 10 predicted proteins | sample 2041161 | NCBI WGS metagenome assembly RCNH01 (sample SAMN09708215, study PRJNA481090) | Feces metagenome, whole genome shotgun sequencing project. | biome: feces | host: Leptonychotes weddellii | place: Antarctica: Sion Island | collected 2010-03-01 | reverse complement strand
GTGTTTCACGTGAAACACCGGGATATTTATTGTGAAACCCAAAGTGTTTCACAATAATCAAAATAAGCCAAAACGGTGGGCTATATATACAACTATTGCTACTAAGACAAGTAAGAATATCCAACTAATGATAAAACATCCAACATTACGTTGACGCCCTTTATCAAGAATTTTGTCATGGATACTGCGATGGCTTTTTAAGATGACGGTTCCCTTATCATCTTTTGGAAATTTGATTTTTTGCGAAGGTTGCCAAGATTTTGGGTCATTAAGGATTTGTTGAATTGCAGCAGGTTTTAAGTCAGGATCTGGACGAAGTCCATCTGCGGCAGCAGCAGCGAAATTCTTTAAGAACGTAGAGAACTGTTCCTCGTATCGTTTTGGATAAGCGATAATGGCTACTTGGCCCCAGTACACGCCAGGCTCAGGCTGTTCGCTATAGGCTGTGAAGCTTAAAACATATTTTATAATCCATCCTTTTGCTCTGTAGATTGCGAGCTTATATGATGTATGCTTATCCAAGAAACCAAAACGAGCGCCGTAAGGGTTTTCTAACCATGCTTGTTGGTGTTTATTTGAATCGGTATCCCAAGCGATTTCACCAATATCTCCGATAGCGTTGTCGGAGCCTACAAGCGATGCCCCTGCTTTTTTGTCTACAGTTTCAAAACGGGCATAGCACCCAAAGAAGAGATCGCTCGGATTTGCCGTGACCATATGTATCCTTTCGTGATAGGTAAGTAACATGCAGAAATCTAATGTATATGACTATATCAGTGATGGTACCCCAAAAGATATACAGAAGCGCTATGCTTTGCTAAATGAAGTAGCTAAAAACTCTGATTTTGGATATTTAGACAAAAATATAGTTGTTTTAGATACCGAAACCACCGGATTTTCTTATCACCATGATGAGCTAACGCAGATTGCAGCTGCACGCATGAAGCATGGTGAAATTACGGAGTGGTTTGTTACATTTGTAAATCCTGGGAAACCTATTCCTGATGATGTTGCGCGTTTGACAAATATTTATGATAGTGATGTTGCAGATGCCTTAACTCCGTTTGAAGCAATTACAGATTTAATTGCTTTTGTTGGGGACTCCCCTATTATCGCGCATAATGCAGCATTCGATAAGCATTTTACTGCTGATAAACATGCTGTCGGCGCACCGTTATGTAATAACTTATGGATTGATTCGCTGGATTTAGCTCGAATTGCTCTTCCTCGACTGAAGTCTCATCGCTTAATTGATTTAGTGCATGCATTTGATGCACCTATTTCAACACATCGTGCTGATGCTGATGTTGAAGCACTCTGTAGTATTTATCGAATACTGCTGGCTGCTATTGTTACAATGCCGGTTGAATTAGTGCGACAGATTGCAGAACTTGCTGATCCGCGTGAATGGCCGACTGGAGTGGTTTTTAGCTACATTGCTGATTATCAAGCCGCTTTACTTGAAGCGGAGGCAAATGAAACTAGTATTAGACATAAAATTTATCCATTCTCGTTACGTGCGATGCGTAGTGCACGATTTAAGGGTACAGATAAAGAAACCCCAGAGAGAGTCAAGAAGAATGCAGTACTTAAACCGATTATCGGTATAGATGGTGAGTTGCATGATAGACCCCTGGAATTTCCATCAATAGAAGAAATCCAAAATGCTTTCACTTCGGAAGGATTGGTTGGAGGCCTCTACGAGTCCTTTGAGCCACGCAATGAACAAATTGCCATGGCGACAGAAGTGCTTCGCGCTCAGTCTACTAACACTAATCTTGTAGTTGAGGCAGGTACAGGTGTCGGTAAGTCCATGGCATATTTAGTGCCTAGTACCCTCGCGGCTGTGCGTAATAACATTACTATTGGCATTGCTACTAAAACAAATGCTTTGCTTGATCAGATTATGTATAAGGAACTTCCTGCATTGGACAAAGCGTTTAAAACTCAAGGAGGCATCAGCTTAACATATACGGCAATTAAAGGATTTACACACTATCCATGCTTATATCGAGTTAACCGTGTTTTAAATAATGGTGCATATACGCGCGAGATTGCAGGTAAGAAACTCAGCCAAGCTCCTTCAATTGCTGCGATGCTTTCGTTTATAGAGCAGACTGAATATGATGATATTGATGGTCTTAAACTGGATTATCGTGTACTTCCGCGATATATGATTACTTGTACTTCACGCGATTGTCTTCGTAGAAAATGTCCGTTTTATGGTAAGTATTGTTTTGTACATGGTCAGCGTATGCGAGCAGAACAGTCCGATGTGGTAGTGACTAATCATGCTCTCTTGTTCTGTGATGTTGCTGCTGACGGTGCCCTTTTACCACATATTAAGCATTGGATTGTCGATGAGGCTCATGGTGCTGAAATAGAAGCTCGTCGTGCGTTAGCTGCACATCTTGATGCTGCAGAAGTATTACGTTTAATTAGAAAATTAGAATCAGATACTGCTAAGCGCAATATTTTCTTGAGCTGCCAGAATAGTGCTAATTTTGATGGAGCAAGCCAAGTCGAAGCGTCTACGCTGTTTTATACCTTAACAGGACAGGCTTATGATGCAGGTCGTGTTTTTGCTAATAGTGCTTTAGAATTCGTGCATCATATTAAAGATTTAATTGAATGTGATACCTCTACAGGTAATAAGAGTTATGAAACTATCGAACTTTGGATTAACGATGGCGTGCGTGCTCATAAAGAGTTTCAAGTTTTAATGGGGTATGCTCAAACATTTATAGATACTGGTGAAAAATTAGTTCGTCATGCAAGCGAATTGGTTGCGTTTATTGATGATATTGACTCTTTACAGCACAGTCAGCATGAAGTAGCAACGATTGCGGTGGATGTGAAAGAAATGATTAAAAATACTGATCTGATTTTTAATCATCCCGATGATCGCTATGTATATTCTGCAAAACTGTGTCGTAGGTCAGAGCATATATCAGAAGTCTTGACTGCTGAGCTTATCGATGTTGGTAGTATGCTTAATGCGACACTGTACCAAGACACAGACAGCGTAGTATATACCTCTGCAACCATAACAGTAGGGGAAAACTTTGATGCTTTTCATGGTGCTATGGGGCTTAATGAATCAGATGCATCAAGGACCAATGACTGTATACTTGGGTCAAGTTATGATTTTGATAAGAATATGATGATTTTAGTTGTTGATGATATTCCTGAGCCTAATCAACCAGGGTATATGGCTGCATTACAGAAGTTATTAACTGAGGCGCATATTGCTCAGCAAGGCTCTATGTTGACACTTTTCACTAATCGTAGGGAAATGGAATCGTGCTTTGACGCAGTAAATCCTGAAATGAAAAAAAATGATTTGCGTCTTGTTTGCCAAAAGTGGGGTGTTTCAACTAAGGGTTTACGAGATGACTTCTTAAAAGACGAACACCTATCACTTTTTGCACTAAAAAGCTTCTGGGAAGGTTTTGATGCTCCGGGAGCAACTCTGAAAAGCGTTGTTATACCTAAATTGCCATTTGCTAAGCCAAGTGATCCATTGTCGTGTGAACGTTCTAAACGCGACAATGCCGCTTGGTCTCATTATGTCTTACCGGCAGCAGTTATTGATATGAAGCAGGCTGCAGGACGTCTAATTCGATCGTCTACAGACACGGGATGTTTAATATTAGCGGATAAACGACTTATTACTAAAGGTTATGGCAAAGTGTTTCTTAAATCCATGCCTTCTAAAAATGTGAAGATATGTTCAACTGATGAAGTTGTGCGCTTCTTAAAGGGTGACGAATAAATAGCCTCTGCGGTACAATAGATAGCTATGGCAAAGAAATTTCAAAAGAATCAAACCCTTGCTGAGCATATTGCAAGTTTGCATATTAAGAAGAATACGGCGTCAACATCGAATGAACTTTCATTGTCGGTTCTTGACGCCTTGAGTTCTCGTGCTAGCGACAAACAGACACCATCTGGCGCAACGCAGCCATTGGGTGGGGTCTCGCTTTTCACGCTTGGAGTAGGTCGTAAAAATTCAATACCTACTCCGCTCAATAAACCAGCATTACCCTCATCTGCCAATATAAGTTCTACAGATAAAACTGGTGCCGATATTGCGGGTATGGCTCTTGATATATCACATAATGCAGCGGCCCAGGCTGCAAGAAATGTAGCAGAAAATCTCCCTGATCCAGAAAAAGAAATCGCAAGACGTAAAAAACGTCGTCGAGTACGTCGTGCGCTTGCGACATGTTTTGGTATCGCTGCATGTGTAGTGTTTATCGGTGGATTTGGTCTGTTTGTTAACAATGAATATACAACACACCAAAGATATGTCAGTCAACTTAATAACTCGTTGGATGTCTTGATGGCATCTGACGAACTGATTGTTGATTGTGAGCAGATTATAGGCACGAATCTACTTGATGATAAAACAGACAAACTTCAGGGCTTAATTGGTCAAATAGATATGATTGTGCCTGAAGTTAAAGAGGCTTCTCAAGAAGCAGCGGAAGTTGTAGAAGGCATGCGCGAATCAACTGATCGAGAAGCAGCACGTCAGTCTTTGTTGGCTGCGGATGCGCGTGTGGTCATGTTTACTGAGGCAGAAAATATCTTGTCTCTTCGTATCCAAGCGCTTGAATGTGCGAATACAATTTCACGTGCTTGGGCAGATGTTTTAAAAGCTGATAGCCTAGCTAAAGAAGCAGCGCAACTCGTAAGTGATACTACGGTTGAAAATACACAAGATTCCCAACAAAAGACCGAAGACGCTATTGCAGTGTTTTCTCATGCGCAAGAATTGCTCTATGAGGCGACGTCGATATATGACAGTGTTGATGTGAGCGCGCTAATTGCGTATGTGGATAAGCGTATTGAGGCTATGGGTTATGCGTTAAATAGCGATAATGCTATCTATGTTCAGGATAAAATTACGGCTGAAACATATAATGATTATTACAATGCTGCTGAGCAGGAGGCTGTAGAAATGGCTAAATCTTTACCGAAGGATGTGGCAACGTTGGCGGTAGAGGCTTATGAGGCTGACGTTGTTAAATTTGTTGAGTCATACACGCAAGCCCGAAGCGAAGCCGCCACGGCGGATGCTTTTCTAAGGGATTATGTGGGAACTGCATCTTAAAGACGCATCTGTTGTATACTATTGAACGTGTATGCCCTGATGGGAGAAAATAAACCTGCGAAAGGCGCAGCAATGAACAAGATTTTAGATGATATAGCTTATCTCTCGCAAGAGATTGGCGCCCGCCCTGCTAATACTGAAGAGGAGCAACGCGCGGCTACATATATTCAGGAAGTGTTAGAGAGTGATGCACATCTGCACGCTGAAATTGAAGAATTTAACTGCAATACCCATGTAGGATATGCGCGCGCAATATATTGTGCCCTAACTGTTGTATTTGTGGCTATTTCTCTAGCAGTTCCCGCTATGACTATTCCTGCTTTGGTGATTTCTTTAATTGCGGCAGGTTGTATGGTTGCTGAATCCTTCGGGCATCCTATTTTGTCTCGCTTTTTTATACGTGGAATTAGTCAGAACGTTGTTGCTAAATATGAGCCACCAAAAAATCCAGAAGGGACTCCTGCTCGTCGTCGCAAGGTAATCTTGGTTGCAAATTATGACTCAGGTAAAGTTCGTCGTGATTTACATGGTCCAGTTGCTAAATTACTAGCTCCATTGCAAATGGCTTCTCTTATTGCTATGATTGCTGTTCCTTTTATCTTGTCCATTCACGACTTCTTTTTCTTACACGCTACTGGCAGTATTGCTTTAGTGTTCATAATCTTAACTATTATTGTGCTCGTGATTTGTGTATTGCCAATCTTGCAGGTACTTGCAACTGCTATTGCTCCTTACAATGAGGCTGCAAATAGTAATGCTTCTGGTGTTGCAGTGATGCTTGAAGTTGCTCGTATGGTTGGCAACAATAAAATTAGGACTGAACATGCGCTTAATGAAGCGGTAGTTCATACTCCGGAAGAAACCATTGCTTCTGGCCTTATTCCATGTGGTGCTTCTATTACGTATGAGGCTCCTGCGGTAGAAGATATGACTCCCGCAGAGTCTTTAATGGCCGCCAAGGTTGCTATTGCCGCTATGACTGGTTCTCCTATGAGTAAGCGCGATATGGATATTGCTAAAAATTTAGTAAACCTTCGCGAACAGGCTATCGCGGACCCTTCGACAGAAGAGATGTCTCAAGCTCGCAAAAAAACCGTTGAGGCGCTTTCAACTGTTCCGGCCGATACTTTGGCTGCGGCTAAGCAAAACCAGGCTGAAAATAAAGGTACTGACGTTATTGATTCTGGCTTAGGTGTTGGGGTATCCAATACTGAGGTTGAAACCCAAGAGGCAGCAGTAGCAAAAGAGACTGAACCAAGCGTTCCGGATTGGTATATCAAAGCCAAGGCTTCTGCTAAACATAAAGATGATGAAACCCCGCATATCCAACGTTCACGCTACGCTGTCACCATTGACTATGAGGGTGAGGATTTCTTAACAGCTGCTCAAGCTATAATGGGTACAAGCGTTGATTCAGGGCAAAATGAAGAAACACAGGATCATATTTGTGAGCTTCAGGCCGACACTATGGCAACGCAGGCTTCACATGCTTATGAATGCGAAGACACTACAACTCAAATTGATACACCACAAGCCGTAGTTGATCAGCCAACTCAATCATTGGTCGCAACTGATCAACCAACTCAGCCTAAGCCTCCAGTTGTTGCTGAAATGCAGGATACGCAAGTTACGGGTCGTTATGACCGCTTATATAGCGTGACCGATCGTGACCCAATGCAGTATCAACCTGTTCAGGATTCTACTGCTGAAGATGGTGCTACATGCGCTATACCAGTAGTTCAGACGGGTAATTTAGATTTAGATGTATTACGTCATCAGTCTCAGCAGATTCCAGACCAAGCTACACAGGTTATTCCTCAACGAGCAGCAGTCGCTCGTCAGATAGTAAACCTTCAGGGTGTTGATTTTGTTCCAGGAGCTTTAAATCAAGCTGTTATTCCTGATCCTTTGGCACCAAGCACGCAATCTGTGCCTGATGAATTTAAGCAGCGTGCACCGTTGGCATTTTCGGGTGATAATCACAATCAACAGGCCGCAAAAGATTTATTGGCGGCATCATTACCATCGATTTTGCCTGAAATCAATTCAGATAACGAAGTGAGTGTTCCAAGTGCAGTAAGTATGACAAGTTCATTTGCTCCTTTGGAGACATCTGGTGCAGGTACAAGTGTAGGTGATGAGTTGTTGGCCGATGTAGATCCAGATGATATCTACATTGACGATGCGGATGACGCTGTATTTGAGGATGAATTCACGGAAACGGGTGCATTTGCAGGTCCTGGCTATGTAGAAATGCCTCAGTCTCGTATTAGTAAATTCTTTGGTCGTTTTAGACGTAAAAAGAAAAACCAGGAAACAAGCGCCTCTGACTGGCTTGGTGTTGATGATAACTTTGACGCTCGCCAAGTAGGAAAAGAACGCGGAGGCTGGGAAAGTTTCCGTGATGAGGACGACTGGCAAGGCGGTGCATTTAGCAATCGTGATGTGTTTGATGATAGTCGAAGCTCTGGTTTAAATGCCGAGGGTTTTGAGGGCTCCACGATCGAGCAAGGTCAAGACTTTTTGTTGGGCGCTATTTCAGAAGCGGAAAATCCTGACGAAATGAATCATGAGGAGCAGATGCAAGATATCTACTCTTTTGCTTCAGGCGATTTAAATATTGAGGTTTGGTTTGTTGCGTTAGGTTCTGAGCTTGCCGAGAATAGCGGCATTAAGGCGTTTTTAGCAGAACATGCAGATGAAATGCGCGGTGCTGTTTTAGTAAACCTTGAATCAATGGGTGGTGGTCCTTTGTGTTACCTTGAAAAAGAAGGCTTTATTAAACACACTGTGACCCCTTCACGTATGAAGCGCTTCATCAAACAGGCTGTACACACGAGCGGAGTTCGAATTGATCCTGCCTGTGTACTTTGGCGTGAATCTGTATCAAGTATTGCAAATAAGCACCGCATGCAAGCTGTCACATTGGCTGGCATGGACGGCGTTAAACCAGCTGGTTTTGGCGATGGTCATGATAGTATTGAGGTGATTGACCCGGAAGCCCTGGAATATAACACTCGTTATGTTGTGGAGCTTTTGAAATCCATCTAGTTCTTAAGGTGGCTTATAGTAAAATCATGAACTCGTGCTGTTTATGAGAAATAAAAAGCAGTTGAATTGTTCATACGGGAGTGAAGATTCCCTATCTATGGAGGTAACTAATGGCTATCGAAGCATATTGTGTAAAGTGTAAAGCTAAGAAGATTATGCAAAACCCACAGGAAAGCACCATGAAGAATGGTAAACCTATCACCAAAGGTAAATGTCCAGACTGCGGTACTACTATCTGTCGTATTGGCGCTGCTAAATAACAATACGTTAAATGTATAAGGCTCACTTCAAAAGTGAGCCTTTTGTTGTTGGACGGCGTATACTTATCCCTAACATGTGAGGAGGTAGGGTGAAGAGAGGTAAACATACACATCGACCTTCATTCGTCGAGGGTTTAGCTTTTGGATATGATGACGAAGATATCAGGAATCATTTCGAGGAGCGAGCGCTAGCGAGAAGGCGCTTTAATGCTGAAGCTGCTATGCTTAATAATCCTGAGATATATCCTCGTAGTATTATGACAAAAGAGCAGAAAGCGACACGCGCAAAGGCCCAAAGACCCCCATTATTGTTTGCAACATTGAGGCACTATCAGGTTCAAAATCTATCGCACGATTTACTTGTGGGCCTCATTGTGGCCGCATTGTCTCTTCCTATCTCTATGGGATATGCGCAGGTTGCTGGTCTACCTGCCGTGTACGGTTTATACGGTAGTATCATCTCTTTAATTGTTTATGCAGCATTTTCTACGTCTCCTCAATTAGTATTTGGTGTAGATGCAGCACCAGCTGCTTTGGCGGCATCTGCTGTTGTGGGGTGTGGGCTGGTTGTTGGTTCTGTAGAAGGTATTGCATTAATACCGTGGCTTACACTTTTTACCGGTATTTTAGTTTTAATATTTTCTTTTTTTAAACTCGGGAAATTTGTTAATTATATTTCAGCACCCGTGATGGGTGGATTTGTGTCCGGTATTGCATTATCGATTATTTTAGGTCAGATTCCTAAGCTTATGGGTGGCACGCCAACGGGTGGTGAAATGCATGAGCATATCATGGGTATTATCGAAACTATTCAAGGTGGCATCAATAGTGTATCGCTTCTGTTGGGCATTGTTACTATAGCAGTAATTCTTATTGCCCGTCGTTACGTTCCAAAATTTCCTATGCCTATCATTATGCTTATTCTTGGTGGTATAGCTACGGTGGTTTTTGATTTGCCTCAATACGGTGTGGCTTTATTAGGTTCCGTGCCTGCAGGATTGCCTGATTTTCACTTACTTGAGTTTCCTGGCTGGGAACTTTTAGGGCAAGCGGCTTTAGGGAGTTTGTCTATTGCATTGATTGTTTCAGCTGAAAGCTTATTGGTTGACAATAGTTTTGCTATGAAGGGTAATTATAAAATTAACGACAATCGTGAGCTTTTGGCATTTGGCTTATCTAACGTATCATCATGCTTATTTGGAATGTGCCCTGTGTCAGGTAGTGCATCTCGCACGGCTGCGTCTGAGCAGTTTGGCGGCAAAACTCAGTTTTCTAGTATTGTTGCAGCGTTTTTATTGATGCTTGTGCTTTTATTTGCGACAGATTTATTGGCTTATTTGCCCATCCCTATTCTCACGGGCATTGTTGTGTGTGCACTGTGGAGTGTTGTAGAAGTTGAATTTGCTCGTAGGCTTTATAAGGCTCAGCGTGACGAGTTCTGGATTTTTATTTTGGCGCTGTTAGGTGTTATGGTCAGTGGTCCGATTACAGGTGTAGTGATTGGTTTAGCGCTGTCATTTGTGGCGGTTTTATTGCGTACTATGAATCCGCAGCGTTCGTATATGGGTGTAGTTCCGGGTAAACGCGGCTTATTTGATTTGGCCTGCACGCCTGATGCCCGTCCCTTACCTTTTACTGTTATTTATCGTTTTACAGGAAATATGTTTTTTGCCAATGCTGCAGCAGCTACAGATGATATTGAGACAGCTATTAATGAGAGAACTCGTGTGGTTATAGTAGAACTTGCTGGCATGAATAATTGTGATATTACAGCGGCTGATCGCATTGCGGTTTTATTCCGTGAACTTGGTCAACGAGGAATTCGTATGTATATGGTTGGATTGATTGATCGAGTTCGCGATCAGCTCGTCGATTTTGGTATCGACGAAATACATAATGAAGGAATCTTGCAAAATACCGTAGCTGAAGCACTGCGTGATGCGTTTGAGCGCGGTGTTACCGATCATGATGGTGCTGCTGTAATGGGTGGCGGAAAGGCTGACTTTTTTAGGGCAAATTAGTTCGTACATAAACGGCTGTGCATATGGCGATGCATCTTGTTCGCAGTATGAATGATATAGGTTTGTCTTTTATGTTAAACATAAAAGACAATAAAAAATGCTCCTTCGGGAGCATTTTGTTGTTTATGGAGCGGGCGACGGGAATCGAACCCGCGCTAGAAGCTTGGGAAGCTTCTGTTCTACCATTAAACTACGCCCGCAATGAAATTACTTTTAATTATACGCCATTTGCAAGAATGTAGGTTAGATTTATGCTGAAAAGATAGATGTGAGGCATATGTCATGTGCCTCACATGGGACATGCTCACAGTGCTGCTCGACAAAACCAACACCTACAACAAAGCAGTGGATGTCAACTAACGCAAGATATCTATCATAATAACCACCCCCATATCCTAGGCGTACACTCGAGTCATCAAAACCTACTAGTGGGACTACTAGCATATCAAGCATATGAGGCTCTGTAAGTGGATATAAGGCATTATTAAGCGATCTATCGAATGGTTTTATAGGGTGTGCTATAAAAGGCGCTCTAGCGCCTTTGTAATCATCATACGTAACTTCCCTAAATTCCATAAGGTTAATAAAATCATATGGATGATCTTTAGGAGTAAGGCATGGAAATGACATAGTGCATTGTTGGCTATAGGCGTACGTAATAAAGTCATTAATATCAACCTCAAAAGGAAGAGGTGTGTACACGCCTACATGGATTGGTTGCTTATCGTGAGTGGTGTTTTTTGTTGTGGTAGTGCAATTTAATTGCTGTTTAGCATGAATGATTGTGTCTAAAGCGCGACTAAGGTTTTGACATATAGATTGAGATTTTAAAAGGGCCTGGCTTTGAGCGATTGATTTACGTTGCTTTATAAGCTGAGCCCTTAGCAATTGTTTGTCAGTGTTAGAAGACATAAGCCTACATTCCGAGTGCCATAAAGATTAATAAAGCTATTGTCAGGGCAGAGACTATGCCGATAGTCGTCCAGATAAGAGCCTTGCCTGTGATACTCATAACATGTCCTCCCATAATGCGTTTATCTGCCGCAATAAAAGCCATAAAAACAAGCAAGACGGGGAGAATAATACCGTTAATAAACTGTGCGGTAAGCATGATTCCCATGAGGTTGAGACCAGGAATCATAACAATAGCAACAGAGAAGATAATTACAAAAGAGAAGATACTCTTGAACAAAGGAGCTTCTTTCCATGTAAAATCAACACCAGCCTCCCAGCCAAATGCTTCACAGATAACAAAAGAAGTAGTTAATGGTAAAACGCATGCCGCCAAAAAAGATGCAGCGGTTAAACCCGCAGCAAACAGGATTTGTGCGTACTGACCAGCAAATGGAACTAATGCGTTAGCAGCATCAGCAGCAGAATCAACAGAAATACCAGCAGGGTATAAAACAGCGCCAGTAGTAATAATAATAAACCATGCAACGATACAGGCAACAATAGTGCCGCTTACAACGTCAATCTTTTGGCTAAACAAATCATCCTTGCTGTCGGTTACGCCTTTATCAACAACATTGCTTTGGGTGAAAAACATCATCCAAGGCGCAATAGTGGTACCAATCATAGCAATAACAAGTGAAACAAAATGCGCGTCATTTGGAATGAAGGGGATAACCGTAAAATATGCAACGTCTCCCCAATTAGGGCCGGCTAAAAATGCGGCGACGATATACGTTACAAAAACAAGAGAAACAGCTAAAAAGACCTTTTCGACACTTTTGTAGCTGCCTTTAACAATTAAGAGCCATACAATAATTGCTGCAATAGGGATCGAAATATAGCGGGAGATTCCAAACATTTCCATACCTGAAGCAATACCAGCAAATTCAGAGAATGTGGTAGCAACGTTGCCAACCAACAAAGCAATCATAGCAAGTGCGGTTAGGCGAATACCAAATCGTTCACGAATAAGAGCTGCAAAACCTTTACCAGTGACAGCACCCATGCGGGCTGCGGTCATTTGGACGACCATCAGTAAGATGCACATGATTGGAATAACCCATAATGTAGCAAATCCGTAATCAGCGCCAGCGGTGGAGTATGTAGAGATACCACCAGCATCATTGCCGGCCATAGCGCTTACAATGCCAGGACCCATAGCTGCAAAAACGATCCATATTCTAGAATGCTTCTTTTCAGGTTCATCTGCAATATCGGGGCTATTTCTAAGATTTAATGGGTTGATGTCGGTATTGCCTTCTTCTGTGAGGGACTGCATAACCTCATCATATGAAGCGCCACGACGCATTTAGGCCACCCCCACTATATGAAGCAATACAACAGTGTATACAGCGAGTATGGCCATAAAACCAACAACTCCTAAAGCTAGCGCCAGCCATAGTTGAGTCTTCTTGTCGATTTCTGTATTCTCTTCGATTACATCCAGCGCATCATCAACGGTGACTAAACCAAGCATACGACCACTCTCATCACAAACAGGCATAGCTAAAAGGTTGTACTTAGAAATGTCTGCTGCAACATCATCTTCATCCTCGTCAGGTAGGACGGAGATAATATCAGCATACATAACTTCTTTAAGAGCGCGATTATTGTGACTAATAACAAGCGTTCGCATAGATAAAACACCTACGAGTTTTTCGGTGTCATCTTCAAGAACATAGACATAATGAACGGTTGGGAAATCCTTATCGAGGTTGCGAAGAATTTCGATAGTGTCGCCGACCGTGTCAGATTCATACATAGCCATAAACTGTGTGGTCATCATACCGCCAGCGGTTTCATCGCGATAACCAAGCAATGAGGTGATTTCTTTAGCATCTTCAACGCCCATTAAGCGAAGAAGAGTTTCAGCTTTTTCGTATGGTAAATCACGAATGATGTCTGCAGCATCGTCAGGGTCCATTTGGCCTAACAAGCCAGATGTTTCACGAACATCTAAATCATCCAAGACTTCTGCTTGATATTCGTCTTCAAGTTCTGCGATAACATCAGCAGTACGAGCATCATCAAGGTGCTTAAATACTTCAGCGCGCTGTTTAGGGTCAAGCTGTTCAAGAATGTCAGCAACGTCAGCAGGGTGTAATTCGTCCAAGCGCTTATGGGTAACAGAGAGTTTTACTTCAGATAGGTCTCTGTCGAGTAAATCCATGTAATTCCATGCAATGATTTGTTCATCAAGTTTTTTGTGAAACACCTTACATAGAGAGACAACGCTTCGCTCTAAGAGAGGATGGATACCACGCAAGATGCCACGGAATCCTACTTCTGCGCCAAGGAGGCGCAACTGAGTTCCGGAAGGAGATAATTTAAGGTCGTTCACGCGCACAATCTTTAAACCTTGGGTGTCAACGATTTGTTGATCCAAAAGATCGCGTGCGAGAAGAACCTCAGAAGGCTGAAGGTAACTAAAGCGAATATTGTAAGACTCCGTATTCAGGGTTACGTTGTCTTCATCAAAATCTTGGACATATTTTCGCCAAGAAATCATAAAAGGTGTTCGACCTGGGCCTTTGAAGGCGAGAGATGTGATGCGTGGAAAGACTTCACCCGTAGAAATAGCTAAGTCGGAAACAACACCGAGTTTCTCGCCATTAGAGTCCAAGACAGGACGGCCGAGCATGTTGGAAAGATAGAGCATAAAACCTCCTCATGCATGCAGTAACTTACTACCACGTGCTAAGGCGGTGGTAAGTTTTATTGAAAACGTAAACTGTGTTTTCGAACTTTCAAATTAAACCTTTTCTCTAAGATATGCACATTGATATGCAACGCCTTAGTTTAACACGTTATTGAGGTTAAAAAGGGTTAAGGGCATAAAAAAAGCCACCCTTAGGTGACGAGAAAAAATGGTGCGCCGTGAGGGATTCGAACCCCCGACGTACTGATTCGTAGTCAGTCCCTCTATCCAGCTGAGGTAACGGCGCATATAAG
>RCNH01000589.1_pt1 | contig 14360 bp, 12 predicted proteins | sample 2041161 | NCBI WGS metagenome assembly RCNH01 (sample SAMN09708215, study PRJNA481090) | Feces metagenome, whole genome shotgun sequencing project. | biome: feces | host: Leptonychotes weddellii | place: Antarctica: Sion Island | collected 2010-03-01 | reverse complement strand
ATTCGAATTCACGAAATAGGCATCAACAACAGCCTACAAAAAAAGTAGCCCGATTCGAAAATCGGGCTACTTTTTTGTCTTATTATAAAAGGTATATCAGTCGCGATGAATCTTCATACATCCGCGCGCCACCAGTACCGACAGTGCCACAGCCACCACCCAGTCGAAGACTGCCGTCACGGGAGCGACATACGCGCCGTCATTGATGAAGAAGGTGAGTGCATAGGGCACATAGTTGAGCGGATTGCCCTCGGGCATACGCATGAAGCAGAGCAACAGCGGATAGACGCACAGTCCCACAAAGATGGCAAACAGACGCTTCTTGGAGTATTTCTTCGAGAGTTCGTAGGCAAAGACCGCCAGCACAACCAGTGCCGTAATCATTTTCACCGTGTCGGTCGAAAGGTGGTTCAGATGGAGGGATCTCAACACGCTGCCGATTCCGTTGTTGAAGAATGACGGAATGACATTGATGATTACGGAGACCGCAATCGACAGCGAAATCATAAAATACTTCATGCTTTTCAGATGTCAGTGGTTAGTTACTCTATGACAAATATAATAAAAAATCCTTTACATCAGAAGAACAGGAAGGCAAAGAGCATCATCAAAAATCCTCCGCTGAAGCCGGCGAGAATCTGCAAGGGGGTGTGACAGCCCAGATAGAGACGTGACGAAGCCAGCAGACCTGCCGCCAGCGTGGTGATGATAAGCGGCACGAAAGCCGGCGTTCCCAGGAAATTAATCAACATCAGCACCGCCATGGCAGCTCCCATCGCCGTGAGGTGGAGGCTGATTTTCCAGCGCAGCGACACCACCAGACACAACATCTCGCAGGCAGCCGCTCCCAACATGAATTTACGCAGGAAGTCCATCGAGGGAATTCGCGCAAAGGTGATGGCGCACAGCACATAGCACACCATGCCTATCAGCAGGGGGATATAACGCTCGCGGCGGTTGTCAATCTTGTAGCTGGAGATGAAGCCCAGCGGACGCAGGACGAACAACATCAGTCCGGGAATGATGAGCGAATAGAGCGCCACCACCCACAGCAGATACAGCTTCAAGGGGGTGGAATAGAGCGAAAAGACCGTCATTGTCAGCAACATGACCAGCATGTAGGTCGGCATGAAAAACGGATGGAAAATCCACGACACCGCCGTGGCAACCTTATGATAATTCATCTTCACGCGAATAGAATCTTAAATCTGTTTACGAAGTCGGGCCACGGGAATATCGAGCATCTCGCGGTATTTGGCCACCGTGCGGCGCGCGATGACATAGCCCTTCTCCTTGAGAATGTCCATCAGTGCTTCATCGGTGAGCGGGTGACGCTTGTCCTCCTCATCGACACAGGTCTGAAGGATATTCTTAATCTCGTAGCTCGACACCTCCTTGCCGCTCTCGGTCTGCATCGCTTCCGAAAAGAGCGTCTTGAGCAGAATGATGCCGAACTGCGTCTGCACATACTTGCTGTTCACCACACGCGAGATGGTCGAGACGTCCAATCCCGTGCGGTCGGCAATGTCTTTGAGAATCATGGGGCGCAGTTTCGACATGTCACCGTCCTTGAAATACTCCTTCTGATAGTCGAGAATGGTCTGCATGGTGCGCATGAGGGTCGATTGACGCTGTTTGATGGCAGAAATGAACCACTTGGCAGAGTCGATTTTGTTCTTCACGAACTGCACCGCCTCGCGGTCCTCCGCGCGTACCTTGCCGTCGGGGGTCACCATGTCGCGCATCATGTCCACATAACGGCGATTAACCCTCACCTCCGGCACATTGCCCGAATTGAGCGACAAGGAGAAATTGCCCTCCTCGTAGTCGAGAATGAAGTCGGGAATGATGTAGGGCGTGGTATCGGTGCCACCCTCGGAGTACATATTGCCGGGTTTGGGCGACAGATGGGTGATTTCTTCGATGGCTGCGCGGAACTCGTCCTCCGACACCTGAAGGCGTGCAATGAGCTTCTCGTAGTGTTTCTTCACAAACTCATCGAAGTAGGAGGTGAGAATAGTCTTCGCCAGACGCTTGGCAGGCGTGTCGAGGGTTTTCTCCTTCATCTGGAGTATCAGACACTCCTGCAAGTTGCGTGCACCCACACCCGAGGGCTCCAAATCGTGGATAATCGCCAACAGGTGTTCCAACTCCTCCACCGAGACCTCTATACCCTGCGAGAAGGCAATGTCGTCGGACACCGCCTCCAAATCACGGCGCAGGTAACCGTCCTCGTCGATACTGCCGACTAAGTAAGTGGCTATCTGCTGCTCGCGCTCCGAGAGATTGCGGTAGCCCAACTGCTCCATGAGGTACTCCTGCAACGAGCGGCCGCTGGTCAGAAACAGAGGGCGTTCCTTGTCGTCCTTCGAGAAGTTGTTGATGTGGCTCTTGTACGACGGGGTGGAGTCCTCCTTGAGATATTCGTCCACGGATATCTCCTTCGGGGCCTCGCCGTCCTCGTCCTCCTTGTGCACCTCCTCTTCCAGCACGATGTTGTCCTCGATTTCCTGCTTGATGCGCTGCTCAAGCTGCACGGTGGGCAACTCCAGCAACTTAATCATCTGAATCTGCTGCGGAGAGAGTTTCTGCTGTAAAGCAATGATTTGTTTCTGATTTATAGCCATAGTTTCCAAATTGTTTAAGTTGACTTACCAATTTGGTTTCTTCATTCGGGGTTGGGGTAAAGAGTAGTTGTTTTTTGTGGTAATGGCTGCCTGCAACGGATTACAGGCAGCCATTCGCTATCTAAAGTTTCTCTAAAAATGCTAAACTTTTAGAAATCGGCGTGCTGGGGAGTACGGGGGAAGGGAATCACGTCGCGGATGTTGGTCATACCGGTGACAAACATCAACAGACGCTCGAAGCCCAGACCGAAACCGGAGTGAGGTGCCGAACCCCACTTGCGGGTGTCGAGGTACCACCAGATGTCCTTTTCGCTCATACCCAGCTCCTTGACACGTGCACAGAGCTTGCCGTAGTCGGCCTCACGCTCCGAACCGCCGATAATCTCGCCAATCTTGGGGAAGAGAACGTCCATGGCACGAACAGTCTTGCCGTCCTCGTTCTGCTTCATGTAGAAGGCCTTGATTTCCTTGGGGTAGTTAATCAGCACCACGGGGCGCTTGAAGTGCTCCTCCACGAGGTAACGCTCGTGCTCCGACTGCAAGTCGCAACCCCAGTCGCAGGGGAATTCGAACTTGCGACCCGAAGCCTTCAGAATCTCGATACCCTCGGTGTAGTCGAGGTGCTTGAAGTCGTTGCTTACGACAAACTTCAGACGCTCGATAAGACCCTCGTCCCACATCTTGTTCATGAACTCGAGGTCCTCCATGCAGTTGTCGAGTGCATACTGAATCAGATATTTGAGGAAGTCCTCTGCCAGTTCCATGTTGTCGTCGAGGTCGTAGAACGCAGCCTCGGGCTCAATCATCCAAAACTCCGACGCGTGACGGGGAGTGTTGGAATTCTCGGCACGGAAAGTAGGACCGAAGGTGTAGATACGACCCAGCGACAGCGCACCCAGCTCGCCCTCCAACTGACCCGACACGGTCAGGTTGCACGACTTGCCGAAGAAGTCCTGAGCGTAATCCACCTTGCCCTCCTCGGTCTTGGGTACGTTGTTCAGATTGAGCGTAGTGACCTGGAACATGGCACCGGCACCCTCACAGTCCGAAGCGGTGATGAGGGGGGTATGGAAATAATAGAATCCGTTCTTGTTGAAATACTCGTGAATGGCATAAGCCATGGCGTGGCGGATACGCAGCACGGCACCGAAAGTGTTGGTGCGGGGACGCAGGTAAGCGATGTCACGCAGGAACTCCAACGAGTGGCCCTTCTTCTGGAGGGGGTAAGTTTCGGGGTCGGCAGTACCGTAAACCTCGATTTTCTCAGCCTGCACCTCAACACCCTGGCCCTTGCCCATCGACTGCACCAGACGGCCGTCGACACGGATACAAGCACCTGTCGTGATGGTTTTGAGCTCTTCTTCTGCGATTTTCTGCAAATCGACTACCACCTGGATGTTGGCTACGCAAGAGCCGTCGTTCAAGGCGATGAACGCCACATTCTTGTTACCGCGCTTGGTTCTGACCCAGCCCTTAACGACGATATCGGTGTCCACAACACCCGATTTGAGAATCTCTACTATTCTTTGCGTTTTCATATATTGATTTTTAACTATCTCTAAATCGTGTTTTTGAATTGACAAAGATAGCTTTTATTTGTGATTTGTCAAAAAAAAAGTACCTTTGTCCTACATACAAATATGTGCGCGATGAACATCAAACCTTTTATACTACTCTTTGCGGGTATCGTATCCGCCCATTCGGTTTCGGCTCAGGAGGCCGGTAAAATCTACCGCAGCGAGGTGCTCCCCTACAACCTCCGTCAGGATGCCGACACACGAAACTCCGCCAATTCGGAACACGCCATCATCTATTCGCCCAAGCCCGTGGCCATGGAGGGCAGTTCGGTGGCGATGGGACAGAGCATCGACATTCCTTATGTATGGACCGACGGCAACATCTATCTCCATCTGGAGAATGTCGGCACGGCCTACACGCTGGTCATCAACGGCGAGCAGGTGGCCTCGGTGGAGGACTCCGTCACCCCGTCGGAATTTGCCATCTCGCCCTTCATTCGCGAGGGTCGCAACGAGGTGGTGGTCATCATGCGCCGCAGTCGTGCCGCAGAGCTGAATTTCCAGGCTCCCGTACGCGAGGCATTCGACAATTCGTACCTCTACTTCCAGAACAAGCGTTCGATACGCGATTACGAAATTGCCCTCATACCCGACACCCTGGGTCGCAACTTCGCGATGCTCGACCTTAAAATCATCGCCCAGAACTCCTACAACTACGATGAGACGGTGACCGTGGGTTACGACATCTACTCTCCGGCAGGAAAATTGCAGGAGTTCAACATCCGGGACATCACCATCGCCGGCCGCTCGACCGACACGGTGCGCTTCACCCCCTTCATCTACAACACCTCCACCTTCAAGTGGCAGCCCGGAGTGAAGGATGCGCCCATCTACAAGGTGATGCTCTTCACCCGCCGCAAGGGTGCCTACAAGGAGTATATGCCGCTGAAGGTGGGCTTCGGCAAGACCGAACTCATCGACGGCAAGCTGATGCGCTGGGGCAAGGAACTGCAACTCAAGAAGAAAGTCTACAACGCCGCCAAGGACGCCAAGACCACCCTCACCGAGTTGCGCACCATCAAGCGTCAGGGCTACAACACCATCACCCCCGACTATCCGCAGCCGGTATGGTTCTACGAGCAGTGTGACCGTCTGGGTCTCTATGTCATCGACAAGGCCAACATCCACTGTCCCGACCGCCGCGCTGACCGCACCGTGGGCGGCACACCCTCCAACGACCCCGCACTCGTGGGCGAGTATCTCGAGCGTGTGAAGAGCATGTACTACCGTTCGCGCAACTTCACCTGTGTGATTGCCTTCTCGCTGGGCGGACCCTCGGGCAACGGTTACAATATGTACAAGGCCTACCAGTGGCTCAAATCGGTGGAGCACCGGCGCGCCGTCATCTGTGAGGACGCCGCCGGAGAGTGGAACACCGACCTTTAGAAAGAGATATGACCATAGATTTGACCGTAATCGGCAAGACCGATTCCAAAGAGATAAATGCACTCATAGAGATGTATTTCAAGAGGGTGAACTTCTACTGCAAGTTCACCCTTACCGTACTTCCCGACTTGAAAAGTACCAAGAAGCTGACCACACGCCAGCAATCCACCCTCGAGGGTGAGGCCATTCTGCGCCAGCTCTCCGACTCGGACTACGTGGTGCTGATGGACGAGCACGGCACAGAGTACCGCTCCATAGAGTTCGCCTCGTGGTTGCAGAAGCGCATGAACAGCGGCGTGAAGCGTCTGGTCTTCGTCATCGGAGGTCCTTACGGCTTCTCGGACGAGGTCTACGCGCGTGCCGACTCCAAAATATCGCTCTCGAAGATGACCTTCTCCCACCAGATTGTCAGAGCCATCTTCATGGAGCAGATTTACCGAGGCTTCACCATTCTCAACAACGAGCCTTACCACCACGAATAGAAAAAAATGACACCAACATTTGTCGTCATATCGCAAAACGTGCCGGCAGGTCTGGGACTCAAAACCCTCTTGCAGGGTCTGTTTCCCATGGCCGAGGTCACGGCGTTCACCTCCTTCGAATCGTTCGAGGAGAGTGGACCGGGCCGTTATGTGCATTTCTTTGCCGACATGACCGTCTTTCTGCACAACCGCGCATTTTTCGAAGCCCACCGCCACAAGACCATTCTTTTGGGACACGGTGTCGCGGACTCTTTCCCCGACATGCACCAGATTGACATCTACACCTCCGAGGAGCAGCTCATGAGCGACATTCTCAAACTCCGCCACTCGGCACACCGTCCCGAACACCACCTCCCCCACACCGTCCGACCGAACACCTCGACCCTCTCCTCGCGCGAGGCGGAGGTACTCACCCTCATCGCCCGCGGACTGATGAACAAGGAGATAGCCGAGGAGCTGCACATCGGCATGACCACGGTCATCACCCACCGCCGCAACATCATGGAGAAGCTGGGTATCAAGTCCGTGGCAGGGCTCACCCTCTATGCCGCCGCGCTGGGTTATGTCGATACAGACACCCTTTAGTCCCGTGTCCGCCCTCCTCATAAATTAGGATTGTTCGGCCTACCGAAAAACCGTTACTTTGCACCATCAATGAAGAAAAATTATCACTGATGGACAAATTTTACAAGACACTACCCCTTTTCGTTCTTCTCTTTTCGGGCTTCGCACACGCCCACAATTCCGACACCTTCACTGCCGACACCACCATTGTCGTCCACGAAGTGCAGGTCACGGCCATCAAGCAGGGTCTCGTCCTGCGCAGCGAGCCCACAGCCTCCACCACATTTGGCGAGCAGCTCATCGGTCGCCGACATATCCACGCACTCAAAAACCTCTCGCAGGCAGTTCCCAACCTCCACATTCCCGACTACGGTGCGCGCATGACCTCCTCCATCTATGTCAGAGGTCTGGGTGCGCGCATCGACCAGCCCGTCATGGGACTCAATGTCGATAACGTGCCGGTGATGAACAAGAACAACTACGACACGGAGCTCGCCGATGTGGAGCGCATAGAGGTGTTGCGCGGTCCCCAATCGACCCTCTACGGCCGCAACACGATGGGCGGCGTGATGAATGTCTACACCCTCTCGCCCATGAGTTATCAGGGTACGCGCTTCATGGCGGAGTATTCGAGTGGCGACAGCTACCGTTTCCGCGCCTCAACCTACCGGAAGCCCAAAGAAAATCTCGGCATCGCCGTATCGGGATTCTACACCCGCACGGGCGGATTCTTCACCAATCTCCACAACGGACGCCGCTGCGACCACGAGCAGATGGGTGGCGGACGCTGGCGCACCCAGTGGCAGAACAACCGCGGACTGAGAATCGACAACTTCCTCTCCTTCTCGCTCCTCAAACAGGGCGGCTACCCCTATGCCTACATCGGCAAGGACATCGTCGAGGAGGGCAAGCCCCTTATCCGCACGGGTGAAATCCGCTACAACGACCCTGCCTCCTACGAGCGCAAGAATATCTCCGACGGTCTGACCCTGCGTTACGATGCCGACCGCTTCACCCTCTCCTCCATCACCGCCTATCAGTATTCCGATGATGAGATGAACCTCGACCAGGATTTCCTGCCCCTCTCCTACTTCACCCTCAAGCAGGCACAGCGCGAGCACACCCTCTCGCAGGATTTGGTCATTCGTTCGCGCAACACCCGACGCTACGACTGGCTCTTCGGGCTGTTCGGTTTCTACCGCCACAACAACATGGAAGCCCCCGTACGTTTCAAGCGCACGGGCATCGACCGACTCATATTCCACTACGCCAACCTCAACCCCGTGGGCATCACCTTCGCGTGGGACGAGCAGGCAGCCCCCGAATATGAGTTGCCCCTCGACACCGACTTCCGCATCTCGAACTTCGGCATGGCACTCTACCACGAGTCGCGCCTGCGTTTGGGACAATGGACGCTCTCGGCAGGCATTCGCATCGACCGCGAACGCCAGCGACTCAAGTACTTCAGTCACACCGACATGTACTACACGATGAGCATTCGCAACACCGTCATACCCATGCACGCCGAGATTGACGACAGCAACACCTACCGCCACACCTACACCGAGATACTGCCCAAGTTCACCGCGCTCTACGCCTTCGACAGTCAGCGCAACCTCTACGCCTCCATCTCGCGCGGATACAAGGCGGGCGGATTCAACACCCAGATGTTCTCCGACATTCTTCAGGCGCAGCTCAAGGCACAGATGAGTATGCGTCCCTACGAGGCATCGGACATCATCTCCTACGCCCCCGAGTACAGCTGGAACTATGAGGTGGGCGGACACTTCGCCTGTCTGGACGGAGCGGTGCGCGGCGACTTCTCGCTCTTCTACATCGATGTCTCCGACCTCCAGCTCACGGTCTTCCCCGCAGGGCAGACCACGGGACGCATGATGACCAATGCCGGCAAGGCGCGCTCCTATGGTGTGGAGACCTCCGTGATGGTGTCGCCCCGCCACAACATCGACCTTAGTTGTACCTACGGCTACACCAACGCCAAATTCAAGCACTACATCGACGGCAAGAACAACTACAAGGGCAACCATATCCCCTACTCCCCGACCCACACCCTCTCCCTCACGGGTTCGTGGAGCATACCCACAGGCGTGGAGTGGTTGGGCAACGTGGTGCTCGGAGCAGGTATGCAGTCGGCAGGCGACATCTGGTGGAACGAGGCCAACACCCTCCGCGAGGACTTCTATTCGCTGTGGAACGCCTCGCTGAGAATCGAACACAAGAACTACTCCATCGACCTCTGGGGTCGCAACCTCGGCGACAGACACTACGGGGTCTTCTACTTCAAATCGATGGGCAACGAATTTATGCAGTACGGCCGACCGCGAACTTTTGGCGTCACAGTGAGCGTAAACATCTAAAAAAAGCGTATATTTGCAGGGTATAATCTCCGTATTGTACCTTTTCGACGATTTTTTTAGAACACATAAAATACTTTTAAGTTATGAAACCCGAATACAAACCTTTCGTTGACGAATTGATTGAACTCAGCATCAAAGAGGATATCGGTGACGGCGACCACACTTCGCTCTCGTGCATTCCCGCTTCGGAGCACGGACGTATGCGCCTGTTGTGCAAGCAGGAGGGCACCATCGCAGGTATCGAGATTGCAGAGATGGTTCTCAAGCGTCTTGACCCCGAAATGAAGTTCGAGCAGATTCTCCACGACGGTGACAAGGTGAAACCCGGTGATGTAGCCTTCTATGTATCGGGCAGCCTTCGTTCGCTTTTGCAGGCCGAGCGTATCCTGCTCAACATCATGCAGCGCATGAGCGGTGTGGCTACACAGACCGCCGTTTATGTCAAATTGCTCGAGGGTCTCCACACCAAGGTGCTCGACACCCGCAAGACCACTCCCGGTATGCGTGTGCTGGACAAGATGGCAGTGAAGATTGGCGGCGGCGAGAACCACCGTATGGGTCTTTTCGACATGATTCTGCTCAAGGACAACCACATCGACTTCGCAGGCGGCATCACCAAGGCTATCCACGGTGTGAAGGCCTACCTCAAGGAGAAGGGCAAGAATATTCCCATCGAGTGTGAGGTACGTTCGCTGGAGGATATCGACGAGGTATTCGCAGCAGGCGGCGTAGACCGTATCATGTTCGACAACTTCACCCCCGAGATGACTCGCGAGGCAGTGAAGAAGGTGGCTGGTCGTTGCGAGACCGAGTCGAGCGGCGGTATCACCAAGGAGACCATGCGTGCCTACGCAGAGTGCGGTGTGGATTTCATCTCGGTAGGCGCACTGACCCACCAGATTAAATCGCTCGATATGTCGCTCAAGGCATGTGAGTAATCCGCGAAAGATTCCGAAAAAAACGATACGGGGACTTATTTTAAGATAAGTCCCCGTATTTTTTGTCCCGCAATGTAAGCATTCGCCACTCTCCCACCCACAAAAAAAGTTCCCCGACAACCCATGAGTTGTCGGGGAACTAATTATCGCACGGAGCGAAAGGACTACTTCTGCTGTTTTCTCAGGAAGCACTCGATGGTGTTCTCCATCAGGCAGCAGATGGTCATCGGTCCGACACCTCCCGGTACGGGGGTGATGACCGAAGCCTTGGGTTCGATGGCGGCAAAATCCACGTCTCCGCACAACTTGCCGGTCTCGGGGTCACGATTGACACCCACATCGATAACCACAGCACCTTCACTCACCATATCAGCGGTTACGAACTTCGGACGACCAATGGCCACCACCAGAATCTCTGCCTCACGAGTCACCTCGGGGAGGTTCTTCGTACGGCTGTGGGCGATGGTCACGGTGGCGTTCTCGTTGAGCAGCAGCTTGGCAACGGGCAGACCCACGATGTTGCTGCGACCAATCACAACGGCACGCTTACCCGAAATCTCCACACCTGCACGCTTGAGCATCTTGATGATACCCTTGGGGGTGCAGGGCAGCACGCACTCCTGCTTCTGCCACAGAGCTGCCACATTCAGAGGGTGGAAACCGTCGACATCCTTGCTCTTGTCGATGGCGGCAATGACCTTCTCCTCCGAGATGTGACGCGGAAGGGGCAACTGCACCAGAATGCCGTCCACCGTATCGTCGGCATTGAGACGGGCAATGATTTCGAGCAACTCCTCCTCCGAAATATTCTCGGGTTTGCGAATGGTGGTATTCTTGATACCCACCACCTCGGACGCCTTGGCCTTGCCTGTGACATAGCTCACGCTTCCGGGGTCATCACCCACGAGAATAACTACCAAATGGGGTACACGTCCGTACTTTTCGGGAAATGTAGCCACCTCCTGTGCCATGTCGGACTTCAATTGTGCCGACAACTCTTTTCCGCTGATAATCATAATATTCAACTATTTAAAAGCCTGATAACCGATGTCCGAACGATGGAACAGGTTATCACACTCGATTTTTTCCACATCGCGCAGGGCCATCTCGCGTGCCTCCTTGAGTGTGGCACCGCGTCCTACCACAAACAGCACTCGACCGCCTGCGGTATAGATGCGACCCTCTTTCTCGGTCGTGCCCATGTGGTAGAGGTGGCTCTCGACACCCTCCAGACCCTTGATTTCGTGGCCCTTCTCATAGGCATCGGGATAGCCCTTCGAAGCCAGCACGATACCCAGTGTGGCGAAGTCGTGCCACTCCAGTGTGGTATCGCCGCCATCAGCCACGGCGCAGAAGATGTCCGTGATGTCGCTCTTCAGACGGGGCAGCACCACCTCGGTCTCGGGGTCACCGAAACGTGCGTTGAACTCGATGACCTTCACACCGTCGGGAGTCTTCATCAGACCGCCGTAGAGCACACCCTCGAAGGGGCAACCCTCCTTGACCATGGCGTCGGCCACGGGCTGCATGACATGACTCAATGCGTAGGCTCTGTCCTCCTTGGTGATGAACGGCAGGGGCGAGTATGCGCCCATACCGCCCGTGTTGGGTCCCTTGTCACCATCGAAGGCACGCTTGTGGTCCTGCGACAGCTCCATGGGCCATACCTTGTGACCCGACACGAAGCACATGAACGAGAACTCGGGGCCGGTGAGGAAATCCTCCACCACGACCTTGCCCTCGCCGAACTTGTCATCGAGCAACATATCTTTCAGTGCGGCGTCCGCCTCTGCCATGTCCTGTGCGATGACCACACCCTTGCCGGCAGCCAGACCGTCATATTTCAGTACCGCGGGGAAGGGACGGCCTGCCACGAAGTCGCGTGCCTCCTCATACGAAGTGAAAGCCTTGAAACCCGATGTGGGAATGTTGTACTTGGCCATCAACTCCTTGGCAAACTCCTTCGACGACTCGATGCGTGCAGCCGCCTTCGTGGGACCGAAGATGCGCAGGTGTGCCGCCTTGAAGACATCGACCACACCCACAGCCAAAGCTGCCTCGGGGCCTACGACCGTCAAATCAATCTTATTCTCAAGGGCGAAATCACGCAGTGCTTCCACCTCTGTGACACCGATTTTCACACACTCGGCCTGAAGCGCCATGCCGGCGTTACCCGGAGCGGCGTAAATCTTCTCGACCTTTGCCGAACGCGACAGGGCATCGACAATGGCGTGCTCACGGCCGCCCGAACCTATAACCAATACTTTCATAAGTAATTATCTGTTTGTATAATACCAAAAAAGGCGGATTCCGCCCCGGAAATTCCGAAGAGAGAAACCGCCCCGATATTTGTGAAACATTAATGCTTGAAATGTCTCTCGCCTGTGAATACCATGGCGATGTTCTTCTCGTCGGCCTTCACAATCGAATCGTTGTCACGAATCGAACCGCCGGGCTGGGCGATAGCTGTCACACCGTACTCGGCAGCCAGCGTCACGCAGTCGTCGAAGGGGAAGAAACCATCGGAAGCCAGCACCAAATCCGAAGTGAAGCCTGCTACCTTAGCCTGCTTGAGGGCAATCTCGGCAGAACCCACACGGTTCATCTGACCGGCACCCACACCCAGTGTGTGACCGTCCTTCACCACAACGATGGCGTTCGACTTCACGTGCTTGACAATTCGCCATGCGAAGTTCAAATCCGACATCTGTGCAGCCTCGGGCTTGCGCTTTGTAACGCACATATCGGCATCAACAGCCTTGGTGTTGATATCGACATCCTGCACCAGCAGACCGCCATTGACCGAAACATACTGCTTGGGGTCAACTGCCTCACGCGACATGTTCACCTCCAACAGACGCAGGTTCTTCTTGGTGCAAAGCACCTCCAGAGCACCCTCCTCGAACTTGGGCGCCATGATAATCTCCAGGAAGATGGGCTTCATCAGCTCGGCTGCCTCCTTGGTGACGGGGCGGTTCAACGCCACGATACCACCGAAAATCGACACTTTGTCAGCCTCGTAAGCCTTTGTCCATGCGTCAACATCGTCCTTGCCGATAGCCGCACCGCAGGGGTTCATGTGCTTGAGACCCACGCAGAAAGGCTCGTCAAACTCTCTGACGATGTTCAGTGCCGCATTGGCGTCCTGAATGTTGTTGTATGAAAGCTCCTTACCGTGCAGCTGCTTGGCGAAAGCCAGCGAGAAGGGAACTTCCTTCTGCTCGCGGTAGAAGTTGGCATTCTGGTGGGGGTTCTCACCATAACGCAACGACTGCAACTTGTCGAACTCGAGGAACAGCTTCTCGTTCAGACCTGCCTGCTTGCGCATATAGGTCGCAATCATCATGTCGTACTCTGCGGTGTGGGTATAAGCCTTGGCCGAAAGTTGCAGACGGGTTGCTTTGAGGGTATTGCCGTTAGCCTTGATTTCGTCGATAATCTGTGCGTAGTCCGAAGGATTGCATACCACCGTAACGTCAGCCCAGTTCTTCGCTGCCGAACGCAACATCGAAGGACCACCGATGTCGATGTTCTCGATGGCATCGGCCATCTCGACATCGGGTTTGGCGATGGTCTCGCGGAAAGGATAGAGGTTCACGCACACCATGTCGATGAACTCGATGCCGTTCTCCTTCAGAGCCTTGAGGTGCTCGGGGTCGTCGCGGCGTGCCAGCAACGCACCGTGTACCTTGGGGTGCAGGGTCTTCACACGACCGTCACAAATCTCGGGGAAGCCCGTGATTTCGCTGATGCCGATAACCTCCACACCACTATCCTTCAACAACTTCATGGTTCCGCCGGTAGCAATGATTTCCCAACCCAACGAGCGAAGCTCCTTGGCGAAATCCACCACTCCGGTTTTATCACTTACACTAATAAGCGCTCTCATTGTATCTCTTTGTTTAATATTTTACCAATTGTTTCGACATAAAGCGGATGCTCCGCTTCGTGTATTTTACACTCCAATTCCTCGCGGTCACTCCCCTCGTAGGCAAATGCCCGTTGAGCGATGATGCGACCTCCGTCCAGCGAGCTGTCGACCCAGTGAATCGACACCCCGAAGATTTTGACCCCATAGTCCAGTGCCTGACCGATGGCGTCCTTGCCCTTGAAGGCAGGCAGCAACGACGGGTGCAGGTTGATGATACGCCCCTCGTAGCTCGCCAACAGACGGCTACCCACAATACGCATGTAGCCGGCCAGACAGACCAGCTCCACACGATGAGCATCGAGACGTTTCACGATTTCGGCCTCATACTCCTCCTTCGAGGAGTAATCGCCGGCCGAAAAGGCAAAACATTCGATTCCGTGATGTGCGGCTCGCTCCACCACACGGGCAGAGACCCGGTCACACACCAGCAACACCACCCGACAGTCGAGGTCGACCCGCTCCGAAGCCGCAACGATG
>RCNH01000588.1_pt1 | contig 14361 bp, 20 predicted proteins | sample 2041161 | NCBI WGS metagenome assembly RCNH01 (sample SAMN09708215, study PRJNA481090) | Feces metagenome, whole genome shotgun sequencing project. | biome: feces | host: Leptonychotes weddellii | place: Antarctica: Sion Island | collected 2010-03-01 | reverse complement strand
ATAAAGCCACCTTGCTTACGCAAATTATCGGATGTCTCATCTGGATTAAACACCATGGAAGTGTAGAAGTATGCAAAGAAAACAATCAATGCAAAGGTCAAAATCCAGTTTACTGGACCACTTGAAATAGCATTAGCAAACGTATTCAACCAACCAACATTGAATAACGCTGCAATCTGTGCTGGAAAATAAATCAAGCAACTAGCAAAGATAATGGGGATAACACCAGCGGCATTAACCTTCAAAGGAATATAGGTGTTCTGACCACCCATCATACGACGACCCTGAATACGCTTAGCATAGTTAACAGGGATACGACGTTGTGCGCGCTCTACAAAGATAATTGCAGGGATACACAGGATAACGATAGCGATAATCAAAACCGTTACAGCAACACCCATAGCTGTATCGCTCTGCAAGTTTACGCTGCTAAAGATTGCAGACGGAACGCGAGAAACAATAGACACGAAAATGATAAGTGACATACCATTACCAACACCACGCTGAGTGATAAGTTCACCCATCCACATAATTAATGCAGTACCAGAAACAAGGGTAACAACAATAATAACGTCAGTAACAATTTCAGGAATCTCAGAGGAGAAAACTACGCCATATGCTGCACTCTTGAATAAGAAGAGGTAGCCAATTGCGTTAATCAAGCCCAAACCTAAGGTAAGAAGACGAGTAATCTGGGTAATCTTCTTACGGCCAGCTTCACCTTCGCGTGCCCAACGACCTACAGCAGGAACAACACCTTGCATCAACTGCATAATAATAGACGCAGTAATGTAAGGCATAATACCCAACGCAAATACGGAGAAGTGAGACAACGCACCACCCGTAAATAAATCGAGCATCGACATGCTTACGCCGCCGCTTTCGAATGCTGTTGCAAACTCATTGAAGGGGATGCCTGGCACTGGTATGTATGCGCCGAGGCGATACAATGCCAGAATACCCAAGGTAAACAAAATCTTCTTACGAAGTTCTGGTACCTTAAAAGCATCAATGATAGAACTTAACAAGGCTGCTCAACCTTTCCTCCAGCAGCTTCGATTTTAGCTGCAGCACTAGCAGATACCTTATCAACCTTAACAGTCAAGGACTTGGTGAGTTCGCCATCGCCCAAAACCTTCACCAAAACGTCAGTACTCTTAATGATACCTGCAGCCTTTAAAGAAGCAGTATCTACAACGTCGCCTGCTTCAAAGCATGCCTCAAGACGAGCAACGTTAACAGGAGCGTATTCAACGCGATTGATGTTGCGGAAGCCTGGGAGCTTAGGAAGACGCATTGCTAACGGAGTCTGGCCACCCTCAAAACCAGCGCCCTTACCACGACCAGCGCGAGATTTCTGACCATTCAAACCACGACCAGAGGTCTTACCAGTACCAGAAGCTGGGCCACGACCTACGCGCTTACGATTCTTAGTAGAGCCTGCATTAGGGGTAAGATCTTTGAGTTCCATTACAATAAATCCTTTCGCTTTTGTTGGGCGGGGTTCTTCCCCGCTCTCAGCCAGCAGCTCGCTCGCTGGCTAACTTAACTTATGCATGTCTGAGAATAAGAAACACAGACCCATATATGATATACAAAAACCCCCGCTACTTCCAGTAGCGAGGGTTTAAAAATTTAAGAATCAAGAGAAAGTCATAAAAGACTTAGAGCTCTTCAACCTTAACCAAGTGCTTAACCTTAAACAACATGCCACGAACACAAGGGTTGTCAACATGGTCTACAACACGATTAATCTTGCCAAGGCCCAAAGCTTTAATGGTCTTAACCTGGTCTGCAGGGCAGCCAATGGTGGACTTAATCTGAGTTACACGCAAAGTCTTCTGAGCTTCAGCCATGACTTATGCCTCCTTCTTTTCGGACCAACCATAGATCTTGGCTACAGACATATCACGACGAGCAGCAACTTCAGCTGGGCTGGAAAGGTCCTTAAGACCCTGTGCAGCTGCCTTGGTGATATTCATAGCATTGTCAGTACCGAGAGACTTAGTCAAAACATCCTGAACACCAGCGAGCTCCATGACTGCACGAACTGGACCACCAGCGATAACGCCAGTACCAGGAGTAGCAGGCTTGATGAGAACACGACCAGCACCATAAACGCCCATAATCTCATGTGGGAGAGTCTTAGCTTCGGTCAGAGGAACAGTGAACATGTTCTTCTTAGCATCTTCGATGCCCTTTTTGATAGCGACAGGAACTTCCTGGGACTTGCCCATGCCTACGCCTACACGACCATTGCCGTCACCAACAACGACAAGTGCGGTCAGTGCGAAACGACGACCACCTTTAACAACCTTGGAAACGCGGTTAATATAAACAACGCGCTCCTGAAGCTCTGGTACGGCCGCCTGGTTCTTTTCATTTTTCTGAGGAGTCATTTATCCTACCCTTTCTTAGAACTTCAGGCCAGCTTCGCGGGCACCGTCAGCCAAAGCCTTAATACGGCCATGATAGAGGTTACCACCGCGGTCGAAGACAATCTCAGTTACACCAGCAGCAATAGCTTTTTTGCCAATGAGATCACCAAGAACAGCAGCACCTTCTACGGTAGCACCGGACTTACCGGATGCCTTAAATGCAGCACCAAGAGTACTTTCACCGCAGATGGTCTTGCCAGTAACGTCGTCGATTACCTGTGCATAAATGTTCGCATTAGAGCGGGTGACGCAAAGCCTTGGGCGCTCAGCGGTACCAGAAACCTTACCGCGTACGCGACGATGACGGCGTGCCAACCCGGCTTGTTTTTTCTGAAGTTTATCCATTTTAAAAATCCCTTCAATACCTTACACGGGTTGCTATTTGTCGCCCTTGGCGGCTTTACCCAACTTACGACGGACAACTTCGCCCTCGTAACGGATACCCTTACCCTTATAAGGCTCAGGCTTGCGCCATTTACGGATGACTGCTGCAGTCTCACCAACGAGCTGCTTGTCAGCGCCCTTAACGGTGATGTGAGTCTGATCAGGAACCTCAAAAGAGATACCAGCAGGAGCCTCAACAACTACAGGATGGGAATAACCCAAAGAAAGCTCAAGGTTAGAGCCCTTGAGAGCTGCGCGGTAGCCAACGCCAACCAGCTCGAGCTTCTTAGCGAAGCCCTTGGAAACGCCTTCTACCATATTAGCAATAAGGGTACGAGTCAAACCATGGAAGCTCTTAGCTTCACGGGAATCATCAGGACGAGAAACAACAATCTCCTGCTCCTCAACAACAACAGTCATCATGTCATTGAAGGTGTAAGAAAGCTCACCCTGAGCACCCTTAACCGTGATAGTGTTATCAACAATAGAAACTTCTACTCCAGCAGGAACTGGAATAGGTTGCTTACCGATACGAGACATATCTAGCTCCTTTCCTTTCCTTACCAGATGTAGGCAATTACTTCGCCGCCAACGCCAGCTTTGCGAGCGTCACGGTCGGTCATAACACCCTTGGAAGTGGATACAACAGCGGTACCCAAACCACCTAAAACTCGAGGAAGCTCATCCTTGCCTGCGTAAATACGCAGACCAGGCTTGGAGATGCGCCTAAGGCCACGAATGACCTTTTCCTTTTTAGCGCCATACTTCAACGTAATCTCGAGAATTGCACGAGGTTCGTTTTCAATGACTTCGTAACCCTGAACATAACCTTCTTCGGTCATGATGCGGGCGATCTCAGTAAGTTTTTTGCTGGACGGCATAGAAACCGTAGCCTTACCTGCAGAGTTAGCGTTACGCACGCGCGTAAGCATGTCTGCGATGGGATCGTTCATGCTCATTTTATTTTCTCCTTTGGATCTTGATGAACTGTACTGGAGGTACGTATTGGCGCCCATAGCGTTTACGCCTTACCAGTCAGCACACCGACGAGGGTTCCTACCAGGAAGCCTTAGTCACGCCGGGCAGTTCGCCTTTGCTAGCCAACTCACGTAAGCAAACGCGGCACAAACCAAACTTACGATATACGGAGTGTGGACGTCCGCAACGAGTGCAGCGAGTGTACTTGCGAGTCGAGAATTTCGGCTCACGCTTAGCCTTGGCGATCATCGATTTTTTTGCCATGCTTTTCCTTCTTTCCTATGTTCTAACCCCGACGGGTTTAAAACCTTAGTTGTTCTTGAACGGGAAGCCCAAAGCATCAAGCAATGCCTTAGCGCTTGCGTTGTCCTCAGCGGTGGTTACAAATGTGATGTCCATACCACGAGTACGGTCTACCTTATCATACTCAATTTCAGGGAAAATGAGCTGCTCGGTGATACCGAGGGTATAGTTACCACGGCCGTCAAAGCTAGTGGCAGGAATACCGCGGAAGTCACGAACGCGAGGCAATGCAATAGAAAGCAAGCGATCCAAGAACTCCCACATGCGGTCGCCACGAAGGGTAACCTTGCAGCCAATAGGCTGACCTGCGCGAATGTGAAAGCCCGCGATGGACTTCTTAGCGCGGGTAATGCAAGGCTGCTGACCTGTAATAACACGCATGTCAGCCATAGCTGCATCGAGCTGCTTAGAGTCAGATGCTGCAACGCCAACACCCATGTTGACAACGATCTTCTCAAGACGAGGTACCTTGTTGATGTTATCTACGCCGAGTTCTTTTTCGAGCTTAGCAACAATCTCAGAGGTGTACTTTTCCTTCAAACGAGGAGTAGTCATACTACTAGTTCCTTTCGATGAATTAAACACAGGATTTCTGACCCTGCGTCCCTTATCTAAAAGACAGGGGCCATGACATTATAGGGCAAAGCCCAGTTCTGTCTAGAACTGAGCGTTGCACTTTTTGCAAATACGTACTTTTTTTCCATCTTCGCGCTTAATTGCGACGCGAGTGGCTTTACCACACTCAGGACAAACCAACATTACGTTAGATACGTGAATTGGAGCCTCTACGGTAGTGATACCACCCTGTGGATTCTGCTGTGTAGGGCGCATTGCCTTCTTAGCGAGAGCAACACCTTCTACAACAACACGCTGTGTGCTAGGAAGAGCACGGAGAACTACAGCCTCTTTACCCTTATCCTTACCAGCGATGACCTGGACTTTATCGCCCTTTTTGATGTTCATCTTCATGCCAGTACCTCCCTTACAGCGTTTCTGGTGCCAAGGATACAATCTTCATGTATTTCTTGTCACGGAGTTCACGAGCAACAGGGCCAAAAATACGGGTACCCTTAGGAGCACCGTCATTGTTGATCAAAACACAAGCGTTCTGGTCAAAACGGATGTAGCTACCGTCATTACGGCGTACTTCCTTCTTTACGCGTACGATAACGCAGCGTACAACATCACCTTTTTTAACATTGCCGTTAGGCATTGCTTCCTTAACGCTGGCGATGATAACGTCACCAAGGCCTGCGTAGCGGCGCTTAGAGCCACCGAGAACCTTAATGCACTGTACCTTGCGAGCGCCGGAGTTATCGGCAACGTTCAGCATGCTCTGCATCTGAATCATTGTTCAAATCCTTCCGATTTTAGTCTACATAAAAGGTAAACTATTTAGCCTTTTCAACGATCTCGAGAAGACGCCAACGCTTCATCTTGGACAGCGGACGGGTCTCCATAATGCGAACAGTGTCGCCCTGACCAGCTTCATTGTTCTCGTCATGAGCATGAAACTTCTTAGTGCTCGTCATCATCTTGCCATACACTGGGTGTGGCTTACGTTCCTTAATTTCAACCACAATAGTCTTGTCGCCAGCTGCGCTTACGACGACGCCCTGGCGGACCTTGCGGGAATTACGTTCTTCAGTCATTTATCCCACCTAATCCTTATTTGGAGGCGCCATTAGCGGCGATCTCACGTGCACGCATTTCAGTCTGAATGCGAGCAATCTCTTTCTTAACCTGCTTTACACGAGAGGTGTTGTCCAACTGGCTAGTAGCCATCTGGAAGCGAAGGTTAAAGAGCTCAGCACGAGCTTCCTTCAGCTTTACGCTCAAGTCGTCAGCAGAGAGTTCACGAATCTCTTTGGCCTTCATTATTTAGCCACCTCCGTTTCCTTAGAAACGATCTTGCACTTGATAGGCAACTTGTTGATAGCAAGACGCAAAGCTTCCCTAGCGGTTGCTTCATCAACACCATCAAGCTCAAACATGATACGGCCTGGCTTTACGACAGCTACCCAAGCCTCAGGGTTACCCTTACCAGAACCCATACGAGTTTCTGCAGGCTTCTGAGTGATAGGCTTGTCAGGGAAAATAGTAATCCAAACCTTACCGCCACGCTTCATATAACGAGTCATAGCGATACGAGCAGCCTCGATTTGACGGTTAGTAATCCAAGCAGCTTCGAGTGCCTGAATACCATAAGTACCGTGGTTCAAAGTAGTGTAGCCTTTAGCCTTACCCTTCATAGAACCACGCTGCACCTTACGGTGACGAATGCGCTTAGGAGCCAGCATTAGTTAGCACCCCTTTCGTTGCGATCATTGCGACGACCACGGGAAGGACGAGAATTGCCCTCGAGCGCAGGCTGAGGAGTCTTACCACCAGGAAGTTTTTCGCCATGGTAGACCCACACCTTGATGCCAATAGCACCATAAGTGGTCTCAGCGGTTGCGGTACCGTAGTCAATCTTAGCGCGGAGAGTGTGCAGAGGCACGCGGCCTTCACGATACCACTCACGACGGCTCATTTCAGCGCCACCGAGACGACCGGAGCACTGAACACGAATACCCTGTGCACCACTCTTGCGAGCAGATTGAACAGCCTTGCGCATTGCGCGACGGAAAGCTACACGGCCTTCGAGCTGTTCTGCAACAGACTTAGCAACCAAAGTTGCGTCTAATTCAGGGCGCTTTACTTCGATAACTTCAACATTTACAGGACCATTGGCAACCTTTGCCAAAGCCTTGCGAAGGTTCTCAATTTCAGAACCTTTCTTACCGATTACAACACCAGGACGAGCGGTGAAAACGATAATCTTGATCTTGTCGCCAGCACGCTCAATCTCAATCTTGGATACAGCAGCCTTAGCAAGATGCTTCTCTAAGAACTTGCGGATAGCCTGGTCATTTTCTAAGGTCTCTGCATAATTCTTGTCTGCATACCAGCGGCTACGCCAATCCTCAGTGATACCAAGACGGAAGCCGGTGGGCATTACTTTTTGACCCATCTTTATGCCTCCTCTCGTGGTGCAACAATAATAGTGATATGGCTCGTGCGCTTGTTAATGCGGCTTGCAGAGCCCTTAGCACGAGGACGAATACGCTTAAGCGTTGGGCCTTCGTCAGCAAATGCGGCCTTAACGACCAAGTTGTTTGCGTTCATGTGGTGATTGTTCTCAGCGTTTGCTACAGCGGAATTCAAAACCTTTTCCACTACCTCAGCGACTGCGCGATCGGTAAAACGAAGAATATCGCGTGCAGCAACAACATTCTTGCCACGAATCTGATCGATTACCATACGTGCTTTGCGGGGGCTCACACGAACGTATTTAGCGGTTGCTTTAGCTTCCATGTGTGATTACCTCCTATCGCTTGCCCTTGTCAGCGGAATGACCTTTGAAAGTACGGGTAGGAGCGAACTCACCCAACTTGTGGCCAACCATTGACTCAGTTACATATACAGGGACATGCTTACGACCATCATGTACAGCAATGGTATGACCTACCATTTCTGGGAAAATGGTCGAAGAGCGAGACCACGTCTTTACGACGTTCTTTTCGCCAGCTGCATTCATCGCGTCAATACGACCGAGAAGGCGAGGCTCAACGAAAGGACCTTTCTTCAAACTTCTGCTCACAGTTTCTCCTTAACGTTTACTTATCGCTACTTCTTACGGCGACGGATAATCAGGCGGTTAGAGGCCTTTTTAGGGTTGCGAGTACGATGACCCTTGGTAGGAACACCCCATGGGGTTACAGGATGACGACCTGCAGACTTGTTCTTACCTTCACCACCACCATGTGGATGGTCAACAGGGTTCATAACGGTACCGCGAACGCTAGGACGTACGCCCTTCCAACGATTACGACCAGCTTTACCGATCTTAATGTTGGCATGCTCTGCGTTGCCTACTTCACCGACAGTTGCGCGACAGTCAACGAGAACACGACGCATTTCAGAAGATGGCATGCGAAGAATAGCATAATTACCTTCTTTACCCATCAACTGAATGGAGGTACCAGCGGAACGTGCTAATGCAGCACCGCGGCCTGGCTGGAGCTCTACGGCATGTACAAGAGTACCAACTGGAATCTCAGACAATGGCAATGCATTACCTGGTTTGATGTCGGCACCTTTACCGGAAACAACGGTATCGCCAACCTTCAAGCCCTTTGGGTGAAGGATGTAGCGCTTTTCACCGTCTGCATAGTGCAACAAAGCGATGCGAGCAGAACGATTTGGGTCATACTCGATGGTAGCTACCTTAGCTGGTACGCCATCCTTGTTGCGCTTGAAGTCGATGATGCGGTAACGACGCTTGTTGCCGCCACCCTGATGACGGGTGGTAATGCGACCGTTGTTGTTGCGACCTGCCTTCTTAGGCAGAGGCGCAAGCAGCGACTTTTCTGGTTCGCTACAGGTGATTTCTGCAAAGTCAGAAACCGTCTGGAAGCGGCGTCCAGGGCTAGTCGGCTTAAACTGCTTGACTCCCATTTCTTTCCTTTCTTTGGTCCTTTGCTCGCATATACACTCCTTATACACACCAAAAGACCCTCAACAATATGTGTGGATTCGATTGCCGCCAGGGCACTAAGCGGAGTGAGTGCTCACGACTCCGAGTCCACGCGCCCGGGTGTATCCATTCACACCCAACGCAATTTGCAAATTATAGAGCCTCGCACTATAAATATCAAGACACACACCAGAGTTATTAAAATAGCCACAATTCTTGCACAACTCGAACTATATAAAACGATTTTTCTAGTGTTGGTTTACAAGCAGCACCATCCATACATAAGATAAGCGCCCCACCCTTTACAGTACGGCGCTTTTGAAGCTCATGTATTATTCATCTGTCTTGATGGTAGATTTTTTAGCAGTCGTCTTTTTGACTACGGTCTTTTTGACGACTGACTTTTTAGTTTCAACCTTTTTAGCAGAAGCCTTGCCAGCAGCCTTAGCTTCAGCTACAGCGACTTTCTTTTCTTCCGTCTCCGCCTTAGCAGGACAGTTAAAATTAGGACACAATTTCCACGGACCACGAGCTGTACGAACAATTACCATTGGTGCAGCGCATGATTCACAGACTTCTTCGGTAGCAACAATTTCACCATATTGTGGAAGCGGATAGCTCGTCTCACATTCCTCGTAATTCTCACAACGAATAAAACGTTTTAACGTACGTGGATTTTTGGTAGCAATCAGCCTCTTTTCAAGACCGCGTTCTCTACACGTTGGACACACGCCCACCACGACATCTGGCTCCTGATTAGTCTCACAATTAGGATCAATACATTGAATACGTGGCTTACTACGAAAAGCCGTTACCTTAATCTGGGGCATTCCACATGCAGGGCACTTTTCTTCAGCAACCTCAATTTTGCCCTTAGGCAATGGGTAAGTTACATCACACTCAGGCCAACCAGCACACCCAATAAACATGCTGCGTGTCTTACTAGAAGCACGCAACTGTAAGTCTTTACCACATTTAGGACATGGACCAACATACGCATCAGCAGCTACCGCATCTCCTAACGCCTCTTTGACCTCTTCAGCATGAGGCAAAAGCTCATTTAATACGTCATTTAAGATATCACGCGACAAATCAACGACAGCTTTACGAGACTTTTCTCCTGCAGCAATCTTATTCATATCCTCTTCAAGAGTTGCTGTCATATCAGGAGTTGTAATTTGTGGAGCAAAACGACCCAATGCATCGCATACCGCAACGCCAAGCTGACTTGGCTCAATTGGGTCATTCTGGACATATTTAACTGTGTACAAACGCTCAATAATAGCGTGACGAGTAGCTTTAGTACCCAATCCTAAACGCTCCATCTCCTGAATAAGCTTACCTTGAGAGTAACGTGCAGGAGGTTCGGTTTGCTTTTGGGTAGAAGTAGCACCCATAAAGGCAATGGTTTCGCCCTCTAAAAGCGTAGGCATCTGCTCATCGTGCTTTAAGCCATAAGGATAAATCTCCCTAAAACCCTTCTTAGCCAAAACGTCACCCTTAGCGACAAAAACCTCACCAGCAACATCGATAGAAACTTTGGTGCCCTCAACAACAGCAACATCGGATAGTGTAGCTAAGAATCTACGAGCAATCAGGTTATACAGCTTCCACTCAGGTGCACCAAGCTTATCTGGATCAGCAGCACTAGTAGGATGAATTGGTGGGTGATCTGTCGTTTCCTTCTTTCCACGTGTTGCGGAAAGCTCTGACTGAGCCAAAAGTTTTTTGCAGACAGGGTTATAGACTGCCACATCGGAAAGCTTACGAACAATGCCACGTAAATCAAGCGACTCAGGATATACCGTATTATCAACACGTGGATAACTAATGTAGCCATCCATATACAACGACTCAGCTAACCTCATAGTACGAGCAGGAGATATACCTTCGGCTGCTGCTGCAGCCATAAGACTTGTAGTGTTAAACGGAACAGGAGCTGCTACAGTGCGCTTCTTCTTCTCAATACGAGACACTGTACCTGAAACTTGACCTGACACATGATTCATTACATCCTGAGCCTCTTGTGCGCTCTTAAAACGAGCTACAGCATGCGATGCGGCAAAGCGCGTATCACTTTCAACATCAGTACCTTGATTCACGTCAGAAGCACGAGTAGCACTCGCGTCAAATCTGGCTTTAATAACCCAATAGTCCTCAGGAACAAAAGCCATACGCTCACGTTCACGAGCAACAATCAAGGCAAGCGTTGGAGTCTGAACACGGCCAGAGGAACGAACATTTCCATAACCAGAAAACTTAACAATAGTTAAATAGCGTGTTAATACCGCACCCCAAATAAGGTCGATGTCTTGCCTACTCTCGCCAGCCGAAGCTAAGTTCTCGTCAAGTTCAACCAGATGAGTAAAGGCATGATTAATCTCATCTTTTGTGATAGCGGAATAACGCGCACGAGAAACTGGCACATCAGGATTGACTTCACGCATACAGCCAAGTGCGTCAGAGCCGATCAATTCGCCTTCGCGGTCAAAGTCTGTTGCAATAATGATACTATCGGATTTTTTGGCCAAGTTTTTAAGACTACGAATAATATCTTTTTCTTTCGGAAGCTTCTCAATAGGACCATATGCCAAATATGGCAGCGCATCCATCTTCCATGCCCCTAAGGACACGCCATCAGCTGTAAAAGGCTTGCGCTTAGTTTTAAATGGAGGTTTAGGTAAAAACGCAGGAATGTCAGCAGGAATAGACTCCCCTTGCGCATTAATAGCAGACCAACCTTTAGATTTCTTATAAACAAGCTCTGGAGCAAAGTCAGGCTCAAGGATATGTCCGCGCAGACCAATAGTAACCCACTCTTGACCCTCACGTGTAAAACGGTATACAGGAGTGTTATATACCTTATCAGCCTTAGGCTTGCCTTCACCTAATAAGTCGGCAATTTTTTGGGCTGCAATATTCTTCTCTGTAACAACCAGTTTCAAAACAACTTCCTCCAGCGTTAATAAAAATTGGTCGGGTTTTTCTCATATCGCCTTGTAACTGTACGTGATTTAATCAAACAATGCAAAAACTTTTTCAAAATATCACGTAACTTTATTCAATCTGTCGCATGCAGCACATGCTGCAATGCAATACAACAAACATACAAAAAGACGTACCATCTGCATGCTCACTATCCGCAGATGATACGTACTCAATCATAATTACATGAACTTTCATGCAGTATGTATAAGACTATTCTGTTGTCATAACAGCTTCAGCACTATCCTTGTCAGACTCTGACGACTTTTCGACCTGTTCATCAGTTTCTACCTCGAGCAAATACAGCTGACCTGTAGCAGGATCTTGAAAAACTCGACCACGTTCATTAAAGGCACTTTGCCCCGACATCATATCATCAACCATTTGCTGAACATCATCAACTTCATCCATAGCCGCTTCATCAATTGACGCAACTTCGGACAAATTTACATGCCAGTGCGATACAAGTGCAATCATCAGACCACACGCAAAAACAAGCATTACGTCCGCAAGATTAACCAAGCCTACACGCGGATCAGCATTTTCCTCGTCAGCATAAGAGTTAGAATACAACGATGAACTATTAAAGTTACGACGCATAGTATCACCTCATCCTTTTCATGATTTCTCGACCATGCAAAAAAGTGAAGTGTTTGTAGAAGCTACAGAATCGGGCAAACCTGCACGTCCTGGACCAGTATAACCATGGGGCAATTCAATCTCTGCACGACGAGCCTGCTCTGCCTTTTCAAGCAACGTATTCATAAGAGCCTCCATGGCAACAAAATACTGTGAATACCATCGCTTACGAATTGTAGAAATAACCATAGCAGCAACTGCGGTAACCAGACCAGCAACAGTACCATCAAATGCAATAAGCATAGACTGGCTTAACTGTTCAACATCGCCTTGACCCATAGCAACAATACCAGGTCCCAATGGAATAAGCGTACAAATCAAACCCATCATAGGTCCGATTTTAGCAACCAAATCAGTACGCTTAACACTGCGCTGATGTGACTCATCAACACGCACCATTTCCGCTTTAGCAAGCGAAAATAAATCCTCATCTGAAAGACCCATATTATGAGCAATCATCAACAAAGCATCTTTTTGATCACGCAGCAGCGATGAGTGTTCAATTACATTAGCCACCTGATCATATGAAGCATCATAAATATCATTTACACTCTGAGGAATATTGACACGAAAATGTCTTCTCTCAGTCAGTAGTTCAACACATATAGAACCAATACATACAACAACAAAGATTAGCAAAAAGACTAAAATCGCCATTGCAGGAACCATAAGATTTTGTGACACCACATGAAGAATATCATTAATTTGCATACGCCCATCCTTTTAATAGGTGGCTACGCAACATCATAGCCACCCTAAAGTACAAACTTACTTAGTCTGATTCTTAAACTTTCGGACACGATATGCCGCACCGGCAATCAAAGCAGCAATCAAACCTAAGACAACAGCAACAATCAAACCAATACGAACAGCAGGAACCTCCAAAGCCTTCTTTACAACTTCAATAACAGAGAGCTTCTCATGAGGCTCGTCGGCGTCCTCCTGAACTTCTTCCTGAACCTTTTCAGCCTTATTCTCATCACTAGTCTCAGACACAGGTGTAGCAACTTCCTGCTTAGCCCGAGAAGCAGAGTCACTCTTAGCATCAGCTTCGTTGGTTTGCTTAATACCCTCCTTGTCGATAGTTGCATTGTTGCCCTGTGGACTAACGATAATGCCGCCCTGACCCTGTAAATCGGAGCCTTCACTGCCCTGACCCTGTAAATCGGAGCCTTCACTGCCCTGACCCTGTAAATCAGAACCACTGCCTTGTTGTAAGGCTTCCCATTCAGCATAGGTATACAACTTGCTACCTTCAGGAATAGCATTATCACGTAACAAAATATCACCCTTGTTGCTACCCATAAAGATTATGTTCTTCACACCACTGTTCTTAAATGCATCGAGATTGATTTCAGTTACACCATCAGGAATGTAAACAGTTTCGAGATTTGTACACCCATCAAACAAACCTGAAGCAATAGATGTAAGACCAGCAGGAAGTTTAATGGACTCTAAGCTTGTCATGCCAGCAAAGACATGAGACTGCCATGGACGACCGGACTGCCCCACATTAGAGCCAATTTGAACAACAGAATCCGGAATCTCAAGATGTTTAATACCTGTACAACCATTAAATACGGAATCACTAATGTGAGTAATGTTGTTTGGAATCTCAATCTCTTCTAAGCCTTCGCAATTCTGGAACATACCGCCAGCCAAGGTATCCATACTAGTAGGAATGTTTACCTTTTTCAGGTTAACACAGTCACGGAATAAGCTTGCTTCAACAGACTCCAATGAATCAGGAAGATGAATCTCAACTAGCCCAGTACAAGAAGCAAATGCCCACTGGCCTATTGTCTTAAGTCCCTCGCTTAAGACAATATCATGAAGCTTATAGCAGCTTTCAAACGCATATTGACCAATAGTAACTAAGCTTTCGCCGCCAACAAAACGCTCAAGATTAGAGCAATTCCTAAAAGAACGGTTGCCTAATGTAACAAGCGTATCAGGCATATCAGCATAAATCAAAGAAGTACAGTTCTGAAATGCAGAATCAGACACTGTTACAACATGCGTATCAGACAGGTTAATTTCTTTTAGTGCAGTACAACCAAAAAATGCAGACTTATCAATCAAGGTAATACTCTGCGGCAATACAACAGTAGTAAG
>RCNH01000983.1_pt1 | contig 14386 bp, 13 predicted proteins | sample 2041161 | NCBI WGS metagenome assembly RCNH01 (sample SAMN09708215, study PRJNA481090) | Feces metagenome, whole genome shotgun sequencing project. | biome: feces | host: Leptonychotes weddellii | place: Antarctica: Sion Island | collected 2010-03-01 | reverse complement strand
CCTTCAATTTCTTCAAATCCGTCTGCTGTAAACACACATATCTTTGCCATTCTATCCCTCTTTCCTTTTTTCCGTTCATGACGTTAAGTATAGCACAAATTTTCTGTTTTATCTGTAAACTTTTTCTATCTTTTTTCTAAAGTAAAGTCACCTTTTTACACAATACAAACCGCTCCAGACCTCCATACAACTGCGTTCTCGCCTTAATTTCATATCCATTTTCCGTCATATTCAAAAGACTGAATGTATTTTCGGGATGCACGGAGCACAGGCGGTACTGCACGGTATGGCATTTTTCTTTCATTCTCTGCACCAATTCTTCTTCTGCCTTTTCTAACATCTTTTGCTGTAATTTATTTCCCCGAAAACAACTTTTTACTGCCACTGTATCCATGTGCACAATTTTATCCCTGTCTTCTTCCGGAACATCTGCATAGGCACCCATATAATCTTCTTCTCCCGGAATAACCACAATAAAAAAGCCTGCCAGCTCTTCGCTTTTTGCCCTTCTTGCAAGAATAATAAAACCCTCACCTTCCAATATTTTTTTAATATACGCCTCATCTCCTGCTGCAAACCATTCCTTTTTCTTTACTGTCTGTGCAGCTTCTTCCATAACCGCCCAAATTTCTTTTCGGTCTTCTTGCTTGGCTTTTGCAAATACAAATTCCATCTTCTGCCTCTCGTTATTTTTACTTGCTTTTTTTCTAAAAAAATTATATGATACATTTACTTTTTATTCAATGAAAAAACGGAGGTTTCTTATGGAAATAGAAAGAAAATATCTTATCCACAAATTGCCGAAAAATCTCGACACTTATCCATATAAAAAAATAGAACAAGCCTACTTATGCACCGAACCTGTTGTACGCATACGCAAGCAGGATCAGGAATATTTCCTGACTTATAAAGGAAAAGGACTGCTTGTCCGTGAAGAATATAATCTTCCTCTTACAGAAACTTCCTACCTGCATTTAAAAGAGAAAGCAGACGGCATTATTTTATCAAAAACACGCTATCTGCTTCCTCTTTCTGATACACTTACTATTGAACTTGACGTTTTTAACGCACCTTATGAAAACCTATGGCTTGCGGAAGTAGAGTTTTCCACCAAAGAGGAGGCGGAAAACTTCCTTCCTCCACCATGGTTTGGAGAAGATGTAACATTTTCCACAAAATATCAAAACAGTACTCTGTCTTTAAAATCACCGAGCAATAAAACAGTGCTATAAAAACTCATTCTATGCTCACTATTTCTTGGCTGCTTTTTCTGCAAAGTCTGTATTTACCAGCTTGTCGTAGGGGACCCTTTCTTCCAGCTCCCCTGCGTTCTCTAAAATATCTTCTAAAAGTTCAAAGCTCTTTTTCTCAAAGATTAGGTTATCTTTCCATGTGTCCTGTTCCTGATAACGTTTTACAATAGTTTCAACAGTTTTCAAATCATTTTCCGGAAATTGCGGTTTGATAATTTTAGCAATTTCCTCAGGTGTATGGGTATTCACATAATCCATACCTTTTTGCAAAGCATTGGTAAATCCCCAAATAATCTGTGGATTTTCCTGCATAAAGCTTTCTTTTGCACTATAAGCAGTATACGGTACATAACCAGAGTCCACACCGCAGGAAGCTACTACATAACCTGCATCTTCCTGTTCTAACGCCGTGGCAGAAGGTTCAAATTCCACACTAAACTCTCCCTGTCCGCCTAAAAAAGCAGCCGCAGTAGAACCAAAATCAATACTTCTATCAATATTCACATCTTTTTCCGGATCTATGCCATTTTGCTTCAAAATATACTCAAATACCATTTCCGGCATACCGCCGTTTCGTCCTCCCAGTACATCTTCCCCTTTCAAATCACTCCATTTAAAATGGGGCATTTCTTCTCTGGCAACCAAAAAATTTCCCGCCCTCTGTGTCAGCTGTGCAAAATTGACAACGAGATCCTGCGCTCCCTGTTGATAGGCATAAATACTTGCCTCCGAGCCCATAAATCCAATATCCGCATCTCCTGAAAGAACTGCAGCCATTACCTTATCTGCGCCGAAGCCCGTTACTAACTCAAGTTTAATTCCCTCTTTTATAAAGTATCCTTCCTCTATAGCAACATATTGAGGTGCATAAAATACAGAATGTGCAACTTCATTAAGTGTTACGGGAACTAATTGTGCTTCTTCCTTCTTTTCTTCGTCGCATCCCATCAGTGTAGCGGTAATCCCCAATATGACCGCAAATAAAACACTTATTTTCTTTTTCATATTTTCCCCCATAAAATATAAAATTACCACAGTGTGTACTCTCACATCTGCAGGTACAGTACTATTTTATGATTGAGAAAAAATCCTGTTACTTTCCTTCTCTTTCTTTAAAATATTTCTTAACACCCTCGATGTCTGTATAGGCAAAATGACGTAAATCATCCTCTGGCATATGTCCCAGCTCTTCTAAGTCAGAACTTCCCGTAAATGGACAAATGGGTTTCAACTCTTCTTCTGTAAATCCCAGTTCTACCATTTCTTCTTTAGAAATATACTGACTCACTTCAATTTTATTACATGCTTTACAATGATAAACGCTAAAAAGTTCTTTACTCATAATTTTTCTCCTCTGTTTTTCTTTCTTTTATTTTAATATAGTACAATCACGAAAGCAATACTTGAAAATGGTATAAAAAAACTGCATAATAGATGAAAAAGGAGGATTAAAACTATGAAATTAGGATTTATCGGCTGCGGTAATATGGCTTCTGCCATTATCGGCGGCATTTTAAATAAAGAGCTGGCAAAACCCGAGGATATTCTCGCCTCTGTAAAAACACCAAGTTCTGCTGAAAAAATTCAAAACACACTGGGAATTTCCTGTACTACAGATAATCTTGAAGTTGCAAAAACTGCTGATTATCTCTTTCTTGCAGTAAAGCCCCAGTTTTGTGCAGATGTGGCGCTTCAGATAAAAGACATTTTAACAAATAAGCAGGTAATCATTTCTGTTATCGCCGGAAAAAATCTAGAATGGTTAAAAAAACATTTAGGAAATGATAAAAAAATCATCCGCACCATGCCCAACACACCTGCCCTTGTAGGTGAAGGCGTCACAGGTGTGTGCCCTGACTGTCTGGTATCAAATGAGGAACTTCAGAATGCTCTTACACTTTTAAAATCTTTCGGACAGGCTGATATTGTCACAGAACCTATTCTTGATATTGTAGGCGCTATCAGCGGAAGCTCCCCTGCTTTCGTGTTCATGTTCATTGAAGCTTTGGCAGATGGTGCTGTAGCGGAAGGCATGCCCAGAAAACAGGCATACAATTTTGCCGCACAAGCAGTTCTTGGCAGTGCGAAAATGATGCTGGAAACCCAAAAACATCCGGGAGAATTAAAAGATATGGTATGTTCTCCTGCAGGAACTACTATTGAAGGAGTAAATATTTTAGAAAAAGAAGGAATGCGAAGCGCAGTTATGGATGCGGTAAGAGCATGTATTCAAAAAACCAGAAAACTATAAAAAAGTATCGCATTAAATAGCTATCAAAAATATTTATATATTTCAGATTGCTGTTTAATACGACAGTTTAATTATCTATAACTCTATAACAAAGAAAAAAGGCGATGCAAAAACCGCATCGCCTTTTTAGTAGCGAGAGGGGGATTCGAACCCTCGACACTACGGGTATGAACCGTATGCTCTAGCCAACTGAGCTATCTCGCCATATTTCTTTGTTTTCGCAAAAGAATGGGACCTACAGGGCTCGAACCTGTGACCCTCTGCTTGTAAGGCAGATGCTCTCCCAGCTGAGCTAAGATCCCATTTTATGTTTTGTCTTTCGACAAGTAGAGAGGGGGATTCGAACCCTCGACACTACGGGTATGAACCGTATGCTCTAGCCAACTGAGCTATCTCGCCATATTTTATCCTTTGTTTTACAAAAGAAATGGGACCTACAGGGCTCGAACCTGTGACCCTCTGCTTGTAAGGCAGATGCTCTCCCAGCTGAGCTAAGATCCCGTTTCCTGCCAACTTATCGTTGACTGCTCTGCTATTATATACTGATTTTTGACAAATTGTCAATACCTTTTTTACAATTCTTATGAAAATTTCTACTAAAAAATTATAAATACCTCTGCCAATCCATTCTCTTGTCAGAGTCTGAAACCAACATACGTTTCCCCTTCATCTGCATTTTCCTCCTTTTCTAAAGATTTCACGTCTTTATATAAACATACTTTACTATGCCTATTCATTTTAACCAGTTAAATTATTAGTGAATTACAAGAAAAATTATACTTTGCAGAATTTTCCGTCTGAGTTGTGTTGCTTTAGTAACATAATTCCTGTCCGTCGCAGTGCGATCCTCGCGGAACTTTTTAATGTCAAGGTCTAAAACTTTATTAAATTTCCCCTTTTGTCGTATATTGTGGTGCTTCGTGGAGAATGCTTTTCATAGCAGTATTTTTATTACATGATTGGAGGATTCTTGCTATGGCACTTAACAAAGTGGAAATTTGCGGCGTAAATACATCACGTCTTCCCGTTCTCACAAATGAAGAAAAAGATGCATTATTTATGCGTATTAAAGAAGGTGATCCTGAAGCGAGAGAACAATACATTAAAGGTAATCTGCGGCTGGTTCTAAGTGTTATCAAACGTTTTTCCAGCAGCAACGAAAATGCGGACGATTTATTTCAGATTGGCTGCGTGGGACTGATTAAGGCGATTGATAACTTTGACACCACCTTAAATGTAAAATTTTCAACTTATGCTGTTCCCATGATTATCGGCGAAATACGGCGTTATTTAAGAGACAACAATGCCATTCGCGTCAGCCGTTCTCTTCGGGATATTGCTTATAAAGCTATTTATGCGAAAGAAAACTATGTAAAGCAAAATTTAAAAGAACCTACCATCAATGAAATTGCCGAAGAAATCGGCATTGATAAAGAAGAAATCGTATATGCTCTTGATGCTATCCAAAGTCCTGTAAGCTTATACGAACCTGTTTATACAGAAGGAGGCGACACGCTTTACGTAATGGACCAAATCAGTGATAAAAAAAATAAAGAAGACAACTGGATTGAAAACATTTCTTTAAAAGAAGCCTTAAAAAAATTAGATGACAGGGAACAGCATATTGTCACCATGCGTTTTTATGAAGGGAAAACCCAGATGGAAGTTGCCGGGGAAATCGGTATTTCCCAAGCACAGGTCAGTCGGCTGGAAAAGCACGCTTTAAAGACCATGCACACCTACCTTCGTTCTTAAGTTTCCTCTTGTCCGCTCCTTCAAAAAAGCCTATAATAAAAAAGAAGCTTACGTTTCTCAACAGGAAGGAGTAAAATGTTGAAGCATAAATTTACGCAAGAAGAAAAATTTCAAATGATGACTACTACCCCTATCCCCTCCCTGATTGGAAAAATGGCAGTTCCTACAATTATCAGTATGCTGATTACTTCTATTTATAATATTGCCGATACCTTTTTCGTATCAAGACTAGGAACCAGTGCCACTGCATCTGTGGGAATTGCGTTCCCTGTTATGGCAATTATACAGGCTCTTGGCTTTTTCTTTGGGCATGGTTCCGGAAATTCTATCTCCAGAAGGCTGGGAGCAAAAGATACCGAAAAGGCAGAACAACTTGCAGGGATTGGATTTTTTTCCGCATTTTTATGTGGACTTTGTGTAGCTGTTTTGGGGCTTCTTTTCTTAGATCCTCTGTCTCTGCTTTTGGGTTCAACCCCCACGATTTTACCTTATACAAAAAATTATCTAGGCATTATTTTACTGGGTGCTCCTTATATGACTGCACAGCTTGTTTTAAATAATCAATTACGCTTTCAGGGAAATGCCTTTTATTCCATGATTGGAATTACTTCCGGCGGAATTTTAAATATTTTTCTGGACCCTCTTTTTATTTTCAAATTCAATATGGGAGTTTCCGGAGCTGCTCTGGCAACAATTCTCAGCCAGTTTATCAGTTTCCTTCTGCTTCTTTGGGGAATAAAAATATCAGGCTGCATTCCTCTGAAACTAAAATCCATGAAATATTTAAAATCCAATTTAAAAAGCATTGCACAGGGCGGACTTCCTTCTCTGTTTCGCCAAGGATTAGGAAGTATTTCCATTCTGGCATTAAATCTGGCAGCCAACCCTTACGGAGATGCTGCAATTGCCGCCATGTCCATTGTATCCCGCATTTCTCAATTTGCGATTTCCGCACTTATTGGCTTTGGGCAGGGCTTTCAGCCGGTATGCGGATTTAACTATGGAGCAAAAAAGTTTTGTCGTGTAAGGGAAGCTTTCTGGTTCTGCGTAAAGGTCTCTACCGTTGTACTTATTTTCATCAGCGTTACAGGTTTTATCTTTGCAGGCTCTCTTATCTCTATCTTTCGAAAAGACGATTTGCAGGTAATTGCCATCGGAACTCTTGCCCTTCGTATGCAGTGTATTGCTCTGCCTCTGTCCGGATGGGTAATTATAAACAACATGATGACACAAACCATCGGAAAAACTTTTAAAGCATCTCTTTTAGCGGCTGCCCGACAGGGGATTTTCTTTATTCCTGCTGTTCTTCTACTGCCACCAATTCTGGGTATTCTGGGAATACAGTTGGCTCAGCCTGTCGCAGATGTCTGTGCCTTTCTTCTGGCTGTTGTCATAAACAGAAATATTATGAAGGAAATGAAAGAGGAGGATAAAACCTATGAGTAATGTCCGCTACCCTTTTGAGGGTTATGACTCTGACTTTTTAAAAGCACAGCTTCTCTATGTCACCTGTGCCACTTCTGACAAGGACTGGCACAGCATGGAGCATTCCCATTATTTCTCTGAGCTTTTCTTTGTGACAAAGGGAACGGGATCTTTTCAAATTGAGGGAAAACAAATTCCAGTGCAGAAAAATGACCTTGTGTTAATCAATCCCAATATTCCTCATACGGAATTTGGAAACAAGGAACATCCATGGGAATACATTGCACTGGGCATTGAAGGTGTTCAATTTCAGTATTCGAAAAAAGAATCGCCCTACAGCTACAGTGTATTTTCTCTTTCCCGCGAGCATACGGAAATCCCATGGTATTTAAACACTCTGGTAAAAGAAATCCAAACGCAGCAGGCAGGCTATCAGACCATCTGCCAAAATCTACTGGAGCTGATTTTACTATCAGTAGCAAGAAACACAAGACAGGAATTTCTCTCTGCCCCAAGACAGAAAACTACCAGAGAATGCAGACTGGTAGAACAATACATTAATGAGCATTATCACGAAGATATTACACTGGATACATTAAGCACTCTTGTACACATCAATAAATATTATCTGGTTCATGCCTTTAAAAATTATAAAGGCGTGTCCCCCATTAACTACTTAATTCAACGCAGGGTGGATGAGGCCCGGTATTTACTGGAATCTACCAATTATTCTGTCACAAAAATAGGTGAAATCAGTGGATTTTCTTCCCAATCCTATTTCTCCCAGACATTTCGCCGTCTTACAGGAACAACACCAAACGCCTATCGCAAAAAAAAGAAGCCGTAATTTCTACGACTTCTTTTTTATCTATATCTTAGATTTCGTACCATTTAATTTCGTTTGCTTCCAGATGTAAATCAAAGCTTGTTCCGTCACCTTTGTATACTTTGGTATCCTGTGGTTCGTAAGTATTATTTACAACGCAGTATTTGCCATTCTTTACATAAGCATGAACTTCTACATTGTAGTTGTCAGAGAACCATCTGTGAAGGTTTTCTTCGTCATGAGAAGCCCAGATAATTGCTCTGTAAAGGATACGGCTGTTTTCGAAGCTATATGGAAGTCCGCTGATATAAACACTTCTTCCTTCTCCAAATTCGTTGACAGCCATCTGTACTTCCTGATCTTTCTGTTTAATAATAGTTGCTTCCGGCAGAGCGTAAATTGCTTTCTGTCCTTCACCGAAATCAACATCACCTTTGCAGTCTTCGATAATAAAGTGATCATGTTCTTCCCAATTGTATTTATCTGTGTTAAGAGTAAATCCTGTTTCTTTTTCAACACCCATAACACCTGCTAACTGGAAGTAACGTCCTTCATACTGGTATGCTGTAGGTTCACCTACACCGATAAATCCACCGCCGTTGTAGATGAATTTCTTCACTGCTGTTACAACTTTTTCATCTGCCCAGTTGTCTCCGCCTGTGTATGCTGTATATGCACCACCTACGTTTAATACAACATCGATATCATCCAGAATTTCCGGAGTATTTCTAATATCATCGAAGCTGATGAATTTTACATCAAATGGAGCACCACTTAATGCTTCGATAATTCCTGCATAAGAATAGTTCTGTTTATAGTAAATTGCATGATGTACCATGTGGTTACCCCATGCACGCATTTTACCCCAGCTGTTTAAAACAGCTACTTTCTTCATGCAGTATGGAGTTGTACCTTTGATGTTTTCATATAATGTTCTGAATTCGTTACATACGCTTTCTACGTAATCGATAAATTCAGGGAATTCCATAGCCAATTTTAAGTATCCGCCGTAACCGATACGGTCGATTGGGCTTCTTAAAATCGCACGTCTTGCTGTTACCCAGTTTACTTTTGCTTCTTTTACAGGATCTCCGCCTTCATGGAATGTATCCGGGAAGAAATATGGAAGGAAACGTCCCTCTGTATATTTTACTCCCTTTATATCGCTAATCAAACGTAAAGTAGAACCATTTCCAACACTTCCTACTACTGCATCAAGACCAATGCTCTTAAATTCGTCCATAAATGGCTCCATACCAATCCAGTGGTCACCTAAGAACATCATAGCTTCTTTACCGCATTCATGTGTAATGTCAACCATTTCTTTCGCAAGTTTGGCAACTTCTCTTCTCTGGAATGCCTGGAAATCTTTAAATTCCTTAGAAGGAATTCTGTATGTATTGTTCATGTAACCCTGATCAATAATAAATTCAGGTCTGAATTTGTATCCTACTTCCTGCTCAAACTGTTCCAGAATATATGGGCTTACAGAAGCGGAATATCCGTACCAGTCTACATATTTTTCTCTTGCCAGCTCATCGAAAATCAATGTGAACTGATGGAAGAAAGTTGTATAACGAATAACATCTACATGTGGGTTATCTGCAATAAATTTACGAAGACGTTTCATGGAGTATTCTTTTGTTTTCGGCTGACGAACATCAAATGTAATCTGTTTTTCAAAGTTTGTCCAGCCGTTTGTAACTGCATTATACATATGTACCGGATCCCACATAATGTAAGCTAAGAAGCTAACTGTGTAATCATGGAATGCTTTCACATCGTGGATTGTCACATCGCCTGTTTCTTCGCTGTAATCCCATTGTGTTACAGGTACTACGTCTCCTGTTGTTCTGTCGATAACTTCCCACCAACGTGTAATATCGTCATGAGAATTCACCTTCAGCATATCAGGATAAAGGTGGTTCATCAGATGAATGGATAATTCACCATCAACCGCTGTGTAGAATGGTGTCATAATGTACATCTGCTGAATTTCATCAGGATTTGCTTTTGCCCATTCGTTATCTTTTCTTGTTGTATAATAAGTGGAATATACTTTTGCGTCTACATTTTTTAATTCTTCTGGATAATCAGTTCCGTCACAGTCACGAATAGCATCTGCTCCCCATCTTTTTACCAGTTCCAGAGTTTCCGGTACCACATCCACATCTGTTGGAATGGTTACACGACCTTTAAAATTTGTTTCGCTCATGTTTTCTCCTTTCGCATTTTCAAAGCTTTTCATTATACTCTAAGGATATACAATATTCCACAAAATTTCTATGCGCATCTTGCGAAAAATATTATATATATTGCTGTTTTTGTAATTTTCACATCAATTATCTGTTTTTACCTTTGTGAATATATTTAATAATGGCTAAAACGCAAAGTATCATAATAATACCTGCCGGAAGAGCAATCCATGCAGTCTGCACAAAACCTGCAATAATGTAGGTAATAAAACTTACAGTTGCTACTGTCACTGCATAAGGAAGCTGTGTAGAAACATGATTTACGTGGTTACACTGAGCTCCCGCTGACGCCATAATGGTCGTATCAGAAATCGGTGAACAATGATCTCCACATACGGCACCTGCCATACATGCAGAAATAGAAATAATCATCAACTGCGGATTGCTTTCTCCAAAAACGGCTACAACAATAGGAATTAAAATACCGAAAGTTCCCCATGAAGTTCCTGTTGCAAATGCCAGCAGACATCCTACTAAAAAGATGATTGCCGGAAGGAAATTCATCAGTCCTCCTGCTACACTTTCCATCGCTGTTGCCACGAATATATCTGCTCCCAGACTGTCTGTCATAGCTTTTAATGTCCATGCAAAAGTTAAAATCAAGATTGCCGGTACCATTGCTTTAAATCCATCAGGAAGACAATCCATGCAGTCTCTGAAGGACAGCACACGTCTTGCAACATAAAAAACAATAGTAATAAGGAAAGCAAATACACTTCCAATAGACAGTGCCACGGAAGCATCACTTTGTGAAAAAGCTGTTACAAAATCAGTTCCGCTGAAAAATCCGCCTGTATAAATCATGCCTGTAATACAACATACAATTAAAACTAAAATTGGAACTACCAAATCAATTACTTTTCCTCTTGGATTTTCTTTTTTCTCTGAAGCTTCCTGATCTACTCTCTGTCCTCTTGTATAGATATCTCCCTTTAAAGCGTTTGCTTCATGGACTGCCATAGAGCCAAAGTCCACTTTCATCAATACCAGACCAAACATCATGACAATGGTAAGCAGTGCATAGAAGTTATATGGAATTGCTTTCATAAAAATTGCCAGACCATCTTCACCTTCAACAAATCCGCTGACTGCTGCTGCCCAGGAAGAAATTGGAGCAATAATACAAATAGGAGCTGCTGTTGAATCAATTAAATACGCAAACTTTGCTTTTGAAACATTGTGTTTGTCTGTAATTGGTTTCATAACACTTCCTACTGTAAGGCAGTTGAAATAATCATCTACAAAAATCAGCATTCCCAACAAAATTGTAGCAATCTGTGCACCGACTCTTGTTTTAATATGAGTGCTTGCCCACTTACCAAAAGCTGCAGAACCACCTGCATGGTTCATCATACATACCATAGTTCCTAAAATTACTAAAAAGATTAAAATACCTACATTATAGGAGTCAGAAAGAACTTTAATGAAGCCTCCTTCTAAAATGTTGTTTACTGTTTTCTCAAACCCAAAATCAGCTGAGAATAAAGCACCTACCAAAATACCGATAAACAAAGAGCTGTAAACCTCTTTTGTAATCAATGCCAGAACAATTGCTACTACAGGAGGCACTAAAGACCAAAATGTAGCATACATATTTGGCTTCGGCGCTTCTGCCTCGGTTCCTGCAAATACTGTGACTGCGAAAGTCATCATAAGCAGCATAAATATTGCTGCACTGGTAATAATTTTTCTTTTCTTTGTCATAATCAATCTTCCTTTCTTACTAAATATATAAAAAACCACGAACGATACTCCCTGCTGGGAACGCGTTCATGGTTTTACTGAAATCAATTGAGTATGACCAATGATGATAGCGCTCCACTTATCGTGACAGTACATGATATCTTATACCATATCCCAGTAGGAAAACCTTGGGCAAATTTTCCCACTTCGGCAGTTTCCCCTTTCCCCCTCTGCGGCTGCCCTGCCTTGCAAAAGGGTACTCTTGAAACCTGCACCTCTATCATAATATCGTTCCTGACTTTCGTCAGTTGTGTTTTTTATCTTATTCTACTGCTTCCCCTGCTTCATTTGGTATATCACTGGGAAGCGTTTCACCGTTTGCAACAGCATCCATCATCTGTTTCACATTTGCAACAGATGTCTCATCCGGAATCATAACCGACAAGGCTATTGCCGGTGCAGAATAACAATACTCATTGTCACCTCTACCTTCTGCCGCAACAGACTTAATTGTCCATTCTCCGCCATTATCAATCTGACTTTGAATTAATCTCTGTATCTGTTCCATAGACATATTGGTTTCTACGCTGTTGCTTACTTCAGAAATCATACTTGGTGCCTTCACCAGCATCTCCGGAGTAATCATTCTTTTGAACATTGCCTGAATAACTGCCATCTGGTCTTTACCCCTCTGGTTATCTCCTCCCGGAACATTATAACGTTCCCTTGCGAAGGAAAGTGCCTGATCTCCATTAAAGTGGTTTATACCTTTCTTGACATCCATAATCTCGCCACCAGCACCGCTTGTGGTAAATTCAAACTCAGACTCTACATCAACACCTCCCATTAAGTCAACCATTGTAATCAAAGAAGTAAAGTTTACTCTGGTATAGAATGGGATTTTAATATCATAAAGTTCCTCTAAAGCCGCCATGGATTTCTCTACGCCATAAATACCTGCGTGTGTCAGTTTATCCTTCTGATCGCCTGAAACTTCTGGAATTGTTACATAGAAATCTCGCGGTGTATTAGTAAGCAAAATCTGCTTTGTCTCCGGATTAACTGTTGCAATAATATTTACGTCACTTCTGCTCTTTGATGAAATCGGACCGTATACATCAATACCACTGATGAACATATTAAATGGTTCGTCCTTCACATTTACATCAGGAGAAACTCCATGTGTTATGCTGTCATCCTTACTTTCAATGCTGTACTGTGCAATGACTTTTACCTTGCTGTTATAGTTCTCATTAACTTCTTCTATAATTCCACTGAAGCTTTCGTCATATACAATAGCATCTACTGTTTCACTTAACAGCCCTGCCACTTGATCATTTAAAGTATCGAATTCCTTTTTAAGAACTTCTTTTCCTGCATCGGCATTGACTTTCTTCATTGCCTCTGCCATTTCACTGTCATCTTTCATAGACTGAACACCGTAAACATAGTCCCTTGTATCCCATACTTTTTCTGCATCATCATCTTTTCTGACTACAACCAGCACACTATGTACCTGTTTTCCAAGGGTATCACCACTGATGTCCTTAATTGCATCATGTGTCTGATACATATATACAGAACCGAATATCAAAACAGCCGACATCAGAACACTGACAATTTTACTGACAATCGCTTTTCCCCTGGTTACAATCTGCATGGTAAAAAGCAGTGCTGCAAAAACAAGAAGTAATGCTGCAAACCCCACTACATACTTGGCAGGAATCATTCCCAATCTCCACGTGAAGCCAATAAAAATAAGAGTCGCAAGAATTTGAATTCCAACCAAAATCTCACCGGCTATACGAAAAGCTTTTCGGATGCGCTTTTTCTTTCGCTTTGCCGAGCTCATCTTTTTTTTGCTATTTGTATTCTCCATATTCTATTCTCCTTTATACTGCCATTTCCAAAATGACATTACCTAACTTAATATAATATAAATCCCTAAAAAAAGCAACCTTCTAGCCCTGAGAAAGACGATTTTTTGCTAAAAAATGCAGTTTATGCCTTTATCTGCCCAAAAATATTTCTCACACTTATTTAATTTTTCTGGAATTTTCGGACTATTGATGTTATAATCTACTATATAAAGTGAACGTTAAAAAGGAGGTTTTCGTATGAGTCATCGTATTATTACTATCAATCGTATGTATGGAAGCGGCGGACGTCTTTTAGGAAAAGCACTGGCAAACAAGCTGGGAATTCACTTCTATGACCACGAGCTTATTCACCTTGCCAGCAAGGAAAATGACATTCCCTATGAAGAATTGTTAAAAGTAGATGAAAAGAAAGCCAATCAGTGGAGGCTTCCTATCAACGAACAGATGCAGATGCAGCCACAGTATCATTTTCATCCTATGAATGATGTCCTTTTTGAAACGGAGTCCAAGATTATTGAACGTCTGGGAAAAACAGAGGATTGTATTATTGTAGGGCGCTGCGCCAATTATATACTGGGTGATGATTGCCTGAGTCTTTTCGTATACGCCCCTTATGAGTATCGTGTAAAAGCAGTTATGGAGCGTTTAGGCAGAGAAGAAAAAAGTGCCCGTTCCCTCGTAAAAAAGATGGATAAAACACGTAAATCTTACTATGAGTTTTTCACTGACCAGAAGTGGAATAATCTGGACAATTACCAGCTGTGCATTGACACTAGCCGTTTTTCTCAGGATTTTCTGGTTAATATGCTGGCAGATATTTATCAGTCCTTATAAAAGCTCAAATTGTTGTATAATCTAAATGGGGTTGTCACATTAAAAGAGTACTGAATATAAAGTGCATAAATATTCCTAAACTATCTTTTATGTGACACCCCCTTATTCTAGCAAATCATCTCTTTTTATGAAATCCTTCCGTTTTCCATCTCATACACTTTATCTGCAATTTTCATGGTGGACTGTCTGTGTGATACTAAAACCACTGTTTTTTCTGCACATTC
>RCNH01000587.1_pt1 | contig 14394 bp, 12 predicted proteins | sample 2041161 | NCBI WGS metagenome assembly RCNH01 (sample SAMN09708215, study PRJNA481090) | Feces metagenome, whole genome shotgun sequencing project. | biome: feces | host: Leptonychotes weddellii | place: Antarctica: Sion Island | collected 2010-03-01 | reverse complement strand
GCCTGTTCCTGTTCAGCCTCCTGCTCACCGCCCTCAACGGCGGCAGCCGATTCTTTAATCCCTTCCTGTAAAAAATGCTCCCGGAAAGCGGCTTATCACCGCTTCGAAGTGCCCCCAAAAAAGTTAGACAATATTTTTAAGAAAATACTGTTCAAACTACTGAAAGGGCTTGCCGTCTGTACAATGCAGGCAGCAAGTCCTTTCGTTTTGCCTTGATTCGTTTGTCGTTGTAGTAATCCAGATATTCAATCAGCTCTTGCTTGAAGTGTTCCATGGATTCAAACTCTTGTAAATAAAGAAGTTCGGTTTTAAGCAGGCCAAAGAAATTCTCAATGACAGCATTGTCCAGACAATTACCTTTCCGGCTCATACTCTGCCGGATACCTTTTTCTCTAAGCATCCTCTGGTATATTTTCTGCTGATATTGCCAGCCCTGGTCGGAGTGCAGAATCAGCCCTGTACCGTCTGGGATCTTCTCAAATGCTTTGTCCAACATGGAGGTTCCCATGCTCAGAACGGGCCGTTCTGAAATCGTGTAGCTGACCAGATCCCGACTGCACAGATCCAGGATCGGCGACAGATATAGTTTCTTACCAAAGAGATGAAACTCTGTTACATCCGCAACCCATTTCTGGTTGGGTTTTTCTGCATGAAAGTCTCTTTTCAGAAGATTAGGAGCAATTTTTCCAACTTCTCCTCTGTAAGAATGGTACTTTTTCATACGAACATGGCAGACTAAGCCCAGCTGTTTCATAAGTCTCTGGACTGTTTTGTGGTTTAAATAGAGATTCCTCTTATTAAGTTCAGAAGTTATTCGCCTATACCCATATCTGCCCTTGTTCTCATGGTAAATAGCTGTGATTTCTGCTTTTTCAGCTTCGTATTTGTCCCTGTTATTCAATCGTTTCAGATGATAGTAGAAAGTTGCTCTGGGCAGCTGGGTAACCTCTAACAACAGAGCTTGTTTGAAGTCAGACCTCAGTTTCTGAATGGCAATTACTTTTTGTGCTGCTTTTGCTCGTCTTCCAAAACCAGGGTCCGCAGTAATTTTAAATAAGCATTCTCCGCTCTCAGCCGCTGTACCTCATCAATAAGATCTTCTTCCGCCTCCTTAGGCAGCTTACGCGGACGGCCCTTACTGCCACGGCCACGGCGTTCTATAGCAAAACCTTCTGGCCCGTCTTCCAGATAAATCCGTTTCCATGCCATAATCTATTTGTAATCGTTAATTGCAAATCTTCTTGCTGTTTCTGAATAACTCAATTTTTCTGTGCGCATTGTTTCGATAACATGTTTTTAACTCTGGTATATATCTTTTATTTGGGTATCCCTTAGGCATAACAAAGCACCCCCTTTGTAGATAGTATATCATACTGTCTAACAAAGGGAGTGCAGTTCATTTCCTGTTCCGTGAAGGCTTTATCTTCTACTCAGTCGTCTCTGCTGCAGGGCGATCTGCTGCAGGGCAGGCATTGCATAATCCAGAAATTCCCGGTAGCCGCATTCTTTGTCACCGGGAGCACAGTAGACCTCTCTCTGCATTCTCCGGCAACCGCCTCCGCAGAAGTTCCGGTAGGGGCAGCTGTCGCAGGGCCGCATTTTCTCTCTGGGCCGGATCAGGAAGGACTTGGCCACCTGGGATTGGGTCATCTCTGCAAAGGAATCCTCCCGAAGGTCTCCCAGCCGGTACTGATCCACGCAGTAAAAATCACAGGGATAGGTACTTCCGTCAGACTCCACAATCAGCTGACACTGACATTCTCCGTGAATTCCGCAGGCCGTGGGAATTCCGTAGGCCAGCAGATTCACCACGTCGTCAAAGAGCTTGATGCTGCGGTATTTTCCCCGTCGGTAATCCTGGAACCACAGTTCAAACATTCTGATATAGAAGGAAGCGTATTTTTTCGGATGCAGCGCATAGGGACTTTTTCCCGGTGTGTCCAGCTCATCCAGGCACGGCGTAAACTGCACAAAGGAAAAGTCATTCTGGCAGATCCAGTTCCAGATTTGATTGGGATGACGTGCAATGTCTGAAGTCAGAGTGCACAGCACATTGAATTCCACCTGATACTTCCGCATCAGTGCCACAGATTCCATGACCCGGTTATAGGTTCCGTTGCCCTGAAGGTCCGGACGGCAGCCGTTGTGAAACCTGGGGAGGCCGTCAATGGAGATGCCTACCAGAACCCGGTGATCATGCAGGAACTGTGCCCACTGTTCATCCAGCCTGGTAGCATTGGTCTGCAGAGCAAATTCCAGCCGGTGGTCCTTCAGGATCTCCTCTGCCTTTGGGATAAAATCCCTGTACCAGTCCAGCCCCACCAGGGTGGGCTCTCCGCCCTGGAAGGCAATGGTCACAGAGTCCCCCGACTCCAGATCCCGTTTTACATTCAACAGGATTTTTTCTCCGGTCTTCTGGGACATGGCACCAAAGCAAAAGGTGTCCCGTTTTCCTGCCAGATCCGTATAAAAGCAGTATTTACATCTCAGATTGCAGGCAGACGATGCAGGCTTGAGCATAATAGAGATGTGTTTCATAAGGCTCCTTCCCAAACTCACGGCCATTCCAGAAATCCGGGATGCACCGCTTTCATATCTGTATTTTCTGCGGAGCCTCCCCGTCAATTGAGAAGGGATACTCCCAGGAAGAGAATCTCTTTCCTGCAATTAGTGTGCAGGAACTCTCCAGGAAGAGGGCTTCTTCCATCCGCAAGCCGGCACATCACAGTGACAATGATACCAAATTCTCTGCAAAATGTAAAGAAACATCAAATCAGAAAACCAGGGTGATTCCCCACCCCAGCTTTCCTTATGTCAGGCTTTTCCGTCAGAACCACAGACCAGGATTTTGGACTTAGTCACTTCCCGAACTTCATCTCTTCCGGCAGCCGCATACTTCTTGGGGTCAAAGACCTCGTGATCTGCTTCCAGAACCCGGCGCACGCCCTTGCTGAAGGCAATCCGCAGCTCGGTAGCTACGTTGACCTTGCAGATACCCAGTGCGATGCAGTCTCTCACATCCTGGTCGGGAATGCCGGAGGCACCGTGCAGCACCAGAGGAATGGAAACCAGGCTCCGGATCTTTGCCAGGCGCTCTTTGTCCAGCTTGGGGATGCCCTTATAGACACCGTGAGCAGTACCGATGGCCACAGCCAGAGAAGAAATACCGGTGCGTTCCACGAATTCCACAGCCTCGGCAGGAACGGTCATGCCGTTATTCTCGCCGCCGTCCATGTCGTCTTCCTTGCCGCCCACCTTACCCAGCTCGGCCTCCACAGGGATTCCGTTGGGACGGCAGACATCCACCACGCTCTTGGTAACGGCAATATTCTTCTCAAACTCCTCTTTAGAGCCGTCGATCATAATGGAGCTGTAGCCCTCACGGAGAGCCTGCACAGCCATATCAAAATCCTTGCCGTGATCCAGATGCAGGGCAACAGGAACAGAAGCTCTTTCTGCCAGAGTCTTTACAATTCCCACATAACCGGCCAGAGTACCGTACTTAACGGTGGAAGGGGTGGTCTGAAGCATGACAGGAGAACGAAGTTCCTCTGCAGCAGCAATGACGGCCTGAGCCATCTCCAGATTCTCCACGTTAAATGCACAGACAGCATATTTTCCCTTCTGTGCATCCAGAAGCATTTTTTCAGAAGTCACATATGACATTATTTTTCCTCCATTCATTCTGGCATTATCCCGATTTACCAGAGCAGTTTTACTCCTTTACAACACCCTTGCGGATAATGAGATTTGCGTAAAGCTCCGTCTCACCAGTTGCCACAGCCACATAGGCTTTCCGGCCACGGGCATAAAACTCTGGTTTTTCAACAGTGATCTCCCGAAGACCCTTTTCTTCATATTTTCTGCCAATCTGGCGATATTTGTCCCAGATCACAGGCTTGTAGTCATCTCCTGGCACCACTGCCATAAAGACAGAAGCATTTTCTACATAGGGATCCAGGGGCATAAATTTGAGAATTGCATCCAGAAGCTCAGGAATGCCGTGGCCATCGCAGCGGATCACTCTGTCCGGGCAACCGAAAGCAGGATAGTTGCCGTCAGCCAGTAGGAGCTCATCTCCGTGGCCCATCTCCATCATGACCTTCATGAGTTCTGGAGGCAGAATGGACGGAATACCTTTTAACATTTTGAATTCCTCCTAATTATGAATTCACAGATTTTGATTTTACGGCGGTCCAGGCTGTAAGCAGCGGGATCAGAAGCGCTCCCACAATGGCACAGACTGCCAGCTGTGCTGCCGCACGGGCAGCGTAGGGTTCAAATTCCGGCAGCAGCGTAGCCATTGCCGCAGGAATCATCACTGCATTTGCACCGGTGGCCGAGGCCGCCATTCCCGCAATGCCGGAGCCCCTGCAGACCCACCGGTCCACACAGGTCATCAGACTTCCGCCGATGACAGTGACCGCACCGGCCATCAGGATACCGCCGAAGCCTGCATAGAATATGTCCCGCAGATCCATGGAGGCTCCCAGGGAAAACCCGATAAAGGGAATCAGGAGCCGAACACCGCTGCTGAGAAATTCTTCTGCAGATTTCCAGAGATTACCCAGAAGCATGCCCAGAAGCATGGGCAGCAACATGGCAAGAAACTGAATGGGTGACAGCGGCAGATATCCGCTGGCTGCCAGAATCAGCATGGTAAAAAAGGGACCGTTGTTGAGGGCCAGCACAGGGGTCCCTGCTACAGCCCGGTCCTCTCCGTACATGGTCGTAAGGGAAAGATAGAGACTTCCGTTGGTATTGCTGACAGCCGCAGCCACAGCTACCAGAGAAACCCCAAAAATCATCCCGGTACCCAGGAGTCGAAATATTCCTGCGCAGAGGAATCCCAGAGCCAGCTTTCCCATCAGCAATATACCGCTTTGGGCCAGAATACCGGGAACAGATTTTAGCTTCAGCCGGCTTCCCAAGCAGACCATCTGAACACCCATAACGGTAGCTGCTCCGGCTCTGGAAAAGACAGCCGTGGTAAAAGAGCCGATTTCCAGCACCTGTGGACAGAAAGTATGTACCAGGACTCCCAGGAGCATGGGCAGCACCATCAATCCTGCAGGAATTTTTTTCAGAATATTTTCCATTCTTTCCAACGCAGACCTCCGGAGCTGAAAGTAAATCGGCTGACCCGACACCGTCAGGTACTCCCAGCGGATTGCTGATCAGCCGATCTTGTGGTTATCTCACTTGGTAATGGTGCCGTCTACATCCCAGAGGTCTTCCCAGCCCTTTGCACCGGGCCACAGGAACACCTGGCCCTTGATAAATCTGCAGTTTTTGTCTGCCTTGTTGATGAGATCCAGCTCCTCTGGAGTCAGAGGATCTTCCACAGCAGCGCAGAGGTTGCTTACGTACTCATTCTCGTGGATGGAGAAGGGAATGGGCACGTGACCCCGTGCGTAAGCCCACTTGAGGCAGATCACTGCGGGATGTACGCCGTGAGCCTTTGCGACCTGAACCACCTCAGGCATCTGCATATCCACAACGTCGTCAGCGGTCTTATCGCGGTCAGGACGGGTGGGAGAGCCGATGGGACAGAAGCCGACAGGAACGATGCCCTTGCTTACGATGTAGTCATAGAGCTCAGGCTGCTGGAAGCTGGGATGCAGTTCCATCTCGATGATAGCGGGCTTGATCCGGCACAGAGGCAGGACTGCTTCCAGCTTGGGAATGGTCATGCTGGACATACCGATGTAACGGGTCAGACCCATGTCCACCAGGCGCTCGCACTGACGCCAGGTCTTCATGAATGCCTCAACGCTGAAGGGCTTAGAGTCGGGGTTTCTTGCATCGCCGTCGCATCCGGGTGCATGATAGTTTGCGAAGGGCCAGTGAACGAAGTAGCAGTCCACGTAGTCCAGCTTCAGATCCTTCAGGCTCTTGGCCAGGCTGAGCAGGACATCGCCGTCGCCGTGCATGTCGTTCCAGACCTTGGTCATGATGAACAGCTCTTCACGCTTTACAATGCCCTTGTCGATGGCGTTCTTGTAAACATCACCGATCAGATCCTCGTTGCCGTAGACGGAAGCACCGTCAAACATACGGTAGCCAGCCTCGATAGCACCGGCCACAGCCTTGGAGATGTCCTCAGCGGAGAAACGGTCGCTGCCGAAGGTTCCCATACCGACACAGGGGATCTTGGTTCCGTCATACAAAGTTTTGGTAGGAACCAGCTTGGGATCAATTCTTTCCATAGTAAATATCCTCCATTTATTATGTTGGGTGTGTTTATTTTCTGAGCTTACTGCTCAATAGTTGCATACAGGTATTCGTCGATGCAGCTGCAGATCCGGTCCAGAATCAGGTCTTCAGGGTCAGTGGTGATTTTACCCTCACGCAGAGCGGTGTACTGCTCAGGCATATACTGGCTGATAAGAGACACGGGAATGTGGGTCTCGCGGAGATTCTTCATCAGAAGATCCACCGCACCCACCACAGCAGGCTGAGGCAGGTAATATCTTGCACGGTCGGAGAAGGAGAATGCACGCTTGAAGGTCTGCTGGTTGCCGTTGCCGTGATAGTGCTTTCTCCAGTTGTGATCATCCTCTAGCATGACGTGCTCCAGAGTCTCACGCAGGTTGCTGACAGGCTTACCGCTGCCGAGCAGCAGTTCCTTTTCCATGCTGTCCAGAGCAAAGAGAGCTTCCCGGAGGGCAAAGGTAAGAGCGGGGCCAACCTTCAGAATGGCGATGCCGTCCTTTACCATGTTCCGCAGGCATTCCTTGGTCTGGTAGTCGGTGGAGTGGCCTTCAAAGACCAGGGGCAGATTCTTGAGCACTGCAGTCAGCTTGGTGGCAGCTGCGGGATTGTAGCCGAAGATGTCCTCGTCGCCGAATTCCACACCGGGCTGAACCACCAGGCCCACCACCCGTTTCCATGCATCCTGGAGTCCCCGATCTGCATAGGCCTTTTCAAAGGTATGATAGGTTGCCAGGCAATCTTCGGGATGGGTGACCTCGATTGAGTCCTCAGCCTCCTGGGCGCCGCCGGGAATGGGAACCTCGCTGCCGATGATGTATACGGGAGCCACTGCGTCAGGATGGGCCTGCTTACGCTCTGCATAGGCCTTTTCGCAGACCTCACAGAGCTCTGCACCGCGGCGGGCGATGGTTTCGTCGGACAATCTTTCGTTCTGACTGTCGTCTGCCATCCGCATGCTGGTATCCAGATGGATCTTGGTAAAGCCGGCAAGAACGAACTGACGGACCAGCTCTCTTGCATTGGCCATAGCTTCCTTCTCAGGAAGATCGGTCCAGGTCAGAGGTCCCAGGTGATCGCCGCCCAGAATGACCCACTGGGGCTCCACGCCCATCTCTTCAGCCAGCTTCAAAACATAATCATAGAAGTCTGCAGGCTTCATACCGGTATAGCCGCCGAACTGATTGACCTGGTTGGCAGTTGCTTCAATGAGGACAGGGGTCTTTCTCTGCTTACCGCGGAGGAGGGCTGCCTTCAGTACATACTCGTTGGCGCTGCAGCAGGAATAGATACCGAGGGGCTGGCCAGCCTTCTGTGCGGCCACAACTTTCTCAATGGGATGCATGATGAAATCCTCCTTATATATTTCTGTCGATATCAATATCGTTCATGAGAAGGACCTTGCCCTTGACGAGACCGGGAGTCTGGAACATGGCAGCTGCCCGGGTGCACTCGGTGAGGGGCACTTTCTCAAAAATCATACTTTCATCCAGCTTCAGCTGGCCGTTTCCGAAGTAGTGAGCGGTGAGGGTCCATTCCTTTCCGGGGAAGGGAGCAGAGTAGCTCATCCAGGTACCGGTGACGTGGAACTCCTTACGGTTCATGAGCTCCCATTCCTTCCAGCCGAAGGTCACATCCTTGTGGGGGGTACCGATGCAGGTCAGCTGGCCCTTATTGGCAGTGAGTTGGAAGCCGATCTTGATCGTCGCAGGCTGTCCGGCAGTTTCGAAGACGTAGGGATAACCCTTGCCATCGGTGTAAGCCATTGCAGCTTCCAGCCAGCCCTCCTTGGTAGTATTGAACACAGCATCTGCGCCCAAACGCTTGGCCAGCTCCAGACGCTCGTCGAAAATGTCAAACACGATCACGCGCTTTGCACCCATGATCTTTGCCCACTGCATTGCGAGGATACCGATATTGCCGGTTCCCAGGATTGCCACATCCTCGCCGCCGCGCATCTGTGCGCAGCGAACACCGTGGAGAGCCACAGTGGAGGGTTCAAACAGAGCACCCATTTCATAGGAGACGTTCTCGTTGAACTTGACGGCGTTCTCCTCGGGAATTACCACATATTCACCAAAGGCACCCTGCTGACGGGAACCGATGAAGCTGTAGTGCTTGCACAGGGAGAAATTACCGTTCTGGCAGTCCTCGCATTTCATGCAGGGACGAAGGGGCGCTCCTGCCACCCGATCACCAACTCTGAGAGTCTTGACGCCTTCGCCGACCTCAACCACATCTCCGGAAAACTCGTGTCCCAGAACTACGGGATAGAAATGGGCCTCATCACCCCAGATTCTGGGGACATCGCTGCCGCAGATACCGCAGGCTCTGACATGAATCTTTACCTCGCCTGCACCGGGAGTTACATTCTCCCAATCCCCCAGGCGAAAATCGCCTTTCTCATAGAGAACTGCTGCCTTCATCACTTATTCCTCCTGTATCGAATTCAGATTTTCGTTGCATTGCTTTCGGAACGAGCCCGCTCAAGCTCGCTAAGCTGAGCCATGACGGTTCTTCCGGAATTGTAAAGTTTACGGTAAAGGGTGTAATAGGGCTGGTAGACCCTGTTGTTTTCCGGATTGGGCATCTGGCTTCTCTGGATCTTTACGATCTTCTCCATAGCGGATTCGGCGGAATCGTACATTCCCACGCCCAGTCCGGCGAGAACTGCCGCGCCGCAGGAGGCAGAGGTATCAGAGGAAGGCACCACCATGGGGATTCCGGTCACATCCGCCTTGATCTGTGTCCATATTACGCTGTTGGCACTGCCGCCGGTGGTTCTCAGTTCGGAAACCTCTGCGCCAGCCTTCTGAGCCACTTCCAGGTTATGCTTCAGGGAGAAAGCCACGCCTTCCATGGTTGCTCTTACCAGATCCCGGTGTTCCGTAGAGAACTGGAGACCGAAGTAGGTGCCTCTTGCATCTGGATCCCACAGCGGGGACCGCTCACCGTTGAGGTAGGGCAGATAAATCAGTCCGCCGGCACCCGGCCGGGACTGTTCTGCTTCCTCACTGAGGTGAATGAACAGATCCTTGCCTTCCGTCTGAATGCCGCCGTCGTGCCAGGAACCGAAGTTCTCCGCGAACCACTGCAGGCTTGCTCCGCCGGCAATGGTGCCGCCCTGGAGCAGCCATCTTCCGGAAACCACGTGGGGGCTGAGGATCAGAGAGGGATCATCCGCCGGACAGTCCACACAGATGCTCATGCCGCCGGCCTGTCCGCCCTGTTCCTGGGCCTGTCCAGGATGAACCACGCCCACACCCAGGGTGCTGCAGGCTGCATCCAGACCACCGGCTACAACCGGGGTTCCTTCCTTGAGCCCGGTAAGCTCTGCAGCCTGTTTCGTAACTCTGCCGATGATCTGATGGGAGGGAACCATATCCAGCAGGAATCTTTGATCGATTCCGAACTCTCTGGTCAGAGCCTCATCGTAACGCAGGGTGTGCTGATCGAAATTGTGGTAGCCGTAGCTCTGGGAAAGATCCTGGGAGATCACGCCTGTCAGCCGATAGACAATGAAGCTGTTGCTCTGCAGAAAGTACCAGGTGTTTTTTACCAGCTCTGGTTCTTTTTCCATGAAGTAAAGGATCTTGGGAAGGGTATAGGAGGGAGAGAAGGGATTGCCGGACACCTTGAAAATGGCATCTGCTCCCAGTCTTTCCTCATATTTCCGGCAGACATTCTTTGCCCGGGTATCCATCCAGATCGGGGTTCTTGCCAGTACCTTTCCCTGTCTGTCAATGGGAATTGCAGACCAGCTCTGGCCATCGATACCCACTGCAGCAATCTGTTCCGGGGCAATCCGGTTCTTCTCCAGAAGTTCCCGGCAGGCCCGGCAGATGGCGTCCCACCAAAGGTTCGCATCCTGTTCCACAAAACCAGGCTGAGGGGTATAAAGGGGATAGGCCTGAGATCCGGAGGCTACCGGGGTTCCGTCTTCCGCAAAAACTGTCAGCTTGCAGGAAGAAGTTCCAATGTCAATTGCCAGCAGAAGCATATCCATGTCTCCTTTTAAAACTTAAACGATTAGCTTTTTGATTTTAAAATTCAGGAAATCCCCGACTAATCAAGGGCCTCTCTCCGGTTTCCCTGTCATATTCCGGTTTTTTCCTTCGTTTCTCTTTTTTGTGTCTTCATTCTAGCATGTGATCTCTATGCTGTCAACCTCAAAATTAGAAACGATTAACTTATTAAAACGTAAAATTCAAGAAAGAATATTTGTAATTCTCCGTTGTTTATCTTATTTATTGTTCTTTTTCACTTGCTTCACAGGCATTTTCAACACTAGCAACAAATAATTACGCATTACCGCATTTCTAAACGATTAACTTTTGTGTAAAACGCCTCATTTCGGCATTTATCTTGACAAGCGAGCCATAATATGTTAGCTTAGTAAAGAATTCATAGGAAGGAAGTGGATTTCATGGCCACAATCCGCGATGTTGCCGAGTATTCCGGCCTATCCGTTGCTACAATTTCCAAATACCTCAACGGAGGCCCGGTCAAGGCCCAGAACCGTCAGAAGATTCAGGACGCCATTCGGGCGCTTGATTATCAGGTAAATCCCTACGCCAGAAGTCTCAAGACGCGCAAGAGCATGTCGGTGGGAGTTCTGCTTCCATCCATGATTACCCCCTTCTTCATCAATATGGTCCTGAGTCTGGATTCCATACTGCGCCGGAGGGGCTACAACAGTCTGGTCTGTTTTTACGGACCTGACCACGGTCTTGAACGGGAAAAGTTTCAGTTCCTGGTGAATGCCGGTGTGGACGGTCTGATCTATGCTCCCGAGCACATCACCTATGAAGAGTATACGGATCTCATGGTGGGCCACTCCATTCCTGTGATCCTGGCCGACCGGCTCATTGCAGGCATCCAGGCCGATGCCGTACTGGTAGACAGTGCCAGCGCCGTACAGGCAGCCGTTCAGCAGCTTCTCAGCCAGGGCCGTCAAAAAATTGCCTTTATTAACGGTCCCGAAACCGTCTATACCGCCAAAGAGCGTATGTCCGGCTATCTCCGGGGACTTTCCCAGGCCGGTGTCCAGTATGATCCCCAGCTTGTAAGAAGCGGAGACTATACCTTTTCCACCGGCTATCGCTGCCTTCACGAGCTGATGGCACTTCCTCAGCCTCCGGATGCCATCATCATGTCCAACTACGATCTGACTCTGGGTGCCATTACTGCAGCTCACGAGCTGAGCATTCGGATTCCCGAGCAGACTGCACTTTATGGTTTTGACTGCAAGGATGTCTGCGGAATCATGGTTCCTCCCATCCCTGTCATTCTTCAGCCTGAAGCTGAGATCGGCAAGCTGGCAGCGGAATATCTGCTCCAGCGTCTGGATGGATTTGACGGTGAGCCCCGGATTACCCGGCTGAAGGCCACCGCAGAAAACTTCTGAAATGATCTTCCGGCAGCTGTGACCGCAAAACGGTCACAGCTGCTTTTCTTTTTATCGCTGCAGGAGGCCGGAGCTGCGGAGCATTTCCCCTGTTTTCCGCAGAACGCGGTCATCTACCGGGTCAATGCTGCCATCCGGGCATACACCCGTGTTCATCACAAAGTTAGCCCCAAGGCTCCGGGCATTTTCGATCTTTTCATAGACCTCCCGGGCAGTAAAGTGCGTTCCCAGAGGCGTATAGCCCCAGGACACGGGATCATGGATCATCGTGGTATTGATTTCCACCAGACGATCTCCAAGCTCTCCCATTCTACCCATCCGGCTGGCATTTTTCTGATAGTCCTCCCTGCCCTTTTCCCCGACTTTGGGCATTGCGTGTTCCGGGGTAAAGAAGTCCTCCGTGCCCAGAACGCCCTGCTTGTAGGAGACCAGCACATGGGGAGACAGGCTGTGAATTCTATCGTACAGCTCCTGGATTCGGAACCGGGATACATCTCCGCTGACAGGCACAGCCTGGCCATCCAGCCAGATACCGATGCAGTCAGGGAATTTCCGGATCAGCTCCGTGATCTGATTCTCCATAAAATCCAGGTACTTCTGCAGATCATGGTCCTTTCCGTAGGCATAGGAAGGTTCCGGAGGATTGTATTCCGGACGGGCTGCACCGCCCCATTCATCATTGTTGGGGGCGTGAGGATGCCGCCAGTCACGGCCATGGGAGTAATAGAGCATCAGTCCCAGACCTTTCTCCCGGCAGGCATCATACATTTCCTGCACAAGATCCCTTCTGGCAAGGCTGTTCATACTGTTAAAGTCCGTATAGGCAGTATCCCAGAGGCAGAAGGAGTCGTGATGCCGGGTCACCATGTTGATGTAGGACATCCCGCACTGCTTCGCAAAGGAGGCAATGTATTTCGCGTCGAAATGCTCAGCCGTAAACCGGTCACGGAGTTTTTCGTATTCTGCAACAGGAATTTTCTGCCGCTGCTGGCACCATTCCTGGGTTCCGCTGGACTGAAAAGTATCATGAATGGAAAACAGGCCGTAATGGAGGAACAGACCGTATTTCGCATTTCTCAGCCAGGCAATTTTGGCTTTTCTGGGATCTTCCTTCCAGATCTCCTCATAGCCGGTCATGTAATAAGGCATTGTATTCATATTCTATCTCTCCTCTTCTTTCCAGGGGGAAATCTTTCCACCATTTGGTAAGCCAGCCCTCGGGAACTGCCTTCAGAGGTTCCGGCTTTCTGTAAAGCTTTCCAATTTCCTCAAACCGCTCCACCAGATTTTCATCCAGCAGGCCCCTGCAGTTGGGGGATGCATTGATCAGGAAGGCTGTATTATGGGCATTGAATCTCTGGATTCGTTCCATCGCCCACTGTGCACTTTTCAGCTCCAGCTTACTGTCGTCAGCTTTCCAGAACCAGTGGTTGGTCAGAATATTACCGCCTGCACCGGGCCCTGTAAAATTCTCAGGGACATCCTGTCCTGCAGCATTTTCAAAAAACACCAAGTCCGTGTGATCCAGGTTGTTTTCACAGCTGTGGTTGAGGATCAGGCAGTCCGGCTGGATAGACTTGATAAAATTCTCCATTTCGGTATAGTTCATATCCTCATAACGAGGGCCGCCCCATTTGGCATGCCAGCCGTCGATGATAAGGAAAGGAATTTCTCCATACTGAGTCAGTAATTCCTCCAGCTGTGCCTTGGTAAACTCCACCTGTCCACGGGTGCAGTGATACTGTCCGATCCGCTCATTCAGATCCAGCATAGAGAAATACAGTCCGGCATCAATGCCCGCACTGCGATATGCCTCCAGATACTCGCCCACCACATCCCGGGTGCATTTCGCATTGCGGACGCAGTGCTCCGTTGTTTTTGTAGGCCAGATGCAGAAACCCTCGTGGTGCTTTGCGGTAAGGCAGGCAAAACCGGCTCCCAGTTTTCCGGAAGCCTCCGCCCACTGCCTGCAGTCCAGCTGATCCGGATTCCAGGTTTTTTCGTCAAAGGGGTATTTCCGGATTCCGGTACGGTTTTCCATCTGCCATTCCCAGTCTTTTACGTCATCGGGCATCACACAGAACTGCTCTGTGGCACTGTTGAAATGAATGAACTGTCCCAGGCCAGCATTTACAATTTTCATCTGCCGCTGCAGATAGGCGTCATTATATCTGCTCATGTTGTGCCTCCTGACATCTCAGCCTTCCGAACACACTTCTTTCCGGCTCTCCGATTGGGTAATTTCATTTTAGATTTCAAGATATTTTTTGTAAATTGTATTTCATTCAGAATCTATGTACTTTCTTTCTCTGCCGGTTTTTGTCTTTTTTCGGAATTCCCACATCAGGAGTCCAGGCTTTTTGATTTTCTTATGGTGACTTTCTTTTTTTATTTTCTCCCGAAAAAACGGTCTGATTTTCGAGAGAAAACCCGACCGTGTATCTCTGTTCTTTCTAATCATGACCACCACTTCAAGTGGTGGTTTGCACAGGCCCTGGAAGGGCCAATTGCTGGCATCACCCCTAAATAGTTTGGCACCGCATTACACTTACAGGCCGCCGCTAAAGCGGCCTGTTTTTATGCCTGCTTACTCTTGCTACCCGTAAACGGGTCTATATACTCCTTTAGACTCATTTGATCCATCATTTCATCTTCGATAAGCTGATTCCGGAGGTATTCTTGGACCATTTGCTTGTTTTTTCCTACCGTATCTACATAGTACCCCCGGCACCAGAAGTGCCGGTTTCCGTATTTATATCTTAAGTTGGAGTGTC
>RCNH01000586.1_pt1 | contig 14438 bp, 9 predicted proteins | sample 2041161 | NCBI WGS metagenome assembly RCNH01 (sample SAMN09708215, study PRJNA481090) | Feces metagenome, whole genome shotgun sequencing project. | biome: feces | host: Leptonychotes weddellii | place: Antarctica: Sion Island | collected 2010-03-01 | reverse complement strand
CGCGACAAGGTACAGAACAAAGAGCTGGAAGGGGACGGCCTTCTGGACGAGGAATGGGAAAAGTACGGTTATCAGACCGGAAAACGCATCCTTCCGTATCTTGTGCAGGACGTTTACTCCCGCAAGCGCAGCATGGTGTCGGTGAAATCCATCGAGTTTGAAAACGAGCATCTCAAAGCCGTGTTCCTTCCGGAATACGGCATGCGGCTGTTTTCGCTCTACAACAAGGACAAGCAGCGGGAGATCCTGTTCAAAAACAGCGCGCTCCAGTTTGCGAACCTGGCCATCCGGGATGCCTGGTTCTCCGGCGGCATCGAGTGGAACATCGGCCAGCTGGGCCACACCTTCACCACCTGCGACAATCTGTTTGCCGCCGTCTGCCACGACAGCGAAGGCCGGGAGCTGCTGCGCTGCTACGAATACGAGCGGTGCAAGGGCGTTTACTGGCAGATCGACTTCTACCTGGAAGGGGACAAACTGGCCGCCTATGTGCGGTTTATCAACCCCAAGGAGGAAAGCGTTCCCTTCTACTGGTGGACCAACATTGCAGTGCCGGAAGAAAAGCGGGTGCGCATCTTCTCGGGCAACGCCAACGTGATCTACATCAACCCGTCCTCCAACGAAGCCTCCGGGGCCAAAAAGGGCATGAGCCACGGCGTGATGCCCTATCTGGATTCCCTGCCCGGAAAGGATGCTTCCTATCCGCAGAATTTTGAGTTTTCCTCGGAATATTTCTTCCAGAACGAGCGGGACGTGAACCAGACCTGGGAAGCCGCCGCCTACAACGACAACACCCTGTTCTTTGACTGCGCCTCCGAGCGGCTGCAATACCACAAAATGTTCTGCTGGGGTGTGCATCCCGGCGGCCAGAACTGGAAGGACTTCCTCTCGCAGGAAGGCAAAGGCGACTATGTGGAGCTGCAGGCCGGCCTGTGCCCCACCCAGGTGCACGGCATGGATATGCCCGGCAAAACCACCTGGGACTTTGTTCAGGTGTTCGGCGGCACCGATTTTGATTACAAAAAGGCCGAAGGCGAATGGGCCGAGGCCCAGAAGCGGGTGGATGCCGCGGTAAAGGCCCAGTGCTCTCCCCAGCAGATAAACGCTCTTCTGGAGCGCTGCCGTGACAGTGCCGATGCCCCCATCGAGGATCTTCTGCACATGGGCAGCGGCTACGGCGCTTTGGAACAGCTGCGCTGCCCCGGCAGCACCCCCAAGGGCCTGTGGTTCCCCCGTGCCTCCATCGGGCCGGAGGAGGAGGTCTGGCTGGAGCTGCTGGAAAAGCACCGCATCGAGGACCAGCCCCTGGGCGCCTTCCCCCGGTCCTACATGGTGGATGCCCGCTATGCCGATGCCTTGAAGGAAGCGGCCGAGCAGGGCGGCTACACCGCCCAGAACCTGTACGGCGTGTTCTGCCTGGAAGAGGGCCGCACCGAAGAAGCCATCCGGTGGTTCGAACGCTCTCTTGAAAGCCGGGAAAATCCGCTGGCACTGCGAAACCTGTTCTGCGCCTATCAGGCCACAGACCCCGAAAAGGCGGCCGCCTGCATGGAAAAGGCCCTGGCCCTGATGGGCGGCGAGCCGGAGCGGGAATTTGTGGAGGAATACACCTCCTGGCTGGACAAGGCCCACCAGTACGAAAAGCTCTGGAGCTATTACGAAAGCCTGCCCGCCGGGATGCAGAAAAACGAGCGGGTGCTGCTCAACACCATCCCCGCTGCCGTTGCCCTGCGCAAGACCGGCTTTTTGGGTGAATGCTACCGGCGAAACTTCACCCACATCCGGGAAGGCGAGCGTGTCTTTACCGAATGCTACTTTGTTTACCAGGCCCTTTTGGAGGCCGAAACCACCGGTGTCGAATTCAGCGATGCACTGGTGCAGAAATATGTGAAGGAAAACAAGGTACCCCGCAACATTGATTTCCGCCAGAGCAAGATCTGAGCCAAAAGCCAAAACAAAGCAAAAACCGGCCGCTCCGAATAGGTACGCCCCATAAGGAAGTTTTTAAGAAGAACAGCAGGTGTCGGAATATACCGACACCTGCTGATTGTTTTTCTGCACTTTTTCCGGGAGGTTTCAGGAGACTCCTGATGATTGCACTGTTTTACAACTTCCGGGAGTATAAACAGTATGCTCGCCGGAACGAAACAGACATTTTCCTTTAAAATCTTTCCTTCTGTATCCGGATTTCGTAAGTGTTAAGAAAATCCGAACTTATCGTACACTCTTTATTTATCTGTATCATCATACGGAAAATCAGGATCTCTGTTATAGTCTGGAAAACGAATTGCTTCGTTTTGTTCCAAATAATTGCCAATCTCCTTCATGTCTTCTTTACTATAGAGGAAAAGTGAACGATCAAAAACGCTGCTATATCTAACAGCATGATAATTTTGAATTCCCAGCGTTGCCACAACCTCTTTCGTATCATTCAGAAAATCCAACTGATACCATGGGCCGGGCACTGACGCAATATCTTTCTTTTGAAATTTGACCTGTTGGATGCTCCTTACAAATTCAGAAATATTGTCTTGTTCCGTGAGTTCAAACTGATTCCCACTGCTGCTGATAACCTGGATTGAGGTTATGTCCTCGGAATCTATATCCTTCAACACTTTGACCGAAAGAAATTCCCACAATAGCACAACCACTGTAAGCAAAACAGCAATGACACTAATGACAATAATTGCTTTTCTTTTCATTCAAATCACTTGCTTTCTAAAATTCATCTGTGAAGAAAATCGGAATAAGGTTACCACTATTTTTCAGCAAAGAACGCTATATAAACTGCTCTATCTCTTTGATCCATTGTTTCTGATGGCAGATTGCTAATTCTGCATGCATATAGCCTTGAAAGCTTCTCTCTTGCATGGTGGGATAGAATTTTCGTAACTTCTTAGCCGACTTTCTGGAAATGATTTCGTTGACTGCAGAAACTTTTCTGGCAGAAAATTCTTTTTAAAGTTCCGGATCACTTTTCGATCCCTTCTTTTTGCTTTTTGAATAATGGACAAATCCTGTCGAGTCATGGCCTGTACCAATATTGCCGGCATTTTTTGGAGGGGCGCTCCGTCTAAAATCAGGTAATTTATTTTACTGCTGTTTCTCATGAAAATATTTGCAGCAATAAGTCCACCCATAGAAAGACCGCACAAGGCATATACGGCGCCGTTTAGATTTTCTTTTATATATCGTTCTATCTGAATTGCCTCATCTTCCACGGAAATATAATTACTTTTCACATTTTCCGTATGACCATCCAGTGCTGGCACAACTACATAATACTCTTTTTTTAAATACGCAATGGCTTCCTCCCAGATCTGTCACGGTGTCAGAACTCCGTGGATCAGAATTATGGCTTTATGACTCGAATCACCAAAGGTATAAAATTCCATAGTCTTTTCTCCTATGTACTGCTACAGCATAAATTGCCTATCGTTCCACTGTTAGAATTATTTTGATATATCTGACACTTTACCTTTTCGATATTATATCATGCCCTGCTCAATTTACAAACCATTTCTCAGGAGCCGTGTGCTTTCCTGCTTGGAAAAGGCTCAGGGGCAATCCCATCGGATTGCCCCTGAGCCTTATGTGTTTTGTAATGCTTCCTTATCTGGTGTATGCAAATGGAGCGGCCGGTTTTTTTCCAAAAGATCAGTTGGTGCCGATGCTCATGGTCTCGGGCAGGGTCGCACCGCCGTCGATGACGACCTGGCTGCCGGTCAGGTAGCTGGACTCGTCGCTGCCCAGGAAAGCGAACAGCTCGCCCACCTCGATGGGCTTTGCCAGGCGCTTCATGGGAACGCCGACAGCGATATCGTTGATTGCGCTCTCGGGATCGTTGGGGTTGGATTCCATAGCCATTTTCTCAACCATCGGAGTGCGGGCGTAGCCCAGCTGAGAGCAGTTCACACGGATGTTGCGGTCTGCATATTCCACGGCCAGGCACTTGGTCAGGCCAACCAGAGCAGCCTTGCTCATTGCGTAAGCAGCCTCGCCGCCGTCGGCAACGATGTCGCCGGTAACGGAAGAAGCGATCACAATAGCGCCGCCGCCCTGCTTGAGCATGTAGGGAACTGCAACCTGGCAGGTGTTCCATGCGCCCTTGATGTTCACATCGATGTGGAAGTCACGGGTCTCATCGGTCATCTCTTCAAACGGAGCCAGACGGCAGACGCCGGCGTTTGCGCAAACGATGTTCAGCTCGCCCCACTTTGCAACGGTGGCATCTGCGGCTGCCTGCATCTGAGCCTTATCGGCAACGTTGGCCAGGCAGGTGATGATCTCTGCGCCGGGATACTGGTCCCGCAGACGCTGAGCGGTCTTTTCCACGCTGGCAGACAGGTCCACCATGCAGATCTTGGCGCCGTACTTTACATAAGCCTCCGCAATGCCTTCGCCAAGGCCGGTGGCTGCGCCGGTGATGAGTGCTACTTTACCGTCAAGTTTAGCCATTTTTATCTTCTCCTTTGTAATTTATAATTTTTATTCATGAACCGAAAAAATCTTCCTTCGGTTCCGAAATCAATATTTTTTGAGGCCGTCCGGGGTTTCGATCTCAACGGGGTTCTTCTTCCACTTTACCAGCAGCATCCACAGCCAGATGGCAACGCCGATGCCCAGGTAAACGCCGAAGGAGATCCAGGAGTTCACGCTCTGGCCCAGGGTGCAGAAGAAGGCGATGGTCAGGGCAATGAGCATGGCCAGGAAGCGGAAAGCGTTGCCGCCCTTGACCGCGTTGGCGCTCTTCCAGCCGGGGTACTTGCGGTTGATGCGCATGGCGCTGATCATGGTCAGGGCGTAAGCGCAGGCGCAGCCAAAGCTCATCAGGTTGAAGAAGTCGTTCATGAAGGTGCCGGCATTCTGCAGCACAATGAAGATCAGGGAGATGACCAGCAGGAACACGTTGGGCAGGATGGGCTGCTGATGCTTGTTGACCTTTGCAAAAGCCTCCGGCAGGAAGTTCTTCTTGCTCATGGAGTACAGCATGCGAACGGTGGACATCCAGAAGCCCAGCAGGGAAGCGCCCATGCCCATCAGGCAGGACAGCAGACCCACAACGATGGGCCAGAACTTCCAGCCCAGCTTGGTCTGCATGGCGGAGATGGTCAAAAAGCCGTTGGCGGTGCTGTCGTTGAACAGCTCGTTCAGGGGAGCAACGCCGGCAACGCAGAAGTAGTAGAACACATAAATGGCGCCGCAGGTCAGGATGGAGCCGCAGATGGCCTTTTTGGAGTTCTTGATGGGGAAGTCGCCTTCCTCAACCATCTGAGGAACGGTTTCGAAGCCAAAGTAAGGGGTGATCAGCAGGGCCATGCCGATGATCCAGCCGGGGATGCCGTGCACGGAATCAAGGCTGGTGCGGAACATGTTGCCGATGTTGGCGATATCCCAGCTGCCGGAGAACAGCAGCATAAAGCCGGTAACGATGGTAACGGCAATGTTGCAGAACAGCATCACGGCCTGCGCCTTGACCAGGAACTGAACGTCCTGGATGCTCATCAGGAAGTAGGCAACCAGCAGCACAGCGGCCAGCACCACGGTAACGGTGAAGTTCAGCTCAAAGCCGAAGGTGGTCTTTGCCCAGGTCAGGATGGCCATAACAACAGCCGGGGGAACCGAGATCCAGGCAGCCATGATCAGCCAGGATGCCAAAAAGCCCACATGCTTGTTGATGCCCACGGTGTTATAGATCAGCTCGCCGCCGGAGGTGTGGAACAGAGAGGCCAGCTCGCTGTAAACCAGCGCAACCGGCAGGATGGCAACCGTCATGAGTGCGAACGCCAGGAAGGTGCCGCTTCCGCAGTAGCCAAAGAACACAGAGTCCCAATAGTTGACAAAAGTGAAAATAGAGCCAGTTGCAACGGTGTAAACAAAAATCAGTTTCAGACTTTTGTTCAGGCTGTTGCCTTTGGATTCGTTCGAAGCCATTTTGTTTCCTCTCCTTCAAATTGTTAATGATGCCGCAATATTTTTTATCACAACCGATTCAAGGGTACTCCTCTAATTTTCAGTTGTCAACGGCATAACGATCCCGTACCCCCTTTAGGCCCCTTTTTGAGACATTTCTGCACTTTTTTGCTTGACTTTCACATAAAATACACAATTTTCACAAATTGATATTCCTTTTTTTGTGCACAAAAAGCATTCGTTTCCTGATTTTATTTTCCGCTTTTGTGCAAAAAACCCGGCAGAAATTCCCATTTCTGCCGGGTCCTTTTTCGTTTTTTGCGTTCTTTTTCAGCCCTCTTCGGTTCGCACGACCACCTCACAGGGCTCCTTTCGGCCCTCGGTCAAAGGGGCCAGCAGCTCCTGCACAAGCAGCTCTGCCTGGTCCTGCGCGGTTTGCAGAATGGCGGCCGCCTGGGCATGCTCACGGGCATTTTCCCGGGCTGCCTTCAGCGCTTCCACCGTGTCTTCCCGGCGTTCGGGGTTGAACAGCGCAAATTTTTCATCGTAAAATTCAAGGCTTTCGGGTTTGACCTCCACCGTTTGGATGGAAGACTTTGGCAGCAGCACATCAATGCTTTTTTCGCTCACCGTGATCTGTGCCTGTGAAAAGTCGATCCCCGCGGTGATGGAGGCATCATACAGCATGGTGAAGCTCTTTTTTGTTAAAAAACGGATGCCGCCGTCCTCATAGCGGACAAGCCCCCGGTAATCCAGCCTTGCAGTGGCAAGCTGGCTCACCCGTTCCAGCTGCTCGGCCACAGAGGCCGGGGTGATCTCCGGCTCCCGGTGCCGGCCCGCCTCCAGATGAATTCCCAGTGCAAGCCCGCCCGCAAGGCACAGCACCACGCAAAACGCCGTGATAAAGGTGCGCACTCTGACCCCCAGCTTCACGATTTGATCGCCGCCTTTCGTTTAAATTTTGATGGTTTTCTTCTATTATAACAGGAACCCGCCCAGAATGGTATTGGTTTTGCGGGCAAAACACCCTTTGCTTTTATTTGTACGGGACGGGGCTTTGTGGTATACTTTATCAAAACAGCAAGGGGAGGGCTTTGCTTTGAACGAACTGGAAACCATACGCCAGACCATTGACGAGATCGACCGGCAGATGGCTGCCCTGTTTGAAGCGCGGATGCATGCGGTGGGCCGGGTGGCCTTATATAAGAAGGAAAACGGCCTGCCCATTCTGGACGAGGGCCGGGAGACCCAGGTCATCGAAAAAAACCGGGCGCTGATCCGGGAGCCTGCCCTTCGGGATGATTACGAGGAATACATCCGCTTTCAAATGGCCCTTTCCCGCCGGTATCAGGCCCGCCTTTTGGGTCAGACTTCCGATTGAGCCGCCGGGTTTTCCACAAAGAGGGGGATTTCCTGTGGAAAACCTGCCCGCTTTTTTTAAAATTTTTGAAAAGGAGCCTTTTTTATGAAGCTTTCCAATCAAAAACGTGCTCTGTTTACTGCCGCCTGCACCTTGCTGGGCCTTGTTCTGCACCTTGCTTTGAGCCTTGTGCCCAACGGTGAGATCCACCTGGCCCCTTTGCAGCTGACGGTTTTGCTCTGCGGCCTTGTGTGCGGCTGGCCCTTCGGCCTTCTCTGCGGGCTTTTCACCGGCGGCCTTGCGGCGTTTTTGCCGGGTATGCTGCCCCTTTTGCCCCGGATGCTTTTGGAGCTTTGCGCCTACGGAGCGGTTTCCGGCCTGATGATGCGCTTTGTGCACACCCGCCGGCTTTTTGCCGATCTTTATTTGAGCCTTGCCGCTGCCCAGCTGCTGGGGCGGGTGGTTGTGGGCGCCGCAAACGCATTTTTCTTTTTTGCGGGGGAGTATTCTGCGGCCCTGTGGCTGCGGGAATCCTTTTTGATCGTCTGGCCCGGCATCTTTACCCAGCTGCTGCTTTTGCCCATGATGGCGGCAAGCCTGGAAAAGGCCGGCTTCATCCCGCGCCGGTACTGATTTACCCCGGCCGAAAAAGCAAGACCTGCATCCCAAAAGCCGGTTCCGGCAGGCCCGGCATCCATCTATAAAGAAAAAGGAAGTGCCATTTATGGAAAAAATCGATCTTGATTACGCCCTCAAACAGCTGGAAACCATCGTGAACATCCCCAGCCCCACCGGCTTCACCGACAAGGCCGTGGAATACTGCGCAGACGAGCTGCGCCGGCTTGGCTATGAGCCCCAGATCAGCCCCAAGGGCGGGCTGCTGGTGTGCCTGGGCGGCGAAGGCGAGCCCATTGTGCTGGGCGCCCATCTGGACACCCTGGGTGCCATGGTGCGGGAAGTGAAATCCAACGGCGCGCTGCGGGTATCCCCCGTGGGCGGCCTTCAGGCAAACAATGTGGAAACCGAATGGGCCCATGTGCACACCCGGGACGGCCGGGTGCTGGAGGGCACCTTCCAGCTGGCCGACGCCTCGGTGCATGTGAACGGCGAATACTCGAAAACCGCCCGCACCTTTGACACCGTTGAGCTGCTGCTGGACGAAAAGACCCACTCCGCCGCCGACACCCGTGCCCTGGGTGCCGAGGTGGGGGATTATGTCACGGTGGAGCCCCGCTTTTGCGTGACCGATACCGGCTTCATCAAGAGCCGTTTTCTGGATGACAAGCTCTCGGCTGCCATTCTGCTGGCCTTTGCCCGTTATTTGAAGGAAGCAAACATCACCCCCGACCGGAAAACCTATGTGGACCTGACCGTGTTTGAAGAGGTGGGCCACGGCGGCGCGGTGATCCCCGCCGATGCGGTGGAGATGCTCTCGGTGGATATGGGCTGTGTGGGCCAGGGCCTGCAGTGCGATGAGACCATGGTTTCCATCTGCGTGATGGATTCCCACGGCCCCTCCCACAAAAAGGTGGTGGACGGTCTGGTGGAGGCTGCCCGCAAAAACGGTGTGCGCTATGCGCTGGATGTTTACCCCCATTATGGCTCGGATGCGGACGTGGCCCTGGGGGCGGGCCATGATGTGCGCCACTGTGTGGTGGGTGCCGGCGTTTACGCTTCCCACGGGTACGAGCGCTCGCACATCGAGGGGCTTTCCAACACTTTTGATCTTCTGGTGGGCTATCTCACTGGCAAAAACTGACATTTTGGCAGCAGACCCTTTGGGTCTGCTGCTTTTTTCGGCCCCTTTCACAGTTTGTTTACTTGACAGTGTGCTGGGCCGCTTTTATACTGAATATGTTATGATTGACTACTCGTCATTTTTCAGAGATCCGCCCCCGTGGTGCGGGGGCTTTTGAAAGGGAAGGAAGGGAACCCATGAAAGAAAAACAGGGAGAGGGCAGCTTTTTCCAAAAGGTCGCGGCTTTTATCGTGGACAAACGGGCGCTGTTCTTCCTGCTGTATGGTTTTGCCATCGTATTCAGCTTTTTTTCCACCAACTGGGTGGAGGTGGAAAACGATGTGACCACCTATTTGCAGGAGGACACCGAGACCCGCCAGGGCCTGGTTGCCATGAACGACAACTTCACCACCTACGCAACGGCCAAGATCATGGTGTCCAACGTGACACTGGATACCGCCCAGCAGCTGGCTGACCAGCTGAAAGAGGTGGAAGGGGTGCAGATCCTGGCCTTTGACGACACCCCCGACCATTTCCGGGATGCTTCGGCCCTGTATGACATCAACTTTTCCGGCGAGGTGGATGACCAGCTCTGCCTGGATGCCATGGACCAGATCCGGGAGATCCTGAAGGGCTACGATGTTTCCTACGACACCCCCATCGGCTACGATGAAATTGCCGAGCTGAACGGGGAAATGACCACCATCCTTCTGGTGGCGGTGGTCATCATCATCCTGGTGCTCACCCTCACCTCCCGCTCCTACGCCGAGGTGCCGGTGCTGCTGCTCACCTTTGGCACAGCGGCCATTTTGAACAAGGGCACCGACTTTTTATGCGGCAAGATCAGCTTTATTTCCAACTCCATTGCGGTGGTGCTTCAGCTGGCCCTTGCCATCGACTACGCCATCATCCTGTGCCACCGTTTTTCCGACGAGCACGAGACCAAATCCACCCGGGATGCCTGTGTGGATGCGCTGGCCAAGGCCATCCCCGAGATCAGCGCCTCTTCGCTGACCACCATCAGCGGCCTGGTGGCGCTTTCCTTTATGAAATTCACCATCGGCCTGGATATGTCCATTGTGCTGATCAAATCGGTGCTGCTGAGCCTTTTGTCGGTGTTCACCCTGATGCCCGGCCTTCTGATGCTGTTCAGCCGGCTGATCGACAAGACCCGCCACAAAAAGCTGCTGCCCAACATCACGGCCCTGGGCAAGTTTGCGGTGGCCACCCGCTACATCATGCCGCCGCTGTTTGCGGTGGTGCTGGTGGGGGCTGCCATCCTTTCCAACCAGTGCCCCTACTGTTACAGCTACACCAACCTGGAAACCGCCAAAATGAGCCAGCGCCAGCTGGACCATGCCCACATCCGGGACACCTTCGGCGAAAACAACATGGTGGCCCTGGTGATGCCCAGCGGCAATTATCCGGCCGAAAAAGCCATTGTGCGGGAGCTGGAGGACCGGCCCGAGGTGAAGGGCATCACCGCCCTTTCCGGCATGGAGATCCTGGACAGCCACAAGCTCACCGATGCCCTCAACCCCCGGGAATTTTCCGAGCTTGTGGGCCTTGATTATGAGGTCGCCCAGGGGCTTTACAGCGCCTATGCCCTGGAGGAGGACCAATACGGCGAGCTGCTCAGCGGGCTTTCCCGCTATGAGGTGCCGCTGTTCGATATGTTCCTTTTCCTGAAGGAAAAGATCGAGACCCACAACATCCTTTTGGAAGGGGAGGACAAGGAGACCCTGGACGATCTGTTTGACCAGATGGAAAGCGCCCAGCTGCAGCTGCAGAACGACAAATACTCCCGCATGGTGGTGTTTTTGGATCTGCCCGAGGAAAGCGACGAAACCTTTGATTTCCTCAGCTGGATGCGGGAGCTTCTGGGCCGGTATTACCCCGATGATTATTATGTGGTGGGCAACTCCACCAGCTCCCGTGACCTGGCCGCATCCTTTTTGGGCGATAACCTGCTCATCAGCATTTTGTCGGCCCTGTTCGTGATCCTGGTGCTGCTGTTCACCTTCCAGTCGGTGGGTCTGCCGGTGCTGCTCATCATCGTGATCCAGGGCAGTATCTGGATCAACTTCTCGTTCCCCACTTTGATGCACCAGCCTTTGTATTTCCTGGGCTATCTGATCGTGAACGCCATTCAGATGGGTGCGAACATCGACTACGCCATCGTGATTTCCAGCCATTATCAGGAAATCAAAAAATCCGTTCCCCATAAGCAGGCCATCATCCAGGCGCTGAACGCTTCGTTCCCCACCGTGTTCACCTCCGGCAGCATCATGGCGGCCGCCGGCCTTCTGATCGGCAACCTTTCGGCAAACCCGGTCATTTCGGTCATGGGCACCTGCCTGGGCCGCGGCACCATCATTTCCATTGTGCTGGTGCTGTGCATCCTGCCTGCCATTCTGGTTCTGGGCGACTCGGTCATCGAGCGCACCAGCTTCAAATTCAAGACCCCTCCCCGCCGCACCCAGACCGAGACCGGCGTGATCCGGCTGAAGGGCCATGTGCGCGGCTATGTTTCCGGCGTTGTGGATGCCGATTTTGACGGCGTTCTGCGGGGTGATCTGAACGCTTCGGTGGCCAGCGGCCCCGAAGCCGATACGAAGGGAGAGGATGACAATGCCTGAACTGCGCAAAAAAGCCGGGGCGTTTGTGACCGCTTTGCTGCTGGCCGTTTTTGCCGCTCTGCCGGCAGCGGCAGCCCCAAAAGAAGCGGCAGCCCCCAAAGAAGAGGCCCAGCTCACCCTTCGCTCCACCGATGATTTTCTTTCCTTTGCCGAAAAATGCCGCGAGGATGCTTACAGCCAAAACCTGACCGTTTCGCTGGAACAAGACATCGACCTGACCGGCATTGATTTTGAGGGTGTGCCCAGCTTTTCCGGCACCTTCCTGGGCCACGGGCACACCATTCAGGGGCTTTCGCTCACCGGCGAAGGCTCGGTACAGGGGCTTTTCCGTTATCTGACCAAAACCGCCCGGGTGGCCGATCTGACCGTTGCCGGTGACATCCGCCCCACCGGCACCCGCTGCCAGGTGGGCGGCATTGCGGGCGTAAACGCCGGCAAGCTGGAACGCTGCCGCTTCTACGGCACGGTGGAGGGTGATTCCACCGTGGGCGGCCTGGTGGGCGAAAACCGGGTCACCGGCATCGTGGAAGGCTGCGGAACCAGCGGCAGCATGCAGGGCCAGCATTTTGTGGGCGGCATCGTGGGCAACAACCGGGGCACGGTGCGTGAGTGCGTGAGCCGGGCCAAGGTGAACACCGCCGCCAGTGACCCCAAGCTGAAAATTTCCGATATCACCACCGCTTCCATCCTGAGCACCGAATCCTCCAACACCGTTACCGATATCGGCGGCATTGCCGGCACCAGCAGCGGCGTGATCCGCAGCTGCCGCAGCCACGGCACTGTGGGCTACCCCCATTTTGGTTACAACGTGGGCGGTATCGCCGGCAGCCAGCAGGGCCTGATCGCCGATTCGGTGAACTACGGCCAGGTGCTGGGCCGCAAAGACGTGGCCGGCATCGTGGGCCAGATGGAGCCTGCCGCCAAGGTGGAATACAACACCGACACCCTGCAGATCCTGCGCCGCCAGCTGGACCGCACCTCGGCCCTGGCCAACCAGGCTTCGGCCAATGCCCGCAGCAGCGCAAACAATCTTTCTGCCCAGATGGGCCAGCTGCAGGGCGATGCCAACAGCGCCGCCGATGCGGTGCGGGCCCTGCTGCCGGACCACGGTGACGGCCAGCTGGACCTGCCGGATGAAGACCAGGTGACTGCAGCCCACAACTCGCTGAACGCCAGTGTCAGCTCCATGCAGGGCACCCTGGGCTCCATTGTTTCCACCGCCCAGAGCGGTGCCGAAACCATGGCAAACGATATCCAGGCCGTGACCAACCAGATCTCGGCCATTTCCAACACCATCCACCATGCCTCCGACAACATCGGCGTTTCCGTCACCGATGTTTCCGACCAGGACACCGAAAAGGACCTTTCCGGCAAGGTGGCAGACTGCCGCAACGAGGGCCCGGTGGAAGGCGACCTGAACGTGGGCGGCATTGCCGGCAGCATTTCCATTGAAAACAGCGCCGACCCGGAAGACGATCTGCAGCTGGAAGGCAGCCGCTCGCTGAATGTGAACAGCGAACTGCGGGCCGTTTTGCTGCGCTGTGAAAACCGGGGCGATATTTCGGCCAAAAAGCGCAGCGCCGGCGGCATTGCCGGCAGAGCCTGGCTGGGCCTTGTGCGCGGCTGCCAGAACGCGGGCACCGTGGGCGGCGAGGGTGCCAGCCAGGTGGGCGGTATCCTGGGCAGCAGCCGGGCAGCCATTCGGGAATGCTCGGCCAAATGCCGCCTGATCGGCACAACCACCATTGGCGGCATCGCGGGCAGCGGCTCGTTTGCAGCCGATTGCCGCAGTGCCGTATTCATTGAAAACGGCACCGAAAAGCTGGGTGCCGTGCTGGGTGAATTTACCGAGGACATCCTGGAGCCGGGAGATGCGCTTTCCAAAAACTATTATCTTTCCATCGACCGGGAGATCGGCGGTGTGGACGGCGTGAGCTATCAGGGCATTGCCCAGTCGCTTTCCCGCAGCGATTTTGAAGCGCTGGAAAACCTGCCCGACCTGTTTTGCACGGCCCGTGTCACCTTTAAAAACGGCGATACTGTGGTGCAGCAGCTCCGGGTGCCCTTTGGCGAAATGCTGCCGGAGGACAAGATCCCCAAGCTGCCCTACAAGGAAGGCCATACCGCCCGCTGGGCCGGTGCAGAAGAGCTGTTCGGCCAGCCCATCTATCTGGATGCCACCGTGGAGGTGGAGCAGGTTGCCGACCTCACCGTGCTGGAAAGCGTTCAGAAGCGAAAAGACGGCCGCCCGGCACTGCTGGCCGAAGGCCAGTTCTCCCGCCTGCGCAATCTGCCCATGCAGCAGCTGGAGCAGGATCTGCCCGCTCTTGCCGAAAACGAGACCCTTGTGGAAGCCTGGCAGCTTTCCGACACCTCTCCTGACCGCACCGACCGGCTGCGCCTGGCCGTTCCGGAAGGGGAGAGCCCCCGTCTGCTGCGGCTTTATACCCGCGATGCCTCTGGCAGCTGGGCCCGTGCAGACTTTGAAGAAAGCGGGACCTACCTGGTGCTTGCCGCCGGAGTCGATGCCCTTGCCCTTGTCCGGGTGCCGGATCTGCGCCCGCTCATCATCGGAGGCCTTTGCGCCGCCGGGGCCGTGCTTGTGCTTGTGCTGATCCTTGCAAAGCACCGCGCAAAACGCAAAAAAGCATAAAAAATGGGAGCTTTCCTAAAAAAGGAAAGCTCCCATTTTGATTTAATTCCTTGCCTTCAACATTCGTTTTTTTCTCTGCCATGGGCCGCAAGGGATTTTGCCCCTGGAATTAAAACGGCTGCCGGTTTGTTTTTC
>RCNH01000585.1_pt1 | contig 14441 bp, 17 predicted proteins | sample 2041161 | NCBI WGS metagenome assembly RCNH01 (sample SAMN09708215, study PRJNA481090) | Feces metagenome, whole genome shotgun sequencing project. | biome: feces | host: Leptonychotes weddellii | place: Antarctica: Sion Island | collected 2010-03-01 | reverse complement strand
CGACGGTGAAAATGATACCGTCAAAAACACCGTCGCTATCGTCGCAACCGTCGCGGAAAGGAAATGAATATGAAAAGTGTACAAATCCCGTATGACCTCTTTGTAGCTTTGGTTGAGTATCATCTGGCCTACGATGATGACTATGCCGATGAGATTCGGCAGGGTCTGGAACAAAAATTGGACGCACTGGTGCGGCATGAACTGTATGCAAAATATAAGACCGCACCCACCGCAGAAGAACGGGAACAGGCCCGGCAAGCATACCTGGACAAGTGTGGGGTATTCCCTGATTTTCGGTGGTGAGAGGCGTTTTCGCTCGGACTAATTTAGCGGATGAAATTAGCACAAAAGTTTTCTCCTTGTCGGCAGGGACAGGAGCGTGGCACGCTCCTGTTTTTGCTGGCAGAGGAAAAGTGGTTATTACGTTTCATGCAAGGGGCTTCCGTTTTGGACAGCCCTTTTGGGGAGGACTGGTTTTGCTGGACGGTGTCCCGAATGAGGTGGCGTTTTGCCACCCCATCTTCCAAGGGCTACCATGTTTCACAGTAGCTCCCAAGACAATAAGGGTGGAACGATTTGTTCCATCTCTGCCAAAGGGGTCGGTATTTTGGCGTACCCTTTCAAAGCGTTCGCAGAACGCGCGGCCACAGAATGAAATTCTGTGTTCAAATAGGGGTTTGGGGGCGCTGCCCTCAACAAGCAGACGGCAGGAAATGTGAGTGTGTATTAACACTCGCATTGCTTGCCTTGTTTTGTGAGCATGAGACGTGCTATGATATTGCCATGAAAGACAAACGAAATATGCAGCTTAGAAAGGAGCTTATGATGCGTAAAATTCTAACTTGTGAATTCAACATGGACACGGCCTGTGTGGAGCTGAAATTTGCTGACGGCAGCATGATCTCCATTGATACCATTATCGTAGAGAACGAGGTCACAAATAATATGTATGAGCGGTCAGAGCTGGACTATCTGCTCTACAATGACCCGGCGGCTTACGCTGACTTGATCCTGAACGGTGACCCGGAGTCATATCTGAAAGCGGTCACGGAGTATAAGCCCCTGGACTAAGCCTTAAATCTAATCATCTAATGATTCGTAATGATTAGATTTCGTTAGAAATGATGAGAAAACCCGCCTGCATCCGTATCACGCTGATACGAGTGTAGGCGGGTCATTTTTATTGAATTTCCTGCTCCAAGTCTCGGAACAGCTCGGAGTTAAAGAAGTCCTCGATTGTGATTCCCAGACCATCGCAGAGCTTTTTGATCGTGGACACGGTGGCGCTGCGGTTCCGTCCGCTGACAATGTTGTTTACCGTGGATTGGGTCACGCCGCTCATGCTGCTGAGCTTGTTGACGGAAATATCTCGTTCATCGCACAACTGCAGAATGCGTTCTTTGACAGCTTCTCCAATGTTCATGGGTATCACCTCTTTCCTAAGATGATGATACCCAGTTCATCTCGAAAAGATTAACCCTTTTGAGTTAAAATAACTCAAAAGGGTTGGAGGGATGAACATGGACAGAAAGAGCTGTTTCTTTATCGGACATCGAGAGGCAGACGAGAAAATATATCCAGAATTGTATGCTGCGATTGAACAGCATATCGTTGAATATGGCGTGACAGAGTTCATTGTGGGACACTACGGAGGCTTTGACCGATTGGCTTCCAGAGCAGTCATCGAAGCAAAGAAAATTCATCCGGAAGTGACCTTGACACTGTTGCTGCCGTATCATCCGGCAGAGTGTCCGATACCCACACCAGAGGGCTTCGACAGCACCTATTACCCTCCTGACATGGAGTGTGTCCCACGCCGTGTAGCCATTGTCAGAGCGAACCGATACATGGTTGATCATGTGGATTATTTGATTGCCTACGCATGGCATCCGGCCAGTAATGCACGAGAACTGGTGGAGTATGCAAAGAGCTGTGAGAAAAATGGGCGGCTTGCCGTCACCGTTTTAAAAAGGAAATAAATTATTTCTTGGATTTGATGCTTGAATAATAAATTCATATATATAGATATTATATTTGAATTTTTGGTGGAAATATGTGATAATATGAGTGATAAACACGAATCCAAGAGGTGGTACTATGCCAGTGAGTTATAACAAGCTGTGGAAGTTGCTGATTGATAAGGGCATGAAGAAAACAGAACTGCGGATTGCAGCCGGAATCAGTTCGGGGACTTTAGCCAAACTGGGCAAAAACGAGAGCGTAACAACAGATGTTTTGGTACGGATCTGCCGTGCGTTAAGCTGCGATATTGGCGACATCATGGAAGTATTGCCAAAAATTGAGAAGTTAGAAAAGCCGGGTGGAACGGAATGAAGAATATCAACAAGCGTCTGAATGATTTCTCCCAAAAATACGGTGGCTTGTTCATGATTGTAGGGATATTACTTTCAATTGGAGCCTTAGTTTACTCCATATATGTTGCCAATCATCCAGTAATGCTTCCTCCGAAAGAATTAACTTGTACCATCAACTATGGCCAACCTCTTTTTATACAAACAACAAAAGATAACGACTTTAAAATTCTCTTTAAGGATAATGAAGTAAAAAATCCGTTTTTATACAGTATTACGATTGAAAATACCGGCAGTGAACCCATTTTAAATGAAGACTTCAGAAATCCATTGACAATTGATTTTAAGGGAGCTGAACAAGTTGTTAAAGCCAGCCTTATTACATCCTCCAATCGCGGCTTGTGGGACGAGTTTTTGGAGAAATCTAATATTCAAGGGACCAAACTGATCATACCAAATCTTTTCCTAAATCAGAAGGATACATTTACCGTAAATATTATAACAGATGGTAAAGCGGATACCATCCATTACAGCCATAAAATAACAGGTATACCAGAATTGACGGTTAGAAATACACCGGCAGAAAAGCGTGACCACTTTAATACTACGATGATAGTCATGTCAATAATATACACCATATGCGCTGTTGCCATCATAGCGCTAATGGTATTTGCTGTAATTGAAAGAATACACTACAAAAAATGGCGTCAAGAATTTAATGAAAACTACTTAAAAGTTTTACAGATGGAGGAGTCAACACATGAGCCTGAGTGCAAACATCAGTGAAAAAGCCGCCCTGATCTGGGCGATCGCAGATAAATTGACCGGAGTCTATAAGCCCCATGAATACGGTGAGGTGATCCTGCCCCTTACTGTCATTCGCCGTTTCGACTGTATCCTGGCAGATACCAAGGATGCAGTGCGAGAAAAATACGAAACGGTGAAAGATCTCCCCATGCGGGATGTGCTGCTGCGGAACGCCTCAGGGAAGGCGTTCTATAACACCAGTCAATATACCTTTGAGCGGCTGCTGGATGAGCCGGACAACATCGAAGCCAACTTCCGGGACTATCTGAATGGATTTTCCGAGAATGTTCAGGATATTCTGGAGAAGTTCAAGTTTGATGGGCAGATCACGACCATGGCAAACAAGGGCATCCTCTATATCGTCATTAAGGAGTTCACCAGTCCCAAGGCCAATTTACACCCGGATGTGATCTCCAATCTGGAGATGGGCTATATCTTTGAGGAGATCATCCGCCGGTTCTCCGAGTCTCACAACGAGGACGCCGGACAGCACTACACCCCCAGAGAAGTGATCCAACTGATGGTCAATATCCTGTTCTATGATGATAACGACATCCTCTCCGGCAGCAATGTGGCCAAGACCATCTATGACCCGGCCTGCGGTACGGGCGGTATGCTGTCAGTGGCAGAGGAGTATCTGCACCACCTTAATGCATCCACGGAGCTGATGGCCTTTGGACAGGAGCTGAACGACCAGACCTTTGCCATCTGCAAGGCGGATATGCTCATCAAGGGCAACAACGCCGACTTCATCAAGGACGGAAACACCTTGTCCGACGACCAGTTCGAGGGGCAGACCTTTGATTATGTGTTGTCCAATCCGCCCTTTGGACGGGAGTGGAAGAACGAAAAGACAACGGTAGAAGCAGAGGCCAAGCGCGGCTTTGCCGGACGGTTCGGTCCCGGACTGCCTGCCGCCAGTGATGGACAGATGCTCTTTTTGCTGACTGCCATTTCCAAGATGAAGGAACCCAAGGACGGCGGCAGCCGTATTGCCATCATTCACAACGGCTCTCCTCTGTTTACCGGTGACGCCGGAAGCGGTCCCTCTGAGATCCGCAAATACATTTTGGAGAATGATCTGCTGGAGGCGATCATCGCTCTGCCCAACGATATTTTCTACAATACCGGCATTGCCACCTACATTTGGGTACTGTCCAACAAAAAAGCGGGGACCCGGCGGGAGGGTAAGGTGCAGCTGATCAACGCCAACGGTCTCTATGAGAAGCGCCGCAAGGCCCTGGGCAACAAGCGCAACGACATTTCGGAAGAGCAGATCGCTGAGATTACCAGGCTGTACGGCGACTTTGCGGAGAGCGAGATCAGCAAGATCTTTGACACCACCGACTTTGGCTATACCAAAATCACGGTAGAGCGCCCTCTGAAAGATGAAAACGGTCAACCCGTTTTGAAAAAGGGCAAGCCCCAACCGGACACCGCCCTGCGGGATACCGAAAATGTGCCGCTGAAAGAGGATATTCAGACCTACTTTGAGCGGGAGGTCCTGCCCTTTGCCCCGGACGCCTGGATCGACGAGAAGAAGTCCAAGGTGGGCTATGAGATCCCCTTTACCCGCTATTTCTACCAGTACGAAGCCCCCAGACCCTCGGCGGAGATCATGCAGGAGATCCTGGAGATCGAGAAGGAATTGGATGGCGCTCTGGCGGAGGTGTTCGCGGAATGAGGGAAATGAAGGACAGCGGGATCGAGTGGATTGGGGAGATACCGGTTGATTGGAAGTTACAACGTAGCAAAACCTTATTTACTCAAAGACTTACCAAAGGAAATGCTTTGGAAGTGCTTTTAGCTGCAACTCAAAAATATGGAATGCTTCCACAAAAAGAAGTAGAAGGTGTTGTGCAAGTAAAGGAGAATGCAGACCTTCAGCAATTTCGCACAGTACACAAAAAAGATTTTGTTATTAGTTTACGTAGTTTTCAAGGCGGATTTGAATTTTCTCAGTATGAAGGAGTATGTTCCCCTGCATATCAGGTGTTTTATAATAATCACCCAATTTGTCATGATTATTATCGGCTTTTATTTAAGTCAGATGGTTTTATTCAAAAAATGAATTCTATGACAGTTGGAATTCGTGAAGGAAAAAATATTCAGTATTCAGATTTTGCAAATAGTGTAATTCCCATACCCCCTATCGCTGAGCAGTACCATATTACCGACTATCTCGACCGCAAGTGCAGCCAGATCGGCGCCATCATTGCTAAGGTGCAGGCAGAGATCGAAAAGCTGAAAGAATACAAGCTGTCGGTGATCACAGAAGCGGTTACTAAGGGGTTGGACACGGATGTGCCTATGAAGGACAGCGGGGTTGAGTGGATGGGCCAGATACCTAAACATTGGCAAATGGAACGAATGAAGTTTCTGATGTCTGAAATAATTGATTGTCCTCACGAAACACCTGTTTATTCTTCAGATGGAGAGTATTTGGTAATCAGGACTGCCGATCAAGATCTGGGCTATCTAAGACCTGATTCAGAAATGTACCTTTTGAATGAAGACGAGTACGTTAAACGCACTCGTCGTTCCTCCCTTCTGAAAAACGATATTGTATATGGACGCGAAGGTGAAAGATGGGGCTTGGCCTGCTTAGTTCCAGAGAGCAATCGATATTGTTTAGGGCAAAGAATGATGCAATTTCGCTGTGATACAAATAAAATACTTCCTGCTTTTGCTATGTGGGCGTTAAACTCCCGTTATATTTATTTACAGGGATCGGTAGATACCATTGGAAGTACCTCGCCGCATGTAAACATCTCTACAATGCGAAATTACGGCATTCCAACGCCTCCAGTCTCCGAACAAAGCAGTCTTGCAGCATATTTAAACAGGAAATGCTCTGCCATTGATTCTGCAATCGAACATAAGCAGACTGTAGCCGACAAACTGACTGAGTATAAAAAATCCCTCATTTACGAGGTCGTGACCGGAAAGAAAGAGGTGTAATCTTTGAATAAGCCATATTTAACCAAAGAAGAACAATACAAAGAACTCTTAAATAATGAAGAAATCGATCGTATTGAGGATCTTGAATTGCGTTCTATTCGAAGTAAATATTGGAGTCTGCAACATAAAGCATTTCTCGATGAAGCAAATATACCCGACAGCCAACTTGAGGAAGTTTCTAATCGCCTTTTTGAAGAAGAACAGAAAGAAATTGCAGCCTATCGCCTGCGAAAAGGAGAATAAACCATGAATTCACTTTACAATATTTGGAACTACAATTACATTCAGCAGCAAGCGCAGCAATATCATCCGAATCAGGCATTCCAAGTGGTTGATTCTGCAAAAAAACTCAAAGATTTTCTGGATAGTGTTGATAAAGTAGATCCATCATATCAAGGAGCGTTGACAGCAGAGTGTTGTGGCGTTTTGCTTGACTACGCTAAGAAGCATAACATGATTTGAAAGAAAGGCGGGATTTGAATGCCTGACTTCGATGTAAAAGAAAAACGCTTTGAGCAGGATATTGAAGAATATCTGACAACTTACGGCGGCTACCAGAAGGGCAACCCCGCTGCCTTTGACCGGGAAAAGGCGCTGGATACCGGAACCTTCCTTTCCTTCATTCGGGCAAGCCAGCCCAAAAAGTGGGAGCGGTTCGAGAAGATCTATGGCGCCGACAGTGAGCGTCAGCTCATTGACCGTTTTTGCCGTGAGGTGAAGATGGTGGGACTACTCAAAGTGCTGCGGCAGGGATTCACCGACCGGGGGATCAAGTTCCGGGCCGTGTTCTGGAAGCCGGAGACCTCCATCAACGAGACCACACAGGCGCAGTATAGGGCAAATATCCTGCATTGTACCCGCCAGCTCCATTACTCTCTGAGCAATGAAAACAGCATTGACATTGTCCTCTTCCTCAATGGTATCCCGGTAGTGTCTATGGAGCTGAAATGCCAGTTTACTGGACAAAACACCTCTAATGCCATCCATCAGTATAAGTTTGATCGGGCGGGCAAGGACGCTATTTTCGAGTTCAAAAACCGTGTGCTGGTTCACTTCGCCGTTGACCTGACCAATGTGTATATGACCACCAGATTGGAGGGCGCAAAAACCTATTTCCTGCCCTTCAATCAGGGGAGCAACGGAGCCGGTCATGTGGGCGGCAAGGGAAACCCCATCAACCCGGACGGCTATGCCACCGCCTATCTCTGGGAGAATGTCCTGTGTAAAGATCGGCTGCTGGAAATTTTACATAAATATCTGCATCTGCAACAGGAGAAGGATGAAAAGACCGGCGAGGTGAAGTCCGAGCGGATGATTTTCCCCCGGTATCACCAGCTGGATGTGGTCACCAAGCTGCTGGCCGATGTGAAGGCCAACGGCTCCGGCAAAAACTATCTCATTCAGCACAGTGCCGGTTCTGGAAAGTCCAACTCCATTGCATGGCTGGCCCACCGGCTCAGCGGTCTGCATGATGACCACGACGAGAAGATTTTCCAATCTGTCATCATCGTGACCGACCGCCGGGTGCTGGACAGCCAGCTGCAAAATACCGTCTATCAGTTTGACCATGTGGCTGGAGTGGTGCAGAAGATCGATAAGAACGCCCAGCAACTCCGGGAGGCTATCGAGGCTGGAACGGGGATCATCATTACCACACTGCAAAAGTTCCCTGTGATCTATAAAGAAGTACACTCCGGCAATAAGCGCTTTGCCATTATTGTGGACGAGGCCCACTCCTCACAGACCGGTGACGCTGCCCGTAAGCTGAAACGGGCACTGGCAGACACGGAAAAGATCCTGGAGGAGTACGCTGAGGAGGAATACGCGGAGGAAGCAAAGCGCAAGGACGATGAGGACAAGCTGCTGGATGAGCTGGCTGCCCAGGGTGTTCACGAAAATCTGTCCTTCTTTGCCTTTACCGCTACCCCGAAGGATAAGACGCTGCAAATGTTCGGTCAGCGGGACGAGAATGGAAAGTACCATCCCTTCCATGTGTACTCCATGCGGCAGGCCATCGAGGAAGGCTTCATTCTGGATGTGCTGCAAAACTACATGACCTATAAGATGTACTACAAGATCGCCAAGGCCATCCCCGATGATCCGGAGCTGGACACCGCTGCCGGTGTTCGGGCAATCCGCCAGTTTGAGACATTGCACCCCCACAACATCTCCCAGAAAACGGCCATCATGCTGGAGCAGTTCCGCAATGTCACCCGGCATAAGATCGGTGGAAGGGCCAAGGCTATGATCGTGACCCCCTCTCGTCTGCACGCTGTGCGCTACCTGCTGGAGTTCAAGCGGCAGATTCAGGAGAAGGGATATACCGACCTGGATGTCCTAGTGGCATTCTCCGGTGAGGTGGATGACAAGGGTGAGCCATACACCGAGGAAAAACTCAACAAAAACAAAGCCGGAGAAGTGATCAAGGAAAAGGCTCTGCCCGAAGCCTTCCATACAGACGAATTTGGAATGCTCATTGTGGCAGAGAAGTATCAGACCGGCTTTGATGAGCCACTGCTGCACACCATGTTCGTGGATAAGAAGCTGTCCGGTGTGAAAGCAGTGCAAACCCTTTCCCGACTGAACCGTACCATGCGCGGTAAGAAGGATACCTTCGTTCTGGACTTTGTCAACTCTGCAGAGGATATCCAAAAAGCATTTGAACCCTACTATGAGGAGACCGTCTTGGAGGAAGAGACCGATCCCAATGTTGTGTACGATCTGAAGAATACGCTGGACGAGTACCGAGTCTATCAGCAGATGGAGATCGACCGCTTTACTGATATCTTCTATTCTGCCGATATGCAAAAATTGGGAGATCTAGGTCGTTTGCAGGGGATGCTCCAACCCGCTTTGGATCGTTTTGATGCCTTGGAGGGTGAGAAGCAGGAGCTGTTTAAATCTACGCTGGCTCGCTTCAACCGAATCTACGCATTTATTACGCAGGTTTGCCGTCTTTTTGATCGGAATATTCACAAATTCAGTGTATATGCAAAACACCTGTACACCATGCTGCCAAAGGATGGGCAGGAGCGAGTTTCCGTGGATGATAAGGTAATGCTGGAATACTATCGTCTGGAAAAAGATTTTGAAGGTGAGATACACCTGGAAAGTACAGATGAGGGATTCCGCCCCATTACCGGTGAAGCTGGCCGCAAGGAGAAAAAGCGTGATCCGCTGACGATCATCATTGACAAGATCAACGAGAAGTACGGCACAAACTTCACAGAGATGGATAAAGTCCTGCTTCAGATGGAGAACGACTACGCAGCGCAAGACAAGTGGCACAGCTATGCGCAGAATAACGACCGCAAAACCTTTATGCTGCTCTTTGAGAAGGACTTTCCCAATATGGCCGCTGCCCGCTATGAGCAGAACGAGGACTTCTTTGTGAAGATGTTCTCTGATCCGGAGATGATGCAGCAGGTGATGGAAACCGTGGGTACGGTGCTGTATGAGAGGCTGAAAAATACTCGGTAATTTTATGAAGTAAATTCAAAAATGTGGCACTGAATATCATCAAAGATAGCATTTAGTTTTGAAGTTTATGACAATGTCTGAAATGCTATTCGATACTTGAAGAAAATTTGATATGAGCATATTAGTATAAAGCGATTTTCTATACAGAAGTGCAAAAGACAACAAGTATGGCAACGGGGGGATCTTATGGAAAAGATATGTAAAATAGTCTACTTTGACGAGGAGTCAGTAACTGATTATGTTCAGATTGTGGCTGGTGGCGAACTTGAAAACACTACACAATTGTTAAAATCAAAGGATATGAAGGAGGATCAAGCGATACAAGCTGGTGGGAAAATTGGAATTAGTGGAGTATTCAAAGCTCTATTAGGATGGGAAGCCAGTGCTTCTGCTGATATATCGGCCGGTATCTCATTTGACAGCAACAAGATGGTAAAGAATATTGTGAAAAACACCATTTTGACAGACTTTATTAAAATAATAGAAGATGCCAGTGTAGCAAAGTCCACTTCCAGATTACCCAAAGGAACCATTAAACAATTCAAAGGTTACAAAATTAGTGCTGAAGAGGATTCGTTGTCTTATATAGTAATGGTTTCTCCGTATTTGAGCATGTTAAAAAGTGGTAGTTCTATCCCTGCAGGAGAGTTCAGCATTGCCATAGATAAGCTTGATCATGCTTTGCGTAACGCAAAAGGATATTATGAGTTCGTTGGAACTAAAGGGAAAAGCCGGGTAATTTTACGTTTTAATATAAATTCATTTCGGAATAGCTACACTATTAGCGATTTACTCAAAATGGATCTGAGTATTTATGCAATAAAAGTTGGCCGAACTTCTCTGGAGAACCTAAATGTTAGTAAAGAGTTAGGTATGAATGTGTCGATCATTCCAAAAGATAATCCATCGTATGAAGCTAACGAGGATGTAGAAGAAGAAATATCAAACAGCCCCATCTTAGATGTGTTCGATGTTTTACTTGCAGGAGTTGAAGCAAATGACTGATAGAATAATTATCTTCTACGGCTCAAAGAGCGATTTTGAAAAACTTGTTCAAGAAGAGACATCATATGGCGAAAGAACAATCCCGTTTATGGAATTGATTCAACATTATAATGCACGGTTGAGGCCAAATGAATCTGGTGTAAGAGAGTCGGCTTTAAGCAGTAATATAAAAGTAGATAATTGCATAGTAAGAGCTGATGATTACGGATCTGTATTAGAACATGTTTTGGCCAACTTTGTAAATATTGTGACTCTAAATCATGATATAGGTACATTATTTGTCCATAATCCTCCAAGAAAAGTAAGAGATTCCCTGCGTTCGGGATATGGCGATGAGATGGAATACCGCGGAACAAAATATCCCGAGCTTTCCAGAGAAAAATTGAAAGAAGTATACGACAATATAGAATCTGATATTTTAGGTCAGAGCAACTGTAAAAAACAGATTATTAGTGGAATGTACCGCCTTATTACAAAGGCAAGCAATAAACCTGTTGTATTGATGCTCTATGGTCCATCTGGGGTCGGTAAAACTGAGAGTGCAAAGAGTATAAGCAGAACAATGGGCGGTGAACTTCTTCGGGTACAGTTTTCTATGATGCAGACAACAGAAGCATATAATTATGTTTTTGGTGCAGAACATTCAAAAGCAAGTTTTGCTAGAGACATGATGGCCAGAGAATCAAATGTTATTTTAATCGATGAATTTGATAAGGTGAATCCCGCGTTTTACAATGCATTTTATGAGCTGTTTGATGAAGGACACTATGTAGATACAAATTATGATGTCAATTTAGGTCAGGCAGTATTTCTCCTCACATGCAATTTTGAGAGTGAAGAAGAAATCAAAAGTGTATTAGGCCCAGCAATGTTTTCAAGAATTGGTTGTTGTATAGCATATGAAGAGCTATCTACTGAGCAGAAACAGGCTATTGTTCAAAATTGGTACGATTCGCTGGTGGACGCCCTAAAGGATGATGAACAAGCGGTAATTCGAGAGACGAATATTTTAAAATGGTTCGTTAAAAATGCAGAACGCTATGACAATATTCGGATTTTAAAAACCAAACTTGAAAATGCAGTATTTGATAAATTAGCTGAAACATTCGTGATTTCCCAAAACTAACCATATTAAGTCAAATTTAGGAGATAAGTAAAATTTGTCAAAAGGTAATCTGATTGCAATGCTTAAACTATTATGCTATAATACTTACAAGCCATCCATTCGTCCATCTCAAGCGTGACCCACGATAGGGTGGCACCGATAGATTTTTGATAGCAAAAATTCGGATAGACCCTGGGATAAGGATAATCTGCATCAAATAAAACAACGTCGTATTAAATCTGCTAAACAGAAAAGTTTAGAAATCGATTTAACCCGGCGAGTGGGAATAATTAACACTGAACGAATCTACGTATAACCATCTGTCAGGGGTGATCCTTCGGGATTGCCCCTGATTTTTGTGTTTTACCCGACCGTGGGAGAAGGATAAAAGCTCTGCCTTTTGACGGCAAAAGTCTTTTGGGGCAGAACCCAAACCCTTTTCATAACCGGCAAGTACACGGTTCCTGAGTAAAAATAGCCAGAAAATTCAGTAGGCTATAATATTGATAAAGTAAAGTGTTAGACTTATACAGATTTTATTGGATCAACGGGAAAAAGAGTAAGTGTTCGACAAATTCCCATAATTGTAACAGTAAATTTTAGAAGGAGTGTTTTCCCTGCTTTCTATTGTTGCCTGTGGGCTGGGGTAGCTTATTGCGGCTTTTATCAAAAAGTTCAATTCTGCTGCAACAAAGCAATAACAGAGTGTTCACTTATTCGGATCATCTTAACAGTCAGGAAAATCAAAATTATCTGAACAGACCAATTTTAGAAAATTAAAGAGTGTTATGAAAAAGATAAGGATAAACTGCCCCTCCATGCCGTATTTTCTTTTACCAAGCACATAATTGTTAAAATTTGCGTTGCTGCGACCTTATATTCCAGAGCTTGACCTTTAGCCTGAACCTTGATCTGCTCAGCACGCTCGTTTTTTGTAACTTCTTGATTTGATGATTGTTTCATGAAAGAACACCACTTTGATATTCGTAGAGGTAAACATCCAGCTCAGCCTTCTTACCATTGCGTAGAATGTCTATCGTTCTTTCATTGGCACGGGTAAATCTCATATGTTCATAGAAACCGTAGTTACAAGTGTCATCCGTATAGAGATAAGAATTGCTGGTACCTTGGTCCTTCCAATACTCCTGTGCGCCTCTCAGCAGTTCCTTACCGATACCGAGGCCCCGGAACTTTTCCTGGACGATAAATAGGGTCAGAACGCCGTCATACTGATTTCGGCGGTCACGAATCAGGTCCCCATACGCCTGATGGATATTGCCCTGACCGCTGCACGGCTTTCGATGGAACAGGATGATTCGAAGGGAATAGCAAAGGCTTTGAAGTGCGTTTACAATATTGGCTGCCGTGTGCTTTGCATGGTCGCTGGCTCCCATAATCACGCCAACTACCTGACCGTCTACTTCTGCCACCAGGTTATAAGTCTGCTCGGCCAGACTACTGCACAGGTATCGCTTATTCACCAGTTCCAGTGTCTTGGAATCGGATACATAGCCATCTAAACCGAAGGAAGTGCAGATCAGATTGCGGACTTTAGGATAGTCTTTTTTCTCGATTGTTCTGTAAATTACTTTTTCATAAACATACTTCTTCATACTTTTTACACGGTTATCAGTTTCATTTTGGAAAGCTTGAACAGCAGGTGTCCCAAAGCGTATTCCTGCAAATTCAGATATTCTTCCGGAGAAACTTCTCCCCCGAAATTCATGATTTCCATGGTACCACTGACACCATTTACCAGAAGCTCTGAAGATGTAAAACCGTTTTTGAGATAGAATCTACGGCGAGCGATTCGCTGCTGCTGATTCTCCGCAGAATCATCCAGCTGTTCAATAAGCAGGACCACCTTCTTGCCCCGGTATGTCCGGCATAGCTCCTGCATCAGAAAACTGCCAGTGCCCTTGCTGCGTATCTTGGAATTTACCGCCAGATAATCTATCATTACTAAGTTTCCCAGCGGTATCGTTGCGGCAAATCCCAGAATTCTGTCTTCCTCGGCAGCGGTGAATATCTGTACTTTTTTTGAATTCTTTAACAGAAAGAACGGTTTTCTTTCTGCCTTAGGAAAGGCTTCCATATAGATTTCCTTTACCTGATTCCATTGACTGGGTTGAATCTGTGTGAATTTCATATTTTTCTCTCTTTCATTTGATTTTTGTCTTTCTGTGGCGTATTATATTACGTACAGTTACTGTACAGTCAAGAGGAGATCTAATGGAATCAAAAAAATATTTTTCTTCTGGTGAATTTGCAAAGCTTACAGGAGTCAACAAGCGAACTCTACACTACTACAATGACATTGGCCTGTTCAAACCCCAGTTCATCGGAGAAAACGGATACCATTACTATTCTGGAATGCAGTTTGCATCCCTGGAACTGATCCTGCTACTCCGAAGAATAGGTTTGTCCATTGCAGAAATTCAAGAGTATTTTTCCAACCCAGAACATGATAGCTTTGAGGAAATGCTGGCAAGAAAAAAGCAGCTGATTGATGATTCCATCAATCAGTTGCTGTCAATTCAGACATTTCTAAACGGAAAGTCTGACCGTATTCAGTTAGCTCTCCAGGCAAAGCACGGTGATATTTCTCTCATTACCCAGCCGGAGCGAAAAATTGTACTTTCAGAGTCTGTCTTAGGAATGAGTGAAGAGGACGATACCTCGGTCGCTGCGGAATTCTCTCTACGGCTTAAAAAGCTATTTTCCCTTTACGACAGTTTTGGAACCCGCATTTCTGCAGATGCTTTGCGGGA